>Ga0307509_10001240_pt1 | contig 43276 bp, 18 predicted proteins | sample 10_EM_MG_FD_202245 | JGI IMG/M metagenome (GOLD analysis project Ga0307509, IMG submission 202245) | Populus trichocarpa ectomycorrhiza microbial communities from riparian zone in the Pacific Northwest, United States - 10_EM | ecosystem: Host-associated > Plants > Roots > Unclassified | place...
TAGCCTTCCTGCAATCACGATCATTACCAGTAGCTGCGCACATACCGGAATCCTGTAATCCTGCAAGACCAAAGAAAGAAACAAACAATGCTCAGCCCTCGCCAGTGTTACATGACCATTCCATAGCCGGAATCCTAAGTATAAACTTCCAGCAAAGCTAACTAAATATAGCAATACGATAGCATAGCCTATCTGACTCAGAGACAGTGGCGGAGCTGAAATCAAATCAAATAAACCAAATATAAATCAACTAAACATAGGAGATCCTGCACTGCCCGCTCCTGTGTACCGTTACCGGAACATGTACACATGTTACACAGACCTTACCAGCGAAGACAACCCCAAAGTCCTACGGTAGTGTGAGGGTTAATTTTTGTGATTCTTACGGTAGTCTCTAAGCGCAGCGGAATATGAGAGAATGGTGGACTAGTTCACTGCTCTCTCTGCTAGCTAAGGACCGGTAAGGAGATATATATCTCTGTATAACAGCACCGCACAACTCCCGAAACTCAACAGGCTCAAATGAAACACACTAAGATGACAAAACCTAAACACTAATGATATCAACCAACCTAGAACTATTGTGACATCCTGTGATCCTCCATGATCCTTAAAGCTTAGAGCTCCGTTCCGTTGCCTCTTACAAATGACTGTTTCCCTTCCGTTCCAAGACACTGAAACAACCGTTTCTAGAGGCAAAAAAGGAACCGTCGCCCCCTCCGCCGTTTTTGCCAAACAGGCTCTTATCTCCTGCTGCCAACTTCCGATCCTTAAGGATAAAGAGCGTGAATGAAAAGTCATCAAACAAAATACCGGATATCGATAGTAACAACCGATGACAGTCGATATCAACAAAACCAAAAAAATGAATACCCCATGCCTAGCGGCATCGGGTGTGAAAACAACAATCCACAGGTGACCACCTAATGGCCGTGCGCCACAAAGCCACATGCCCTATTGCCGTAGCTCTCCTAGCCATACATCCGTGCAATTATGTACCTATCCGCATAACCACCTATGATAACCATATGCTCTATAGGCAATCCAACAAAATATTATTAAAAGTATAATAATAACATTGTGGTTCTTGCAGTCTCTAGGCAACACCATGAGCAGTGCAACGAGGGACGACTTGGCCTGGGTCGCCCCAAAAAGGGTTTCTATTAAGCCAGACACAGCTCTTATGGGCTGCCAATCATGGGCGAGAGGGGTCAGTAGGGATGCTACTAGAACGTAATGATGTCAATCCCGAGAAAGCGGATAAGTGTGGCCGAACGCCGCTCTCGCTCGCTACTAAGAACAGGCATCGGGCGGTGATCAGGATGCTGCTTAAGCGGAAAGAGCCCAACCCCGCACAGTCCACGCTGGATACGGCCTAACTAAGGTCTGATCGCTGCTGAGAATAGGAATCAAGGGCCGTAAGGATGCTGCTAGAGCGGAACGACGTCAGCCAGTCCAGACGAAGCTAATAAGTGAAGCCGCTAGATTTGATTCGCAAACACGCAGCAAGTCTCAATCAACTGGACCTCCTTCCAAAAAGCGGAGAAGTTTATGATATCCAAGCATGGGACCTGACCCTTCCATCTTCGTCTACTTGACTACCTCCCAGAATAGGAACAGACCTGGCAAAACAAGATCCTACGTCCCCCGTAACCTACGGACATTCTTTACACATGGATCGACGAGCTACTGCAGATGCCAAACCTCTAGATCGTTGGCTTAAAACTTCCCCCGGTCACTCCCCAAATCACCCTGGCCTCTTCCCTATATCTTGCCGCCTCATTCCTTGGCTCTTGTTTAGACAATTTTGTCTATGTGAGCCCCCCCCCCCTACGTCTTTTCATCCCCTCGTCTACATAAATACTGTACTCGTACACACCATTTCAATCCCTCTTACCCCTCATCCCCATTGGGCTAAATTACCCAATCTATCAGCTATAAACTTTGTATTTACTCGTAATACTGTGTAACTTAGTGCTAGATTATACGAGGCATAATATGCTTGTAAGCTTTGCTCTACACCTACTCGACCATGTATAACACATAAAGATTTTCTTGGTATGGAGTTTGGGCATGATACACGATTAGATTAAAGGTTTCGAGGAGGCTTTTCCCTTAGTTTACCATACATGTACATTGTGTAAGAATGCCAAGTGCACTATCACTATTTGTCCCCTTATCTCACCTCGAAAACCACAATCCAGACATACCGGTGGTACCCTCGGCATTAACCCCCCCCATCACTGGTTCCCTTCCTCATGGGCATCCTAAGCCTCCTCTATTCGGAAATCTGCGCACATGATTTTCTCCCTGCATCTGAACATGGGAAACCGTGTTAGGAGATAGCTCCAAAAGTTAACTCATCATCATACCCACGATACCTGCCGAAGCGGTAGTCTACCGTGCACAAGAGCACCAACTAAACCCCAACTGAACCTCACAGGTGAAGGTAGACACCCCAGTATTTTATGTTGTTGGAAATCGTGAGATGCTGGTCGGCATGCTCAGCATATCGCGATAGTCGTTTCATTGTTTGGATAGCCTTGGTCACGCGCTTTATTTTCGGGCATATGCTTTGGCTTTTGGGAGAGCATTTTGGCTATATGAATGCGTTTGAGTCTTGGATTGATCCGCCGGGAAAGCTGTAATGGAAGCGCGAAATAGTCTGACGCAGTGGGAGTTTATCCTTCCTTTGTTAGCACGGGGGTGAGAACGGGGGAGGGGAGACATAAGTGCGATATGCGGTAGTCCATGGATAGGGATAGGAGGACTTTGCTGTGGTTATATCTAATCCTGTCTTGACCGTTAGTTAGTTAGTTAGTTAGTTAGAGAGTGTGTGTTGTTGAGCGAAGAGAACTTCCGCTCGTGGGTGTGCGATCGTGGTTTCGTTGTGAGAACTCTTGGCGTTTCGTTTTGCAGTCGCTGCTTCGTTTGGTTGTTGTCAATGTCGATCCACGCCGAAAATATGTCTCAGTGCCACCAATCACGTGATAAGCGCGCAGAGTATCCACAGCCGGGCACATCTGTACCTTGTAAGTATCATAGCAGCACGACTTCTTTGTAGAAAAGGTAGTGATAATGTTTATTCTGCAAGATAGCCTTGGAGCAGGGGGGATGTGGGAAAAAATTTGGAGTTATGGCTGTTGTGGTAGTAGGCAGCCATGAGGTTGGCAAAGTGGTAATGTGATGGCTGATGAGGAACAACCGTCGTCGCGTTCTCATTTCGATTTTTTGGTTGAAGCCTGAGTACGAGTAGAAGAATTGGCACAGGAGTGGCACGAGCTAGAAAAAGCCCTTACCAAACAATGAACGCTGATTGGTGGCGGTTCTCAGCCTGCATTCGCCTCCACAAGTTAATCTCAGCCTCCATCTCGCTTAGATATCGTACCTCAGATATTTCCAATAGAGCGGATCCTTAAAAAAAATTAAAAATTAGCAGAAGCAAGAAGTATAAAACTTTAGATTACAGGAGTTATGAGTCTATTGACAGGAATTAAGCTAAGCAAGGAACGGGATAGACAATGTAAGCTATTGGGGACTAGAATGACCTCTAAGGAAGGGAGACTAAAGCTTCCCTTGCTTGGTACCAGCAGGTTGTTCGCCATGGCAAAAGGGGCTCCGATTTGAAGTTGGCTACGTCCGCTTGTGAAGGTCGTAGTACTCCACATGCATTCCTAGACGGTTCACTCACCTCGCGTGGACCGCACGACCCTGGCAGTTCTAAGTTGGTCATGAGTAAAAACCTCCTGGCTGTGCTATCTCCTATGTCCTTTGTATTTTTTGTGAAGTTGCATTGGGAGAATATAGCAGGCGGACAGGAAACTTTTCTCTTATTTTAGGTTGAGCTGTAATGTGAAGGGAATAGTAGCATTAGCTCCCGGAAATACCCAGCAAGTCTTCCTAACCCTTCCCTACGCCCTTCTCTGTGCTCGGAATTGGGCAGGGTTATTAAGTAGACTTTTGATCATCGAACTATCGCCATATTCCCAACACAAGCGGAGGTAGACTATGTTTTAGGCATGGCTTGACCCCGACGGCGAAATGAAACGCCAAGCGTTCTCTTGCTAAAACGATCGCACACTTAATGAGTGAGGAAGTTCGCTCCACTCAACGACAACACACTAACATCAACTAACTTGCGACGATAACTTGAGCATATATCAACCACGAAGCTTCCCCATCCATCCATGAGCCGCCATGCTATTCCATATGAGTCTCCCCTTCCCCTTTGCTGACTTCCGGGCTAACAAGAGAAACCAAACTCTCACCGCCCATAACCTCCGGGCAGATGGCATCCGTGTCCGGCTCTTTCACGCTGGGTCTACAACGTTCCCACTTTTCTCCCGCCGGCTGGGCGGCTCCAAAACTCTCGTTCATTCCTGCATTCGAAATGCTCTCCACAAACACAAAACACATGCCCGAATCCTAAGCGCGTTTCCGAAACCACAGACTAGCGCGTCCCCGGAGGCTTCTAAACAACAAAGGAAGTATCGGGAGAGCATGCCGAGCAGCACGAAACGGCTTCCAACAGTATGGTTCACTAACGGTGGCGCCTAGTCTCCTTCTCGTCTCTCTAAACACCGACGCAATCCCATGCGAGATTACTCTCATTCGGAGAAGAAAGAAACTTGATGAAATGACTGATGGAGAGGATCTGGGAGGTGCTTACGCGGCAACCTTATCGCGAACGAAGACCCAGCCACGAAGGAGATCGAAAATCAGTGTGGACGTTCTAATGTGGGTTTCGCATGCGGAGCGGCCATTACCTGTCAATGAGTTGCGCCATGCATTGGGGGTAGAAGGGTCTATCAACTTGGATATTCGGAACATCCCTGCAATAAAAACACTGTTCGCATGCTCACTGGGGCTCATCACAGTCAAGAAGCCCTCGCCTACCTTCTGGCTTGTTCACTACACTCTGGATGAGTACCCCCCCCCATAACCCCAACCCGTTCCCTAACCCACACTCTCTGACTGCCGAGGTCCATTTGACCTACCTTAATATTTTCGGTAGGTGAGGGGCTTCGCCTGCTCTTCGTTCCGTCCCTCCCACGGCCCCTTTTGTCGAATACGCTCCTTGTCACTGGGGTACGCATGCTAGGAGGGAAACCACCGAAAATGGGAAAACTCTTGTATTGAAACTACTTGATGAATACGAGGAACGCATATCTTCGACGATACTGTTATTGCCTGGAACGTACGCTTGGTACTGTAAGAGATACAATTTGCTTTTACTTGGAATGTTTTAGCTATTTGCGGACGGTTTAGGGAGCATGAATAGCAGTTCAAATGGCAGCCTTGCTTAAGGAGGAAAATATGCAGTTGCGTTGCATATGAGGCGGTGCGCTAGGCAGTGTCATGGTTGCTACGGGGTGGTTGTTTGCTAGGTCTTGGCTAACACGGGGGAGGGCAGGGTCCATATAAGGGGATGATTTTTCTCTTCTTTCTCTCTTCTTTCCGGCTGCGATTTTTTTGGGGGGGGGCAACGGACGAAGGAAAAAGACTTTGGGAGAGCGCGCAGCCAGAAGGAGGATCAAGAGGAGAATCATCCGTGCCTAGACCGTCCGACAACCGGACAAGGTTGGGCTTTCTTTTCGCTTATATTTTTTCTTTTTTTGTGGGTTCTTGTTAGATGAGAGGCTTGTTGATTAGTTTAGAAAAGTTGAATAGATTGTGAATTGTCTAGCTTCTCCCCCCTGGGCGGGATTTCTCAACAGTGACAGTTGTTGGTTTGTAGCTTCTTCCACTTCAAAGAGCGAACAGACTCGTCCGTATTTCTTCGTTTCAGTACCACCCCTTCGATCGGGAAGGCACCGCGCGAGGATTTACAGGGCTTCACGGCGTCTCGTACCTCAAATGTGTGGAGGTAACAGTTTCATTATTGGAGACGAATAAATAGGATGTGTAGGAAACTGATTTCGAGGGTAGCAAGTAATCATGTGGGCCACGAGGGGGGGTATGAGGGGGTGGTGAGGGTACTGTTGGAGTAGAGTGATGTCAACCCCAACAGAGGTGATATGCTGAGCCGAACACCGCTCTGGTGGGCTCCCGAAAATAGGAACAAGGAAGTTGTGAGGATACTACTCGAGCGGAACGACGTTAATCCGGGCACAAGCCGACGCCGTGCATGGCCGGACACCGCTCTTGCTGCCAAGAAAGGGCACAAGTGGGTTGCGAGGACACTGCTGGAGCGGGACATGATGGGGTAGTGAGGATTCCGCAGGAACTGGACGGATCAACCCCAACATAGCTGGCACTGTATGTGGCTCAACACCGCTCCAATTATCCACCCAGAATGGGCAAGAGGGGATCGTGAAGACACCGCTCGAACGGAACGATATCAAGCCTGACAAAGATAATAACTTGGACCGAACGCCGCTCTCTTAGGGGGCCAAAAATTGGAATGAGTTAATTGTAAGGCGGCTCCGAGGACAGGAGAACTTGATTCCCAAATCTAGAGTAGGCCTGTGATTGACTGAACCCTTCTCTCGCGCGCCCCGTCGGTGTGTTTCTATACCCTCTTCTCTCTGCGTAGGCATCCCTTTTGTTTGCCTTCTGCTTCTCGTATCCGTTTGGTTAAGCTATTGAATCTCTATTAATGATTGGCTTGAATTTACTTGTGTTATTGCATAACCTAAACAGCAACCGTATTGTATTACAGAAGTGGTCAGTGGAGGCTGCGTGCTGTAGGTACGGGCGTGAGTTAGGTTTAGACACACACGCTGCACACGTTAGAGCCGGCGTACCGCAGGAATCAATGGAGAAGAGTTTATACGGCGTCATTGATAGAGTTTATTTTTTCTCCTCCCTCACTTTCTTTTCCCCTCCTACCACCCCTCCTTAGTCACTCCTCCCTTACAACATTGTGAGATAAGCTCCTCTCCTTACTAACTCTAAAGGCGTCACGCCTTCTTACTCCCCCGGTCTCTGTTTGAGAGCCACACTTAACACATTGCACACAGGCGGCCGCCCCCGGTCATCCACTCTCCCGGGTTTGTAAGTTCCCGCTACTCGGAAAGCTACGCATGCGCTTTTCTCTATGTCGGAAGCTCAACTGAAAGGGGCCCTAACAGTAGGAGGCTGTGTTAAGGGCTCGCTCCAAAGCATAACTTACTATCAGCTAGATGATACTCTTAGGATGGGTAAACTACCACACAGGGGAACGTCAGTCAAATCCTAAAACTGAAGGTCGGCATACAAATATTTTATGTTAGGGTGGAATTAATCACCTCGTGGACATTTATAGCTCAAACCCTAACTTCAAGTAGATTTCGAGCAATGCACTTCATTACTCTATCGCTTACCAATGACATCCGAATGCAAATTACAACCCCATGGTGCAATGCGCAGGGGAAGTGCCCCGCACAACAAAATTTGATGCCGAGTAAATTCACCTCTCACAACAAGGGTCCCGGCTGCGGGGGGGCTAATCAAGCACACTTCTAGTATGATAATATTATAACAAGTGGATTGGCTATGGGTAACCCGCTGAGATTGGGGGATGGTTAGGCGAAGGGCCTGAGCTAGGCATGAGGAGAATTGTGTGCAGGAGGATGCTGGTGAGAAAAAGCTAAGCTGGATCTATTATTTCTTGATCCTCAGGGTTGGAGTTAATTATGTTTCCAAGAATCTATTTGGGGTTTCCCTTCTTTCTATACACCCGATGTATCGACCTTCCTCCCCTCGTACATCCACCTTAGGATCTAAAGTTTTTTACATACAAGACTGGTTAATGACATGTAGGTTTCCATTCTGTATCGTATTGTATCGTCTCACCTGCTGTAAACTCACTCCCAGAACCAAATTGGGGCGAGTGATGTGCTGTGATGGGCCTCAGCTTCATGAGGAATCAGGACTTTTGTTTGTGTATGTTTCGGTGGGCATGAACAAGGCCGTGTTAGAGAACCGAAGTTGCTGTTATCTCGTTAGCCTAGCATCCATGGGGCACTGAGCGCTGATGGAGAAGGTGAATCCAGGGCCATCCCAAAGGGGGAACTGGATATATTACTAACAGAGCACTGAAGCATGGCTAACTCCAATAGTCGGCTCCTCACGCATAGTAAATTTTTTAATTTGGGATAGAGTTGCTGATTTCCTATTCCCGGCCAGATTCGAGGGTTCGACCACACATTCCGGGGGTGATTTCCTACGGTCATACACTAATGATTTATTTAACGAGCACCGGAGAATATAAACTTAAGTCTCCGGTGTTGCCTCCTTTCGATGTTTTAAGTCGCTTAACGTGGAAAATCGGATTATCTATTTCATAGAAGGGGATACAGGATATTTTAAACGGATCGACGGATTAACAGCGATAACCAAACGAAACACCTACTAAGCAACGGACCCCCAAGAGTTCACACAACCCGATCACCAACGCACAACTTGGGAGTGGGGAAGCTTGATCGTTCAACAACTCTCCATCTCTCCTTACTTCGACTGACTAGTGGTAAATACAGGAGTATATATAAACCACGACTAAGTCCTCCTATCCTCTCAAGGATCACCACACATGCCCATGGTATTGTACGGATGGCTCCCCCTCCCCTCGCTCACTCCTGTTCTAACAAAAGAAATACAACGATTCCCACTGCCCATACCCCCCGGACATCCGAATCTTACTGCTTTCCCACTTTCTTTACGGCGGATGCATCGACCCAAAACACGAGCCCTTTCCCGCAACAAAAATGCTTTCTCGAAGGCCGAAGCATATGCCCGAAGCCAATGCGCGTTCCAAAGCTATCCGAATAATGAAACAACAATCGTGAGAGCATTCCGAGCGGCATCTCACGATTTCCAACAGGATAGACGGTCGGGGGTGTCGGGGACCAGGAGCGGATTCAAGGGGTGAAAATGGATTCTGCTCTTGCCTGGTCGTCTATTTATCAGGATGAAAAGGTTCTTATCGGTAGTAGGTTACATCTTCCTCTTAGGTTTACACTACCGGTGGTCTCTTGGGGCCTTTTACTAATCTCAAGTGGACCACGCCATCTTAAGCCTTAGGAGGTGTAAGTGGGTAGGAGGGAAGCCTTGCTGTTACGCTATCAACCTATAGCGGTGAGCAAGCGGCAATATTATCTGTAACATCTCCTTTTCTTCTTCCTTTCTTTCTCAAAACTGCATTCGGAAAATACTTTAGGGCTCAGGGAAGTTTTCTTCCCGGTTTGTCAGATGTTGAGCTGCAGTGTGAATGGGGACGACAAAATTAACAAATACATTAACTAAACCATTCCCAAGCCTCACCATCCCCTCCATAGTTTTCAGGATCAACCCGGGATATGGAGCGGGCTTTTGATGTATCGAAATATTGTCTTAAAAATCTGATACGGTAGGGATATCGTATGGTGTAACCTATGGTAGGGAATTGCATTCGTTAGGATACCGTAAAAACTTGAATAATTGGACGGTGTGCTATGTCGTTGGACTTTCCTCTCTCTCAGTAAGGTCGAGAAATTTTTGGTTTTATTTCTGTCTCGGAGGGGGGGGAAAGGGGCCGTGTTTTTGCTGTGTTCTTTCCCCCACTCCAGAGAAGGGAATTCTGGGCTGCATAGCACACCGTCCAATTATTCAAGTTTTTATGGTATGTTAGATATATACTCGAGCGAGTATACGGGAATAACCACCAAGAGGAAAAAGGACAAAAGTGGAGAGATATTGGGGGCTTTTTTTCTTCCTTTTTTCTTCCTTTTTTCCCTGAAGTACCGGTATGATACTTGTACGAGTATGATACAGGGGATAGGAATGAAGTTTTCGCACCCGTTTATAAAAAAATAAAAATTTCGCACGCCAAAGTGGCTTGCTGCCAGCAAAAAAATATTAAAAACTGGTGAGGTCACAAAGTGGTGCGTACGAAAACTCCATGCCTGTTACTTGCACCTCCCGCTTTCCAGGCACTAGGGGTGATAACACTCTGGATTTTTGGTCAGACTAATGATGGATTTGGATTGATATAGGGTGGGGAAAACAAGCTCTGGCTTCGACTGGCCGTATCGCCTAAAGAAAGTACTGTGTGGGAGAAATCTGGCTTTACTTAGTTTGCATATATCGCCTGCGGATGACTTAGAGAGCATGGATACGGTAGTGGTTCATGATATGACTTTGCTTGGGAAGGGAAGTACCGTATGCTGGGCAGGTGTTGAATGGTGGGCAAGGGTGTGTCACGTTTACTACAGGGGTGGCTGTTGTTAAGGTTTGGCTGACAGGGGGGGAGTGCATAAGGGGACAGACTGACAGTGTTTCTTTTCTTTCTTTCTTCGCGAGGACAACAGCAGCGGTTTTTTTTGCGGACAACAGGCGAAGGAAAAAAACTTTGGGAGAGTGTGCAATAAGGAGGTTTAAGAGGAGGATCACCCGTGTCTAGATAATCGGACAATCGGACATTGGGCTTTCTTTTCGCTTAGACTTTTTCTCTCCTTTCTGTGGGTTCTCGTTGGGTGAGAGGTTGTCTATTAGCTTAAGAGAGTTGAATTTATTGTGGCTTGTGTGGTTTCTCTTGTGCCGATTGTTGGCTCGTACCTCTTGTGCTTCTGAAAATAGACAAACTAGCTGGTATTTCTTCGTTCCAATATGAAAGAAAGAAAGGATAAAAGTGCAGTCGCAATACCGTCAGAACTGGAATAATTGGTCCTCGCGCTACTTGTAGTGCCTCAAAATTTTATTAAGACGCCTATGGATTTGCACCTGTGTTTGAAGGAAACCGTGATTCTGCTACTGTGAGAACCCGCATTGTCATCAGATACCGCACTCTGCAGCACTGCTAGTAGGGGGTCAGCAACAACGAGAAAACATGACCCTTGTCGCCACAGAGAGCAGTACTCGAGTATGGAGTCAGGAGGTTCCCGGTTTTTTGTGACCCCCACGAGTACAAGTACTTTAAATTACGGGTGCCATGACCAAGCTATTACGTGTACAGTATCCCAGAGGGTCGCGAGATTCTTGAGTTGCGAGAGTCGTACCGGTAGCATAAAAACGGGTACATGCCTCCACTTAAATCAAGGCTTAGCCCAAAAGGGGAACTTCAATCCCAAGAGCAAACAAGAAAAGTATCAAAGAAAATTTAAAGTAGGGTTGACCATGGGAAAATCCATGCTAGGTAGCCAAGAGCGTTGCCACTCTCGCAACTCGAGAATCTCGTGACCCTCTGGGATACCGTAAAGAGCATTTACCATACCGGTGCTCGAGTGTCCGATGCCAGTGAGGCTTGTTCTTCGTTACGGGGGCTAAGGCTGAGCTAAAGGGAAAATCCGGTGGGGGATGGGCGTATGTGGGCAACATTCTTACTCGTACGGTAGCACGGGCAACCATGGTTGGGCTAGCACAGACTTGTGTAACGTTGGAGCCTGATAAATTGCCAAACCCTCCTTTTTAGTTCCTAGAGATCCCCTTTACCAGTTGTTCCGAGAGAAGTGAGATTCCGGCTGCTCTGGTACACGATCCCTCTCTCGGAAAAGAGGAACCCAGATAAGATAATAATCCACAGCCCAGATGTCTCCAGAGCACCAGCAGGCCATTGGGAATATCAACTCGTTCAACAAAAATAACACATTCAACAATATAGTCAACTTCATTACCGAGATCGACGACGAGGGGCGTCAAATCCTACAGTGGCTATCGCCTCTTGAACCACAGCAACGGCATCAGGATGTGCGAGCCGACCGACTCGGTGGCGTGGGAAACTGGGTACTACAAACTAGCGAGTTTAGAAAATGGCGTGATGAAGAAGATGGCTGCGTTGATCCAGTTTCGTTCTGCTACGGGAATCCGGGCGTTGGAAAAACTTATATTAGGTAGAAATGGCTCGAGAAAGAAAATGGAGATGTCGCTAACGATTAGGAAATAATAGTTCCCTAATTATTGATAGTCTGTGTGATCGGGCCGAGGGCAGGGGCGTTGCCGTCGTAGGACTATACTGCGATTTCCTTGCCCACCATGAACAGTCCACCACAAATATGTTGGGCGCCATGCTCAAACAACTTGTCAGCAGAGGAGGGATCCCGCAGCATATACGGGAGGCCTTTCAGAAGGCAAAAAGAGAGTTTGGTGGCCGAGGTCTCCTACTCCCCGATATGGTAGAAATTCTGAAGAAGACCATTACATCGCTTCAACGGGTATTTATATGCATCGACGCCGTGGACGAATGCACTCCCAGGCACCGACGAGACATCCTTGAGTCAATTCAAGAAATCGTGCGAATGTCACCAAACACGCGAGTATTCCTTACTGGGAGACCTCATATCAACGATGAAATTGTGAAACGTTTCGGCGAGGCGATCCGGATACCTCTAAGTCCTCCAAAAGGGGATATTGAGAGTTATCTGGAGATGAGGCTGGACGGCGACCCTGACCCTAATGTAATGGATGACGAATTGAGGGCTGATATAATGAAAATCATCCCAGAAAAGATCTCGAAAGTGTAAGCAATAATATCAAATACATTCACAATACAAGTCTGAGGTTTGGCTCACTAACATTGGTGTCTAGTTTCCTTCTCGTTTCTCTGAACATGGATGCAATTCTAGGCGAGATTACTATCACTCGGAGAAGAAGGAAGCTTGATGAGATGACCAAAGGGGAGGGTCTGGGAGATGCGTACACAGCAACCTTGTCACGAATGGATGCTCAGCCAAGAAGCAGATCAAAACTCGGGATGCAAGTTCTAATGTGGGTATCTCATGCGGAGCGGCCATTACATGTCGATGAGTTATGCCACGCCCTGGGGGTGGAAGGGTCTACAGACTTGGATATTCGGAATATTCCTGCGATAGAAACACTGCTAGCATGCTCATTGGGGCTCGTCATGGTCGAGAAGTCCTCATCTACCCTTCGGCTTGTCCATTATACTCTGCAAGAGTACCTCTCCCATAATCCGAACCTATTCCACAAGCCACACTCGCTGATTGCCGAGGTCTGTTTGACCTACCTCAATTTTCGCCACGTGAGGAGCTTTTCACCCGCTCTCCGCTCTGTCCCACCAACCGTCCCTTTTGTCGAATATGCTTCTTGTTACTGGGGTATACATGCTGGACTGGGAAACACCGAAAGTGTGAAAACCCTTGCATTGAAACTACTCGGTGGATACGATAGGCATATATCTTGCAAAATTGTTTTATTACGTAGTGCGAGAGCCGAGGAGCAGCCATTTGATCGGGAAAACGCCCCGACAGGATTTACAGGGCTTCACGGTGCCGCATACCTCGGGTGTCTGGAGATAATAGCTGCTTTATTGAAAACAAATACATGGGATGTGGAGGCAACAGATTTCCATGGTAACACAGCAATCTCTTGGGCTGCTAGGAGGGGGCATGAAGGAGTAGTGAGGGCACTGCTGGGAACGGGCGAGGTTAATCCCGACACACCTGACACCGAATATGGCCGAACACCACTCTCGTGGGCTGCCGAGAGTGGGCGCGAGGGAGTGGTTAGGATGCTGCTGGAACGGAATGACGTTAATCCCGAAAAAGCGGATAAGTGGAGAAAAACGCCCCTCTACAGGGCCGTTGCATACGGCCATCAGGGGGTTGTGAGGGTACTACTAGAACGGGGCGGGGTCAATCCCAATACAGCTGACACCGTGTTCGGCCAGACACTACTCTCGTGGGCTGCCGAGCATGGCCACGAACAGATCGTGAAGATACTGCTTGAGCGGAACGACATCAATCCTAACAAAGCGGATCATTGCAGCCAAACAGCGCTCTGGCTCGCTGCAAATAACGGGCATGCGCCGGTGGTGAGGATGCTACTCGAGCAGAACGACGTCGACGTTAACAAAGCGGATAGCTTGGGCCGGACACCGCTCTTGCGCGCCACCGAGAATGGGCATGACGGGGTTGTAAGGGTGCTGCTGGAACGGATTAGCATTAATCCCGACATAGGTGTCGTTGGATATGGCCAAACGCTCTCGTGGGCTGCGGCGAATGGACATGAGGGGATCGCGAAGATGTTGCTAGAACAAAGCGACCTCGATCCCAACGCGCCCGACCCCAGACATGGCCAGACACCACTCTGGTGGGCTGCCACGAACGGGCATGACTGGATCGTGGAGATGCTACTACAACGTAATGACGTCCGCCCGGACACTCCTGACACCAGGTATGGCCGAACACTACTCTTGTGGGCTACCACGGAAAGGCACACGAAGATCATGAGGATGCTTCTACAACATACCAACGTCGATCCTAACATACCCGACCTCAAATATGGCCGAACACCACTTTCGTGGGCAGCTGAGAATGGGTATGGGGAAGGCGTAAGAATGCTGGTGGAGCGGGAGGATGTCAATCCCGACACACCCGACGCCAGATATGGCCGATCACCTCTCTGGTGGGCTGCCGTGAAAGGGCATCATGGGATCGTGAAGATGCTGCTACAACGTAAAGACGTCGATCCCGATAGACCCGACACCGAATATGGTCGAACACTCCTCTTGTGGGCGGCAGGTAGTGGGTGTGAGGAGGTCGTAAGGGTGCTGCTGCAACGTAACGACGTCGACCCCAATACACCCGAGGCCGAATATGGCCTAACACCACTCTGGCGGGCTACCGCGAATAGGCATGAGGGTATCATAAAGATGCTGCTAGAACATGGTGACATCAATCCCGACACATCTGACACCAGATATGGCCGAACACCACTTTCGTGGGCAGCTGAGAATGGGTATGTGGAAGGCGTAAGAATGCTGGTGGAGCGGGAGGATGTCAATCCCGACACACCCGACACCAGATATGGCCGATCACCTCTCTGGTGGGCTGCCGTGAAAGGGCATCATGGGATCGTGAAGATGCTGCTACAACGTAAAGACGTCGATCCCGATAGACCCGACACCGAATATGGTCGAACACTCCTCTTGTGGGCGGCAGGTAGTGGGTGTGAGGAGGTCGTAAGGGTGCTGCTGCAACGTAACGACGTCAATCCCGACACACCCGACACCGGATATGGCCGATCACCTCTCTGGTGGGCTGCCGTGAAAAGGCATCACGGGATCGTGAAGATGCTGCTACAACGTAAAGACGTCGATCCCGATAGACCCGACACCGAATATGGTCGAACACTCCTCTTGTGGGCGGCAGGTAGTGGGTGTGAGGAGGTCGTAAGGGTGCTGCTGCAACGTAACGACGTCAATCCCGACACACCCGACATAAAATATGGCCAAACACCACTCTGGCGGGCGGTCACGAATGGGCATGGGGGAGTCGTAAGGATGATTCTGGAACGGAACGACGTCGATCCCAACACATCCAACACCAAATATGGCCAAACACCGCTCTGGCGGGCGGTCGCAGCCGGGCATGAGGAGATCGTGGGGCTTTTGCTACAACGTAAGGACGTCAATCCCAACAGACCCGACACCGAATATGGCCAAACACCCCTCTGGCGTGCTGCCGCGAATAGCCATGAGGAGGTTGTTAGGACTCTTTTGGAACGGAACGATGTCGATCCCAACACACCTGACGCCAAATATGGTCAAACACCGCTCTGGCGGGCTGCTGTGAATGGGCATCAGCGCATCGTGAAGATGTTGCTACAACGTAGCGCCGTCAATCCCGACACACCCGACACCGAATATGGCCTAACACCGCTCTGGTTGGCTGCCGCGAATAGTCATGAAGGTGTCGTAAGGATGCTTCTTAAACGGAGCGACGTCAATCCCGATACACCTGACACCGGATATGGCCAAACACCTCTCTGGCGCGCTGCCGCGAATGGGCATCAGCGCATCGTGAAGATGTTGCTACAACGTAGCGCCGTCAATCCCGACACACCCGACACCGAATATGGCCGAACACCGCTCTGGTTGGCAGCCGCGAATAGTCATGAAGGTGTCGTAAGGATGCTTCTGAAACGGAGCGACGTCAATCCCGACACACCTGACACCGGATATGGCCAAACACCGCTCTGGCGGGCTGCCGCGAATGGGCATCAGCGCATCGTGAAGATGTTGCTACAACGTAAAGCCGTCAATCCAGACACACCCGACACTGAATATGGTCGAACACCCCTTTGGTGGGCTACTGCGAACGGGCATGAGGGGGTTGTAAAGATGCTTCTGGAACGGAGCGAGGTCAATCCCAACACACCCGACACCGAATATGGCCGAACACCACTCTGGTGCGCTGCAGAAAAAGGGCATGAAGAGGTCGTAAATATGCTGCTACAACGTAACGACGTCAATCCCGACACATCCAACGTTGAAAATGGCCGAACACCCCTCTGGTGTGCTGCCACGAATGGGCATGAGGAGGTCGTAAGGATGCTGCTGCAACGTAACACCGTCAATCCCAACATACCCGACACCCAATATGCCCGAACACCGCTCTGGTGTGCTGCCGTGAAAGGGCATGGGAAGATCGTAAGGATGCTGCTGGAACGGAGCGACATCAATCCCAACACACCTGACACCAAATATAGCCGGACACCGCTCTGCTGTGCTGCCACGAATGAGCATGAGGAGGTCGCAAGGATGGTGCTGCAACGTAACACCGTCAATCCCAACATACTCGACACCGAATATGGCCGAACGCCGCTCTGGTGTGCTGCCGCGAATGGGCAAGAGACGGTCGTAAGGATGCCTCTGGAATGGAACGACATTGATCCCAACACACCCAACACCCAATATTGCCAAACACCGCTCTGGCAGGCGGTCCCAGCCGGGTATGAGGAGATCGTGGAACTTTTGCTACAACGTAACGACGTCAATCCCAACACACCCGACACCGAATATGGCCAAACGCCACTCTGGTGTGCTGCCGTAAAAGGTCATGAGGAGGTCGTAAGGATTCTGGTGGAACGGGGAGACGTTAATCCCGACATACCCGACACCGGATCTGGCCGAACACCACTCTGGTGTGCTGTCGCGAAAGGGCATGAGGGGGTCGTGAGGATGCTCCTGGAACGTAACGATGTCAATCCCAACACACCCGACACCAACTGTGGCCAAACACCACTCTGGTGTGCTGTTGTGAATCGACATGAGGGAATCATGAAGATGCTCTTACAACGTAACGACGTCAATCCTAACATACCCGACACTGAATATGGCCGAACACCGCTCTGGTGTGCTGCAGTGAAAGGGTATGGGGAGGTCGCAAGGATGCTGCTTGAACGGAAAAACGTCAATCCCAACACACCTGACACCAAATATAGCCGGACACCACTCTGGTGGGCTGCTGCGAACAGCCATGAGGGTATCGTAGCGATGCTGCTGGGGCGGAGCGATATCAATCCCGACACTTCTGACACCAAATATGGTCAAACACCACTCTGGTGTTGGAGTTGATGGAAGCGGATAGTTGTTTCATTTGTTCTAGACGGAAGGATAGATGGAATGGCTTCTGGTTATGTCTTTCCTTTGTTCAGAGTACGGAGGTACGCAGGCAGAAGGGGATTACGCATGAAGGAGAGATCGATAGGTGTGGCAGACGATAGAATGATTGAGAGAGTTTTATTATTCTTCTATGGACTTATGTTTGGTTAGTTAGTTATGAGGACGAGCGAATGAAGTTTTTGATTCTCCCCAGTACCCTTTTGGTTTTGCCCTAGTCTAGTTCGACTGGTTGACCGTTACGCGCACATTATCCTCGCAACATCTGGCAGGCGGCCGCGACCGGGCATGAGGGGATCGTGAAGATGTTGCTACAACGCAAGGACGTCAATCCCGACAAAGCTGATAGGCGGGGTCGAACACCACTCCTGTGTGCTTCCCAGAATGGGTATGAGGGCGTCGTGAGGATGTTCAACAGCCTCAATCCCGACGGGGCCGATAGATAGAGCTCACGGATTTGATTACCAAATATCCAGTAAGCCTGCAACCAACTGATCTTACGACGTCCGGTGTACCTGGGCCTCCATCCGAGGAGACCGGCTGGTTTGAAATCCAAGGATAAAACCCAACACTTCTATATCCATCTGCCAGACGTACCCTCTGTTGGAGATTAGTCGATTCTGGGTGGAATGCACTAGTTAGAGCCTTCATTGCTTCAGAAATGATTAGAGTTTCGGGAGATGTTCTCGTTGATAGATTTGTTAGAATACCGACAGTCAAAGAGGCGCAACGCGGCTGTGGAGGCGATGGTAGAACAGGAGTCTGGTACTTGAATGGGAAACATGGGGGAACGGAGGTCCTTGTTATCTATTTCTCTTATTGCGGGATTGTACAAAATGTTTCTTCCTCTTGTTACTATGGGAGCAAGCAAGAAATCGAGAACGTGCGTGGAGCATGGCGGATAGTGTGGTGATTCGAGGAATGATAAGAATGACTTTGTGATCTTTCATACTATTATATACTCATCTTTACCGTTAGTTTCGAGGGGGAATCGGAGAACGAAGCTACGAGCTATTCACACCCTTTGCCATTCAGCACCGTATTTGATTATGCGCAACACCCTCCTAGCAGGGGAACGAACTAGCGAAAGAGAATACTACGCCCACTACAAGCCTTAGAGAATTCTTTATACATTGGTTGACAAGTCATCGAAGACGTCAAACCTTTGGACCACCTGCCTGAAAGGTCTCGTTGTCTCTTCCCCTCGCCTCAACCAGCCTGCCCTAGCCTCTTTCCTATTTCACGCTACTTTATTCCCTAGCTTGTATGTAACTCATTTTGTCTGTCCGTATCCCTTTGGCATCTTTATATACTCCCCTATCTCTATAGACTGGCCTTTTGCTCCCTGCCCAATTAGATTAAGTTATTCTATCCATGAATTGTTTTGTACTCACTTGTCTTATTGCATAACTTAGGCGGCGGATAGAAGCTTAATAGATATAGGCACAAATTAGATTAGACACACTGCACACAGCGCACCGCTGGAACTAACCGAGGAGTGTTCGTGTGCTTGATTGGTAGACTTTGGTGTATTTTTTCACTTTTCTCCAACCCCCCATCTTTGCCAGCAAGCCATGGCTATCAGTTTACCGTACCCCCAGATAAACTCCTCTCATTACCTATTCTAAATGCGCTATATCTGCCTGCCCCCCCTTTCTCGCTTTGAGCGCCACAGTTCAAACTTAGCACCCTCGCCTCTGTATTTACCTACTCCCGCTTACCCTTCCTTCGGGATTCTTTAAATATCAACTATTCGACAATCTGTGTAGATGCCTTTTTGCAGATCGGGGGCCCGACGCCAGGGGCTCAACAGTGTGAGCCCATATTAAGGGCTCTCTTCAAAGGTTAACTCACACTGATGGTCAGGACAACAATCCCAGTTGTGGCGAAAGCGGCAGTGCGCTATGCGCATATCTGCTAAGTCCCAAAGTTAAAGATGTGCGCGCCAATGTTATTCGCCAAGCGCTATTAATTATATTGTCCACATTTGCCCCTTGGGGTAGTGAAATAGTAAAATTCGGTGCCTAGGGGATAAGACACTAGACCAAGAATCTGCTTCCAAAGTTAGCCCACAATATTATCTACAATACCTGCGGAAGCGGTAAGGCATTCTGATATGCTCGAGAACATTAGCTATGTCCTGCAACCAGAGGTCCACCCACCGATATTACGTTCCGGTGCTACTAATTGCACTAACATTTATAGTCCAGGCTCTAACTCCAATTCGAATTCCCACAATACGATACGCTACCGCTACCACGCCGTATACCGTTAACACCAAAAGGCAAATTACTATGTAAGGTACAACCTCCGGGAGCGATATCTCGCACCATAAAACCCGATGCCACGTAATTTGGTCTTTTGAAATAGGAGCCTAGGCCGCGGGGGGAACCGTTCTATCAGTGTATCTTCGTTTGACAAAGCAGACCTCGCTCGACCTCCCCGATCATCAATACAAGTGAGTGCTTCATCAAATGGCCGGTTAAAATGTCCTGAAAAGCCTAGATTGGGGTTTCTTTCCCTCCCAGATAATGTAGGCCATTTGTGAGCCCTCCCCCTCACATCTCCATTAAGAGCCAAAGTCTTTTTTTCATTCCGGTCCGAATAATGGCGTCTGGTAAGTTTACGGTAAGTTGCCTTCCCCTACACTATTCCGCCGCAATGCCCATTAGGTAAACTCACCATACGAAACCGGGCTGAGGTTCAAGAGGCGAGTGATGGGTTGTGATGACCGCTGGGAGCCAAGTTACAAAAGGGAGAAGAGAACTCCTAATCTGCTTGGCGGCGTGTGGATAAGGCATTGAGTCCTACTGGGCAACATCCACTAACATATGGTGGTGCTTGGTCTATAGTAAATAGCCAGCCACACATTAATCTCAACATTCATCCTTGAGTAAAATACCAGTATCGTGTGCTAAGCTAACTCAAGCATAGTGACCCACGACGGAGCGAGAACACCCATACAGCTTTTGTGGACAGGGATTATTTGTATGGCCGTTCTCGTTATGTCGTAGACTCACTTTGCAGTGGAATACTGTACGGATGCGGCTGATTGATATCTTAGTCACGTGGGTGATAAGAAAAATTTGGTGAACCCCCTGGTTGCAGAGTGCCTAGATAAGGCATGCAACCATGATATCTACCCGTGCCAAGGCCACAACCCTGGATGCTCAACATAACTTTGCGGCTCAACCTAAGTTTAGGGCCTGGCAGAGTTTGCGGCTCAATATCTGAGCGCAGTGGGCGTCGCCCATGCTTCTGAAGCATGTCAAATAGCGAAGAGGGCACAAGGTTCCAAGGTAGAAAAGACAGGGAAGCAGCTGGGGGGACTAAGAGTGCGAGAAAAAGAGCAGCGCAGGTTTTAAGGCGCAGCCAGAAGAAAGAGGGGGTAGTCCGAGCTTTCAAAAAGAGTTAAGTACTGGTACAGGTTTTAAGCAATGGACAAGGTCGCGGAAATAGATGTGAAGTAGAATGCCATATCCAATCCATTAGGCTCCAAATGTTGTGTTGAGTCACAAAGTTACGTTACTACCAGTATATTAAGCAAGGTCATGTTGAGCCGCGAGGTTATGTTGAGCCGCGAAGTTATGTTGAGCGGTTGGACACTCTTTAGAATGCCTCTAGTTGGGAACCTGTTATCGTAGATTTTGGGAATCATGGCGGCTAGCTACATCCCGGCACCAGCATCGGCCGTATGCGTATTTTGAGTGACGAATCCATGTAGCGCCATTTATCTCCATCTGGGGGGGGGGGGCAATAATAATAGGATGGTGGACAGGGGTTTGAAGCCCCCATGCTCATGACCGTCAAAGGTAGGAAATGATTTAATTTGAGAACTACAACGCAAGGAAGAGTAAGGAGCATTGATACTCGAACTCCCTGTCTTTTACAAGTTGATTCACAGCGACAACAGATAACATGGGGGAGGAGTCAACGAACAGGCGGGCTCAACCAACAGCTCAAACAAAATCGCGGCTAGATCATTTTTCGTGGACTGTTTGCTGAACCCCCCTGTTCTTTAACCCCCCTCCATGTTAGCCGCTAGAAAAAAAAGAGGCAAAACGATAAGAATATTTGGGCCTTTTTTTTGTTTCCCCTCAAGTACCCACCGCTTTCCAAGCACTGGAGTGAGAGCACTCTGTGGATTCTCCGTTTGACCAACGATGGATCCAGACCGATGATATAGGATGGAGAAAACAAGCTCTGAGTTCGACTATCCGTATCGCCTAGGGAAAGTACGAAAGAAGGAAAGAACAAGAGAGCAATCGCAATACCGTAAGAACTGGAATAACCGAACCTCGCACTCAGACGTCCGAACTTCACTCTCCAGGATAGGTGGGAGAGCCCACAGCGAAAACTTACCACCCTCAGACCAAGCTTAAGACAGAAAAAAGTGCCAAACCCTAATTTACCAGCAAAGGCAATTCAAAGGCCCTAGTGTGAGGTTCAATTGTTCCAGTTCTTACATACGGTAGGCTCTAAGCGTAGCGGAATTTGGGAGAGCGGTGGACTATTTCGCTGCTAGGCGAGAACCCGCTAGGAGATATATATCTCGGTATAACAACACCGCAAAACTCCTAAAACTCAGCAGACTCAAATAAAACACTCTAAGGGCCCGTTTACTGATCCGTTGCGTTTCGAGATTTTGGTGGGGAAACTAGACGGTGGCGTCTCAACCAGCATCATATTCCGATAGACGTGGCAAAACTGTTTACCCTGTTTTCAACCGTGTAATATTCTGTGTGTTAGACTAGACGGTCAAAACAGGACGCGGCTCAAGAGGTGGGATTGCAACCACCGTCTACTGGCACCACCTGAATGCCACCAACCTTCCATGCCTGCAATAACGAGAGCAGCTATGAATAAGCTCTCTTTTCCTTGCACAATTAGCAATTCCTTTTGTCATAATTTAGGGCAAGTTTAATAACAAAATTCTCATTGTTTGATTGTGAGAGAGAATTGTTGGTCAGTCCAATATCTCGGTTGTCGAGTACTGTGAGAATTGAAAGCTACCTGGTTGCACACCTCACTTTTGTGGATCACACTTTTCACACTACTATGCACTGTATTAGGTAAACACACACCCATTAATTTTCCCTAACGCTCTTCGACCGTTTAGCGGTCGGCACCGTCTCCGGTTGCTTGACGGCCGTCTATTGGTAAACGGGCCCTAAGGCGACAAAACCTAAAGGCTAGTGATCTCAACCAATCTTGAACTATTCCGACACTCTGTGATCCTCCGCGATTCTTAAAGCTTATGCCTTGCTAGTGTGCCCACTTCCGATCCTTAAGTATAAAGAGCATGAAGGAAACGTCATTAAACTACATACCGGATACCTAATACTGTAACTAACGACAATGAATATCAACAAAACCAATACCTTATACCTAGCGGTATCGGAAGTGAAAACAACAACCCACTGCTGGGGGCCTAATCCCGTGCACCACAAAGCCACATGTCCTATTGCCGTATATCTCCTAGATAAATATCCGCCTATCTTCATACCTGCATATCCGTGCAACTGCGTATTCGCATAACCATCTAATCGCATGCCCTACAGGCAATCCAACATGATAATAATATTATTAAAAGACTTAGTAAAATAATATTATAGTTCGGGCCATCTATAAAACACATGGATCGATTCAACATGAGGTGCCTTGGCATAAGTCGTCCCCAAAAAAGCTGCAATTAAGCCCCTAACCCTGACAACATTAGAATAAATTTTTTTATAAAAAAAAGTTCACCTGCTACCGTAGTTTGAAGGTTTATCATATTAGAGCCTATTTAGAAACAGCGGTTCCGTTCTCCCATACAAACGACCCCTTTTCTTGCGTTTCAAAACGGAGAGAGGGTCATATTCACAGCAGAAACGGTCGCGCCAACGGAGCGGAACGGTTGTAGCCAAACAGGCTCTTATGAATTCCCCTCAATCAATTTTACGTCGAAGCGTCCCCGGTTTGCTTCGGGCGAGGTGTTTTGTATGACAGTAGACAGCCTGAACCATATTGGGACAGTGTTTCGACACGGGGTTTTGAGCTAACTGAAGGGAAAATGGACATTTTCAAAGAGACAATACCCAACGCTACTTGTATGAAAACACTGCGAATCTTGGGATCAGCTAGGGAATTACTATGTAGTCTATCTAAACATCTAGAGGTAGAATTTTTCTGCAAGGGATAAAGGCCATTTTCATTGTTTTCAATTGGGTCAGCCAATGCGAAAGTGACCTAAAATGTTGAATGGAGCTCCGTACAAAAAAGTACTCCCGTACAGGGGAACTAATACCTCGTTAAATGATATTTTCCCCACTCCTTTATAATATTTAAAAATCCTGTTGTATTCCTCATGTTATCTACAGGTTTACTGATGCGCCGCCAATTCTTCGCAGATCCTCCCAGGTATTGTGCTATAGGTGGAGGGGGTGGATACATTTAGTATAAAAAGGGCATCGGGCGAAACATGTTGTACAAGTCCTCAGCATGAGTGGAGCAAACATAGGGGGGGATCATGGAAGCAGAATTTTGTATGGCTGGTTGTCTTGCGCACCTGAGCGGCCATACTAAATTCCGCTCCCATCATCCCTGTGTTTGCTCCACTCATGCTGGGGACTTATATCATCTGAGTCGTATAAACTGAGCTAAGCACACTACCGATATATGAGCATAAAAATAGTTAGTGCCTCGAGATGTTATTAAGAAGCCTATGGATTCACACCTGTGTTTAAAGAAAACCGCGAGTCTGTTACGGTGAGAACCCGTATTATCATCAGATGCCGCACTCCGCAGTACTAACGGATCACTTCCGGTGAAGGCGTTCTTTGGTGGCTGTTTGGCAAGAGACTTTCGGTTGATGAAAGACGGTTCAGAAAACAAAAGATAGACACGGAGAAAAAAATCCACACTCAAAGAACAAACTATCCTTGAGAATTGCAGTTGTTGTTCTCCTTGCGGTTGTTTGCAGACAAGCTCCTTTTCACCCACACATATATGCTACCTGTCAAGTTTTTTTTGTTTACACCAAACCACGATAACATTACGTGGTGTTTCTCACCATTTCTCTCTATCCCATTTACCGTCCGACAGTATCGCACTCGTACTACTGTAGGGGGGGTCAGCAAAAACCGGAAAACGTAACTCTTATCGGTACAGAGAAGTGTATGGGGTCAGTATATTCCCGGTTTTTAATACCCGTGTACTTTAAATTACGAGTGCCATGTCTGAGCCGGTAAATAAGATTTCCCCTATCCGATTCCGGTGAGCCTTGTTTCTCGTTCTGGGACCCAAGGCTGAGCTGCAGGCAAAATCAGGTGGTGGATGGGCGCTGTGGTGGACATTCCTCGTTCTTCCAAAAATGATTGGACTAGCGCGTACTTGTGGAACGTTAGAGCCTTGTAAATTGTCACCCCCGCTTTTTTAGACCCTAGAGATCCCCTCTACTGGGATTTCCGAGAGAAGTCAGATTCTCGCTACACTCGAGCTCTAGCACACGACCCCTCTCTAAAGAAATAGAAAACGGGACCCGGATAAAATAATAATCCATAGCGCAGATGTCTCCAGAGCACCAGCAGGCTGGTAATATCCACTCGTTTAATAACAATAACTCGTTCAACAATATTGTCAACTTCATTACCGAAATCGACGACGAGGGGCGCCAAATTCTACAGTGGCTATCGCCTCTTGAACCACAGCAACGGCACCAGGATGTGCGAGCCGACCGACTCGATGGTGTGGGAAACTGGGTGCTGCAAACCAGCGAGTTCAGAAAATGGCGTGATGAAAAAGATGGTTGCGTTGATCCAGTGTTGTTCTGTTGCGGGAATCCAGGAGTTGGAAAAACCTATGTTAGGTAGCAAGGACTCCTAGCCTGAGAAAGCAAATGGATATGTCGCTGACGATTAGGGAATAATAGTTCCCTAGTTATTGACAGCCTGTGTGACCAGGCCGGGGAGAAGGGCATTGCTGTCGTGGGACTATACTGCGATTTCCTTGCCCACCATGAACAGTCCACCACAAATATGTTGGGCGCCATGCTCAAGCAACTTGTCAGCAGAGGGGGGATCCCGCGGCATATACAGGAGGCCTTTCGGAAGGCAAAAAGAGAGTTTGGGGGTCGAGGCCTTCTACTTCCCGATATGGTGGAGATTCTGAAGAAGTCCATTACATCGCTACCGCGGTTATTTATATGCATCGACGCAGTGGACGAATGCGCTCCAAAGCACCGACGGGACATCCTTGAGTCAATTCAAGAAATCGTGCGAGTGTTACCAAATACGCGAGTATTCATTACCGGGAGGCCCCATATCAACGATGAAATTGTGAAACGTTTCCGCAAGGCGGTCCGGATACCTCTCAGTCCTCCCAAAAGTGATATTGAGAGTTATCTGGAGATGAGGTTGGACGGTGACCCTGACCCTAATGCAATGGATGGCGAATTGAGGGCCCAGATAATGAAAATCATCCCGGAGAAGATATCGGAAGTGTAAGCAATAATATCGAATACGTTCACAATACAAGGCTGAGGTTTGGTTCACTAATAGTGGTGTCTAGTTTTCTTCTCGTTTCTCTGAACATGGATGCAATTCTAGGAGAGATTACTCTCACTCGGAGAAGAAAGAAGCTTGATGAGATGACCAAAGGGGAAGGTCTGGGAGATGCTTATGCGGCAACCTTGTCACGAATGGATGCGCAGCCAAGAAGCAGATCAAAACTCGGGATGCAAGTTCTAATGTGGGTATCGCATGCGGAGCGGCCATTACATGTCGACGAGTTGTGCCACGCTCTGGGGGTGGAAGGGTCTATAGACTTGGATATTCGGAATATTCCTGCAATAGAAACATTGCTGGCCTGCTCATTGGGGCTCGTTATGGTCGAGAAGTCCTCATCTACCCTCCGGCTTGTCCATTACACTCTGCAAGAGTACCTCTCCAGCAACCCCAACCTATTCTATAAGCCCCACTCCATGATTGCCGAGGTTTGTTTGACCTACCTAAACTTTCGGCACGTGAGGAGCTTTTCATCTGTTCTCCGCTCTGTCCCACCAACCGTCCCTTTTGTCGAATATGCTTCTTGTCACTGGGGTATACATGCTGGGTGGGGAAAAACCGAAAGTGTGAAAACCCTTGCATTGAAACTACTCGATGGATACGATAGGCATATATCTTCCAAAATTGTGTTATTACGTACTGCCAGAGCTGAGGAGCAGCCATTTGATCGAGAAGACGCCCCGACAGGATTTACAGGGCTTCACGGTGCCGCATACCTAGGGTGCCTAGAGATAATAGTTGCTTTATTGAAAACAAATAGATGGGATGTGCAGGCAACCGATTTCCATGGTAACACCGCAATCTCCTGGGCTGCTAGGAGGGGGCATGAAGGAGTAGTGAGGGTACTGCTGGAAACAGGCGAGGTTAATCCCGACACACCCGACACCGAATATGGCCGAACACCGCTCTCGTGGGCTTCCGGGAGTGGGCGCGAGGGAGTGGTTAGGATGCTGCTGGAACGGAATGACGTTAATCCCGAAAAAGCGGATAAGTGGAGAAAAACGCCCCTCTACAGGGCCGTTGCATATGGACATGAGGGGGTTGTGAGGATACTGCTAGAACGGGGCGGGGTCAATCCCAATACAGCTGGCACCATATTCGGCCAAACACTGCTCTCGTGGGCTGCCCAGCATGGCCACGAGCGGATAGTGAAGATGCTGCTTGAACGGAACGACGTCAATCTTAACGAGGCAGATCACTGTAGCCAAACAGCGCTCTGGCTGGCTGCAAATAATGGGCATGTGTCGGTGGTGGGGATTCTACTCGAGCGGAACGACGTCGACGTTAACAAAGCGGATAGCTTGGGCCGGACACCGCTCTTGCGCTCTGCCGAGAATGGGCATGACGGGGTTATGAGGGTGCTGCTGGGGCGGATTAGCGTCAGTCCCGACAGAGCTGTTATAGAATATCGCCAAACGCTCTCGTGGGCTGCGGCGAATGGGCGTGAGGAGGTTGTAAGGATGGTGCTCCAGCGCAACTGCGTCGATCCCAACACACCCGACACCAAATATGGCCAAACACCACTTTCGTGGGCTGCCGAGAATGGGTATAGGGAAGTGGTAAAGATTCTTCTGGAACGGAACGACGTCAATCCCGACACACCCGACACCAAATATGGCCGAACGCCGCTCTCGTGGGCAGCCGCGAAAGGGTATGAAGAGATCTTGAAGATGCTGCTACAACGTAACGACGTCAACCCCGACACACCCGATGCCCAATATGGCCGAACACCGCTCTTGTGGGCTACCGCGAAAGGGCATGAAGAGATCGTGAAGATACTTCTACAACGTAACGACGTCAATCCCAACACACCCGGCACCGAATATAGCCAAACACCACTCTGGTGTGCTGTTGTGAATGGGCATGAGGGGATCGTGAGGACGCTGCTAGAACGTAACGACGTCAATCCCAACACACCCAATCCCGAGTGTGGCCGAACACCGCTCTGGTGTGCTGCCGCGAAAGGGTATGAGGGGATCGTGAAGATGCTGCTACAACGGAACGACGTCAACCCCGACACACCTGATCCCCAATATGGCCAAACACTGCTCTTGTGTGCTGCCGCGAAAGGGCATAAGGAGATCGTGAAGATGCTGCTGCAACGTAACGACGTCAATCCCAACACACCCGACACTGAATATGGCCAAACACCACTTTCGTGGGCTGCCGAGAATGGGTATAGGGAAGTGGTAAAGATTCTTCTGGAACGGAACGACGTCAATCCCGACACACCCGACACCAAATATGGCCGAACACCGCTCTCGTGGGCTGCCGCGAAAGGGTATGAGGAGATCGTGAAGATGCTTCTGCAAGGGAACGACGTCAATCCCAACATACTCGACACCGAATATGGCCGAACACCGCTCTGGTTGGCTGTCGCAAATGGGCATGAGGGGGTCGTGAGGATGCTCCTGGAACGTAACGAAGTCAATCCCAACACATCTGACACCGAATATGGCCGAACACCGCTCTGGTGTGCTGCCGTGAATCAGCATGAGGGGATCGTAAAGATGCTACTACAGCGTAACGACGTCAATCTCGACACACCTGATACCGAATGTAGCCGAACGCCACTCTGGTGTGCTGCCGCGGAAAGGCATGAGGAGGTCCTAAGGATGCTGCTAGAACGGAACGACGTCAATCCCAGCACACCCGACACCGAATATGGCCAAACACCACTTTCGTGGGCTGCCGCGAATGGGCATGAGGGTGTCGCAGGGGTGCTGCTACAACGTAACAATGTCAATCCCAACACACCCGACACCAAATATGGCCGAACACCGCTCTTGTGGGCTGCCGCGAAAAGGCATGAAGAGGTCGTAAGGATGCTGCTACAACGTAACGATGTCAATCCCAACACACCCGACGCCGAATATGGCCAAACGCCACTCTTGTGGGCTGCCGGGGAAGGTCATGAGAAGGTCGTAAAGATGCTGCTAGAGCGGAACGACGTCAATTCCGACACACCCGACACCGAATATGGCCAAACGCCACTTTCGTGGGCTGCCATGAATGGGCATGAGGGTGTCGCAAGGGTGCTGCTACAACGTAACGATGTCAATCCCAACACACTCGACACCAAATATGGTCGAACATCGCTCTTGTGGGCTGCCATGAACGGCCATGAGGGAATCATAAGGATGCTTCTAGAACGGAACGATGTCAGTCCCGGCAAAGCGGATAAGTGGGGTCAAACACTGCTCTTGTTGGCTGCCAAGAATGGACATGAGTGGATCGTGAAGATGCTTCTGGAACGGAACGACGTCGATCCCGACACACCCGACACCGAACATCGCCGAACACCGCTCTTATGGGCTGCGGCGAATGAGCATGAGGGGATCGCGAGGATGCTTCTGGGACGGAATGACGTCAATCCCGACAAAGCGGATAAGTGGGGTCAAACACTGCTCTCGTGGGCTGCCAAGGGCGGCCATGAGGTGATCGTGAAGATGCTGCTGGAACGGAACGACGTCAATCCCAACACACCCGACACCGAACATCGCCGAACACCGCTCTTATGGGCTGCGGCGAATGAGCATGAGGGGATCGTAAGGATGCTTCTGGAGCGGAAGGACGTCAATCCTGACAAAGCGGACAAGTGGGGTCAAACACTGCTCTGGTGGGCTGCCAAGAACGGCCATGAGTGGATCGTGAAGACGCTTCTGGAACGGAACGATGTCAATCCCGACACACCCGACACCGAACATCGCCGAACACCACTCTGGTGGGCTGCCGCGAATGGGAATGAGGGTGTCGCAAGGGTGCTGCTACAACGTAACGATGTCAATCCCAACACACCCGACACCAAATATGGCCGAACACCGCTCTTGTGGGCTGCCGCGAAAGGGCATGAAGAGGTCGTAAGGATGCTACTACAACGTAACGATATCAATCACAACACACCCGACACCAAATATGGCCAAACGCCACTCCTGTGGGCTGCCGGGGAAGGGCATGAGAAGGTCGTAAAGATGCTGCTAGAACGGAACGACGTCAATCCCAACACACCTGACACCGATTATGGCCGAACACCACTCTGGTGGGCTGCCGGGGAAGGGCATGACAAGGTCGTAAAGATGCTGCTACAACGTAACGACGTCAATCCCAACACACCCGACACCAAACATGGCCGAACACCGCTCTTGTGGGCTGCCACGAAAGGGCATGAAGAGGTCGTGAGGATGCTACTACAACGTAACGATGTCAGTCCCAGCACACCCGACACAGAATATGGCCGAACACCACACTGGTGGGCTGCCGCGAATGGGCACGAGGGTGTCGTAAGGCTGCTATTAGAGCGGGTCGAACACCGCTCTTGTAGTCTTCCCGGAATATGCATTAGGGGGCAGTGGGGATTTTCAACAGCCTCAATCCCGACGGGACCGATACGTGGAACCCACGAATTTGATTCCCAAATATGCAGTAAGTCTACAATCAGCTGAGCTCTTCTCCCTTGCGCCGTCCGACATACCTGAACCTCCATCGAAACGAACCACCTGGCTTGAAATCCATGGATAAAACCCGACACTTCAGTATCCATCTACCAGACCTACCCTCTTTTGGACACCAGCTGATGCTGCATCGAGTGCACTACTTGAAACGCTCGTTTCTTGAGGGGGGCTCAGAGTTTCGGGAGATGTTTCCATTGATAGATCGGTAAGAATACCTACAGTCAAAGAGGGGCAAAAGCTATGGAGGTGATTGTAGAATAAGAGTCTAGCCCTTTAATGGGAAGCACGGGGGATCGGGTGTCCTTGTTATCCATTTCTTTTGCTACGGGATTACAGAGAATATTTTTTCCCTTTGTTATAAGGGGAGCGAGCAAGATATTGGGAACATGGCCTGGAGGATAACGGATGGTCTTGTGATTGGAGGAAGTATAAGAATGACTTTGCGATCTTTCATATATACACGTCTTTACCCTTAGTTTCGAGGGTGAATCGGAGAACGAGGATACGAGCTATTCACACCCTTTGCCATTTAGCACCGTATTTGATTATGCGCAACACCCTCCTAACACGGGAACGGACCTGGCGAAAGAGAATACTACGCCCACTACAAGCCTTAGAGAATTCTTTATACATTGGTTGACAAGTCATCGAAGACTTCAAACCTTTGGACCACCTGCCTGAAAGGTCTCGTTGTCTCTTCCCCTCGCCTCAACCAGCCTGCCCTAGCCCCTTTCCTATTTCACGTTGCCCTATTCCTAACTTGTGTGTAACTCATTTTGTCTGTCCGTATCCCTTTGGCATCTTTATATGCTCCCCTACCTCTATAGACTAGTCTTTTGCTCCCTGCCCAATTAGATTAAGTTATTCTATCCATGAATTGTTTTGTACTCACTTGTCTTATTGCATAGCTTAGGCGGCAGCCTTATTGTGTTGTAGGGGCGGCGGATAGGAGCTTAAGAGATATAGACACAAATTAGATTAGACACACAGTACACATGGGAGCGGCCGCACAACTGGAATCAACCAGGGTTCCGAATGGTCGGCGGAAGACTGGACTGGACTTGCTAGTCCGGTCGGGGGTCAAGTCCAGTCTAATGGTGGAAATTAGACCAACTAGACAGTCAGGATTATCGAAACTGACTTGACCAGGACCAGTCCGACCAGGCCTGCCAAGCAATAGGATATGCTATTTTTATCACAATATGTTACATTCAAATAAGGATTTTCTTAATTAAACTTATTGTTTCCATGGATTTTATGGTGGAGATAGTGCCTCCCTTTGATTAGGGGTGGCGAAAATAGGTTCTCAAGTATCGAACTCTTTTTCGTGCATTAAGTGAGTGATATTACATGACGAACTACCAAAATATGGGTATTCGATGTGACTTATCCATCGGGTAATTGCGTTTCCACCGCATGCTATCCTCCCTAGGATGTTCTATCAACCTGTATTAAGGGCCTGTTAATTTATACCGTGACAAGCGGCTCTAAAATCCTACTATAGCGATACATCTATTCCTAGGGAGCAATGGCCTGGGTGCGACTCCGACTCTCATGCGATCTTTTATAAAGACTGGTCTGGGACCAGTCCAAACCAGTCTGGACCACCCAAGTTAGTCGGGTCTAGTCATCGACATCAACCAGGATGGGCCAGTCTGGTCCTCCCTCCAAGACTCGACCGGTCGGACTATTCGGAACCCTGGAATCAACCGAGGAGTGTTCGTGTGCGTGATTGGCAGACTTTGGTGTATTTTTTCACTTTCCTCCAACCCCCCCATCTTTGCCAGCAAGCCATGGCCATCAGTTTACCGTACCCTCAGATAAACTCCTCTCCTTACCTATTCTAAAGGCGCTATATCTTCCTGCTCCCCCTATCTCGGTTTGAGCGCCACAGTTCAAACTTAGCACCCTCGCCTCTGTATCTACCTACTCCCGCTTACCCTTCCTCAGGGATTCTTTAAATATCAACTATTTGACAATCTGTGTAGATGCCTTTTTACAGATCGGGGGCCCGACGCCAGGGGGCCCTCAACAGTGTGAGCCCATATCAAGGGCTCTCTTCAAAGGTTAACTCACACTAATGGTCAGAACACCAATCCCAGTACTGGCGAAAGCGGCAGTGCGCTATGCGCATATCTGCTAAGTCCCAAAGTTAAAGATGTGTGCGCCAATGTTATTTGCCAAGCGCTATTAATTATATTATCCACATTTGCCCCCTAGGGCAGTGAAATAGTAAAATTCGGTGCCTAGGGGATACGACACTAGACCAAGAATCCGCTTCCAAAGTTAGCCCACAATATTATCTACGATACCTGCGGAAGCGGTAAGGCGTTCTGATATGCACGAGAACATTAGATATGTCCTAAACCTAGAGGTCCACCCACCAATATTAAGTTCCGGTTCTACTAATTGCACTAACATTTATAGTCCTGGTTCTAACTCCAATTCCAATTCCCACAATATGATAAGCTACCACACCGTATACCGCTAACACCAAAACTCAAATTACGATGTAAGGTACAACCCCCGGGAGCGATATCTCGCACCATAAAACCTGATGCCACGTAATTTGGTCTTTTGAAATAGGAGCCAAACTTAGGCCGCGGAGGGACCCGTTCTATCAGTGTATCTTCGTTTAACAATGCAGATCTCGCTCGAGCTCCCCGACCATCAATACAAGTGAGTGCTACATCAAATGGCCGGTTAAAATGTCCTGAAAAGTCTAGATTGGGGTTTCCTTCCCTCCCATATAATATAGGCCATTTGTGAGCCCTCCCCCTCACATCTCCATTAAGAGCCGAAGTCTTCTTTCATTCCGGTCCGAATAATGTGGGTCTGGTAAGTTTACGGTAAGTTGCCTTCCCGTACACTATTCCGCCGCAATGCCCATTAGGTAAACTCAATATCGGAACCGGGCTGAGGTTCAAGAGGTGAGTGATGGGTTGTGATGACCCCTGCCTGTGGGAGCCAAGTCACAAAAGGGAGATGAGAACTCCTAATCTGCTTGGCGGCGTGTGGCTAAGGCATTGAGTCTTACTGGGCAACATCCACTAACATATGGTGGCTCTTGGTCTATAGTAAATAGCCAGCCACACATTAATCTCAACATTCATCCTTGAGTACAATACCGGTATCGTGTCCTAACTCAAGCATAGAGTGACCCACGGAGGAGCGAGAACACCCATACAGCTTTTCTAGGACAGGGATTATTTGTATGGCCGTTCTCGTTATGCCTTAGACTCACTTTGCAGTGGAATACTGTACGGATGCGGCTGATTGATACGGTATCTTAGTCACGCGGGTCTGATAAGAAAAATTTGGTGAACCCCCCGGTTGCAGCGTGCCTTGATATCTACCCGTGCCAAGGCCACAACCCTGGATGCTCAACATAAGTTTGCGGCTCAACCTAAGTTTAGGGCTTGGCAGAGTTTGCGGCTCAACAGAACACTTTTACCGGTATCATTGCTCAACGTAAGTTTGCGGCTCAATATCTGAGCTCAGTGGACGTCACCTATGCTTCTGAAGCATGTCAAATAGCGAAGATGGCACAAGGTTCCAAGGTGGAAAAGACAGGGAAGTAACTAGGGGGACTAAGAGTGTGAGAAAAAGAGCGGAGCAGATTTTAAGGCGCAGCTAGAAGAAATACCGGTAGGGGGCAGTCCGAGCTTTTAAAAAGAGTTAAGTACTGGTACAGGTTTTAAGCGATAAACAAGGTCGGGGAAATAGATGTGAAGTAGAATGCCATATCCAGTCCATTAGGCTCCAAATGTTGTGTTGAGTCACAAAGTTACGTTACTACCGGTATATTAAGCAAGATCATGTTGAGCCGCGAAGTTATGTTGAGCGGTTGGACACTCTTTAGAGTTCCTCTAGTTGTGAACCTGTTATCGTAGATTTTGGGAATCGTGGCGGCGAGCTACGCCCCGACACCAGCATCGGCCGTATGCGTGTTCTGAGTGACGAATCCATGCCACGCCATTTATCTCCATCTGGGGGTGGACTATAATAATAAGATGGACAGGAATTTGAAGCCCCCATGCTCATGCCCGTCAGAGGTAAGAAATGATTTAATTCGAGAGTTACAACGCAAGGAAGAGTAAGGAGCATTGATACTCGAATTGCTGTGGCGTACTGAAACGATAACTTCCGTCCGGGCAGATACTATCTCCCTATGGGTGATACGAACCTAAGAGTAAACTGAAGAACAAACCGACGGAGGAAAACACGGAAATGATATCACGTACCGCTTTCCAAGCATTGGGGGTGGGAACACTCTGGATTATCAGCCAGACGAATGATAGATTTGGATTGATGTTATAGGGTGGAGAAAAGAAGCACTAAGTTCGACTCCCTGTATCGCCTAAAGATGGGCCAAAGAAAGAGGAGCAAAAGTGCAATCTCAATAGTCTCTGAGCTTAGTGGAATGTGGGGGCACGGTGAACTACTAGTAGTTCGCTGCTCTCTCCACCAGCTAGGGGCAGGCCAGGAGATATCTCCGGCTAACAGTATCAAAAAAAAACCCAAAACTTAAAAGAAACGTACTAAGCCAACAGAACCTGAACCCTAGCGATCCCAACCAATCAAAAACCATCCTGACATCCTACCATAATATCATGATAATAATATTATTATGATACTCCGTGATCCTTAAAGCCTATGCCCTGCTGGTGTGCCAGCTCCCGCACCCCTAAGGATGGGGAACATCAAGGAAACATCATGAGACGAAATACCGGGTGCCGAATGACCAATGACAATGGATATCAACAAAACCGAAAACCAATGCCCCATGCCTAGCGGTATCGGATGTGAAGACAACAACCCACTGCTGAGTGCCTAATCGCCGTGGACCACAAAGCCACATGCCCTATAACCATGTATCTAGTAGCCACATATCCGCCTGTCTGCACACCTGCATATCGGTGCGACCACATAACCGCATAACTACATAACTGCATGCCCTACAAGTGCTCCAGTACATGGCAATCTATCCCGGTATCATACCCGATGCTTAAATGACCTTTTCTCCACTCCTTTGTAATATTCAGGAATCCTATCGCATTACTCACGTTGTCTACGACCTGCAGGTATGCTAATGCGCTGCGAAATATTCGCAGATTCTCACAGGAATTGTGCCGGGTGGTGGGGGTGGATACATTTAGTGTAAAAAGGGCATCGGGTGAAAGGTTTTGTCTTCGCACAGCCCTGTATCATCTGGGTCGGAGGAGCTAAGCTAAGCACGCTATATAAATATAAAAGGAGCTAGTACCTCAAGATTTTACTAGGGCTCCTATGGATTCACACCTGTGTTTGAAGGAAACCGCGAGTCTGTTACGGTGAGAACCCGTAAGTTATTGTCATCAGATATCATACCGCACTCTGCAGTACTTAGGGTGTTCAAAAGTATCCAGATTCCTGGGCGCCAAGTCCCCAAATTTACACTTAAATGCACCGGGATACCGTTAAAAACTGCAGGTACCAGGGGGGTCAGCAAGAACGGGAAAACATTGCCCTTGTCGCCACTGCGAACCGAAGATTACGAGAGATATGTCTAAGCTTGTAAATAGCATTTCCCGTATCCGATGCCAGTGAACCCTGTGTTCGTTCCGGGACCTAAGGCTGAGTTACAAGCAAAATCCAGTGTGGAATGTGCGCCTGTGGAGAACATTCTTAGAACTTCCCGAAATGATTGGAGTAGCAAATACCTGTGGAACGTTACCTGTAGAGCCTTGTAAATCGCCACCTCCTATTTTTCAGGTGCTAGAGATCCCCTCTACCGGTATTTACGAGAGAAGTGAGATTCTGGCTTTACTCGACGATCTCGAAAAGAAAAAGAAAACACGAACTCGGAAGAGAAAATAATCTATTGCGCAGATGTCGCCAGAACACCAGCAAGCCACTAGTAATATCAATTCGTTCAACCACAATAGCACCTTCAACAACATTGTCAACTTCATTACCGAAATCGACGACGAGGGGCGTCAAATTCTACAGTGGCTATCTCCTCTTGAACCACAGCAGCGGCATCAGGATGTGCGAGCAGACCGACTTGGTGGCGTGGGGAACTGGGTGCTAGAAACCAGCGAGTTCAGAAAATGGCGTGATGGAGAAGATGGTTGCGTTGATCCAGTGTTGTTCTGTTTCGGGAATCCGGGCGTCGGAAAAACTCATATTAGGTAGAAAGGACCGCTGGCCCGAGAAAGATAATGGAAATATCGCTGACGATTGGGAAATAATAGTTCCCTAGTTATTGACAGTCTGTGTGATCAGGCCAATGACAAAGGTGTTGCCGTCGTGGGACTATATTGCGATTTCCTTGCCCAACAAGAACAGTCTACCACAAATATGTTGGGCGCCATGCTCAAGCAACTTATCAGCAGAGGAGGGATCCCACAGCATATACGGGAGGCCTTTCGGAAGGCAAAAAGAGAGTTTGGGGGCCGAGGTCTCCTGCTTCCCGATATGGTAGAAGTTCTGAAGAAGACCATTACATCGCTACCACGGTTATTTATATGCATCGACGCAGTGGACGAATGCACCCCCAAGCACAGACGGGACATCCTTGATTCAATGCAAGAAATCGTGCGAGTGTCGTCAAACACGCGAGTATTCCTTACCGGGAGGCCCCATATCAACGATGAAATTGTGAAACGTTTCGGCAAGGCGGTCCGGATACCTCTCAGTCCTCCAAAAGGGGATATTGAGAGTTACTTGGAGATGAGGTTGGACGGTGACCCTGATCCTAATGCAATGGATGACGAATTGCGGGCCAATATAATGAAAATCATCCCAGAGAAGATCTCGGAAGTGTAAGCAATAATATCAAATATATTCACAATACAAGTCTGAGGTTTGGCTCACTAACAATGATGTCTAGTTTCCTTCTGGTTTCATTAAACATGGATGCAATTCTAGGCGAGATTACTCTCACTCGGAGAAGAAGGAAGCTTGATGAGATGACCAAAGGGGAGGGTCTAGGAGATGCGTACACGGCAACCTTGTCACGAATGGATGCTCAGCCAAGAAGCAGATCAAAACTCGGGATGCAAGTTCTAATGTGGGTATCGCATGCGGAGCGGCCATTACATGTCGACGAGTTATGCCACGCCCTGGGGGTGGAAGGGTCTATAGACTTGGATATTCGGAATATTCCTGCGATAGAAACACTGCTGGCATGCTCATTAGGGCTAGTCATGGTCGAGAAGTCCTCATCTACCCTTCGGCTTGTCCATTACACTCTGCAAGAGTACCTCTCCAATAACCCGAACCTATTCTATAAGCCCCACTCAATGATCGCCGAGGTCTGTTTGACCTACCTCAATTTTCCCCAGGTGAGGGGCTTTTCACCGACTCTCCGCTCAGCTCCACCAACCGCTCCTCTTATCGAATACGCTTCTTGTTACTGGGGCATACATGCGAAATTCGAAGCTACGGGAAATGTCAAAAATCTTGCATTGAAGCTGTTCAATGGATATGAGAAACACATATCTTCAATGATGATGTTATTGCATGGTGTGCCAGTTGAGGAGCAGCCACTAGATAGGGGAAACACTCCTAAAGGATTTACAGGGCTTCACGGAGCCGCGTACTTTGGGTGCCTGGAGATCACAGTTGCTTTACTGGAGGCAAATATATGTGGTGTGCAAGCAACCGACTTTTACGGTAACACAGCAATCTCTTGGGCCGCTAGGAGGGGGCATGAAGGGGTGGTGAGGATACTGCTGGAACAGAGTGACGTTAATCCAAACACACCTGACACCGAATATGGCCGAACACCGCTCTCGTGGGCTGCCCAGAATGGGCACGAGGGGGTGGTGAGCGCACTGCTGGAACGGAGCGACGTCAATCCCGAAAAAGCGGATAAGTGGAGCAAAACGCCACTCTATAGGGCCGTTGCATATGGACATGAGGGGGTTGTGAGGATGCTGCTAGAACGGGGAGGGGTCAATCCCAATACAGCTGACACGGTATTCGGCCAAACATTGCTTTCGTGGGCTGCAGAGCATGGTCACGAGCGAGTCATGAAGATACTGCTTGAACGGAACGACGTCAACCCTAACAAAGCGGATCACTGTAGCCAAACACCTCTCTCCCTAGCTGCCAATAATGGACATGAGGGGGTCGTGAGGATGCTGCTGGAACGGAGCGACATCAGTGCCAACAAAGTAGATAGCTTGAGACGGACGCCGCTGTCGCGCGCTGCCGAGAAGGGGCATGAGCGGATCGTAAGGGTGCTTCTGCAATGGGCCAGCGCCAATCGCGACACAGCTGTCACCGAATATGGCCGAACGCTCTTATGGGCTACCGCGAATGGACGTGAGGATGTGGTGAGGGTATTGTTGGAATGCAACGGCCTCAATCCAGACGCACCCGACACCAGATATGGCCGAACACCGCTCTTGTGGGCTGCCGAGAATGGGCATGAGGGAATCGTGAAGATGCTACTAGAACGTAACGATGTCAATCCCAACACAACCGACACTAGATATGGCCGAACACCGCTCTCGTGGGCTGCCGAGAATGGGGATGAGGGGGTCACGAGGATTCTGCTGGAACGGAACGACGTCAATCCCGACATACCTGACACTGAATATGGTCAAACGCCGCTCTCGTGGGCTTCCGAGAATGGACATGAGGGGGTCGTAAGGATTTTTCTGGAACGGAACGACGTCAATCCCAACAAAGTGGATGGGTGGGGTCTAACACCGCTCCAGTGGGCCGCCCAGAATGACCATGACGGGGTGGTGCAGATTCTGCTCCAATGTAAAGACGTCAATCCCAACACGCCAGACACCAAATATGGCCAAACACCGCTCTGGCAGGCCGTCGCAGCCGGGCATGAGGGGATCGTGAAGATACTGCTACAGCGCAACGACGTCGATCCCAACACACCCGACACCGAATATAGCCAAACACCGCTCTCGTGGGCCGCCGAGAATGGTGATGAGGGGGCCGTGAGGATGCTTCTGGAACGCAACGACGTCAATCCCAACAAAGTGGATGGGTGGGGTCTAACACCGCTCCAGTGGGCCGCCCAGAATGGCCATGACGGGGTCGTAAAGATGCTGCTCCAACGTAAAGACATTAATCCCAACACGCCAGACACCAAATATGGCCAAACACCGCTCTGGCAGGCGGTCGCAGCCGGGCACGAGGGGATCGTGAAGATACTGCTACAGCGCAACGACGTCGATCCCAACATACCTGACACCGAATATGTCCAAACACCGCTCTCGTGGGCTGCCGAGAATGGACATGGGGGGGTCGTAAGGATGCTTCTGGAACGGAGCGACGTCAATCCTAGCCAAGCGGATAGGTGGGGTCTAACACCGCTCCAGTGGGCTGCCCAGAATGGGCATGAGGGGGTCGTGAGGATGCTCAACAGACTCAATCCCGACTGGACCGATACCTGGGGCCGGAGGACTTGATTCCAAAATATGCAGTAAGTTTGCAGTCAGCTGAGCTCTTCCCTCCTACCCCGTTCGATATATATGAACCTCCATCCAAAAGGACCAGCCGTTTTGAAACCCACAGATAAAACCTGACACTTCCATATCCATCTACCTAACGTACCCTCCGTTGGAGATTAGTTGGTGCTCTGCACTGGTTAGAGCCTTCATTGCTTCAGCAGAGCTTAGAGTTTTGGGAAATATTTCCTTTAATAGATCCGTTAGAATACCTGTAGTCACAAGATTATAGAGGAGATTGTAGAATAAGGGTCTAGCACTTGAACAGGAAGCATGGGAGAGCGGAAACATTTGCTATCTATTCCTTTTGTTAGGGGATCCCAGAGAATTTTTCTTTCCTTTGTGCTTAAGGGAGTGAGCAAGAGGTTGGGAACATGCGTGGAGAATAACAAATAGTGCGGTGTTTGGAAGAAGGATAAGAATGGCTTTGTGATCCTTCATATATACTCGCCTATACCGTCCTCGGTTTAGAGATAGAATCGCGGAACCAAGACGCGAGCAGTCCACACCCCCTGCCATTCGATACTGTACTTGTTTCTGTGCAACGCCCTCCTAGTAGGGGAATGAACCTAGCTAAAGAGGCTTCCACCCCCGCCACCGCCCACAAACGGTTCCCTACATATAGACTGGCAAGTCACTAGAGAAGTTATACTTTTGCACCATTTTCCATAAACGTCTCGCTATCTCTTCCCTCGCCTCCACCAACTTACCCTAGCACCTTTCCTATTTCTTCTTGCCTTATTGCCCAACTTTTGTATAACCAATTTTCTATTTCTATGTCCCTCTGGAGCCCTTACTTACCCCCTTGCCTCTACCGATACACTCTTTCAACTTGCCTCTCTCTTCACGTTCCTTGGACCAAGTTGTTGAAACTCTGTCAACGATTGGCCTCGGCCCACCACTATTATTGCATAACCCAAGCGGTGGCAACTTAATTCTATTATAAGAGGGGGAGATGGAAGCTTCACAGATATACATAAGTTAGATTTGACACACACTACACATGGGACCGGCTGCGCCGCAGGAGAGATCCGAGAAATATTTATGTGCATAGTTAAAAAACTTTATTTTTCCCTTCACTCTCATTTTTTTTTCTTTCTCTTTTCTACCAGACCTTCTTGGTCTCCCACACTTTTACCATACCATGAGATAAACTCCTCCCCTTGCAAATACTAGAGACACCATAGCTTCCTACCCCCACTATCTCGCTTTGAAAGTCAAAATTAAAACTTGGCACCCTCGCCTCTCTCTCTGCCCCACGCCAGCTTACCCTTCCTGAGGGGTTCTGTAAATATCCGCTATTCGACAAGCTGTGTAGATGCCTTTTTTTCCTTGATCGGGATCCCGATACCAGAGGGTTCTTAACAGTGTGAGCCAATGTTAAGGGATTTCTCCAAAGGTTATCTTACTATCATAGCCAGGATATCAACACCTGTTCTAGTGAAAGCGGTGGTACGCTATGCACATATCTGCCAGGTTCTAGAGTCGAGGATGTACGAGCCAATATTATTTGCGAAACGCTATTAATTAGGTCTACATTCATCCCTTGGGCGAAGTGGAACAGCAAAATTCGGTGCCTAGGGGATACGACACTAGGTCAAGAACCCGCCTCAAAAGCTAGCCCGCAATAATATCTACAATACCTGCTGAAGAGTTAAAGTATTGGGCTATGTCCTACAACTAGAGGTCGGCTACCATGATCCCGTGCTTCTAAATGCACAATAAACTCGGCGCCAAGCAATTCGGTCTTTTGAAATCGGAGCATAACCAAGTAGGAACCGGTTCATCTATGAATTTTCGCTAGACAACGCAGACCCCGACCCCTCCCACCATCAACACAAGTGAGAGCTGCTTTCGCCTCCATCGGATGGCTGGTTAAAATGCTCCAAAAAGCCTAAATTGGGGTTTCTTTCCCTTCCACTCACTGTAGATCATGTATAACCCAACCCCCCCCCATCAGATCTCCATCAAGAATTTAAGGTTTTTTTTCCATCCCGGTCAGAGTTATGTTGTCTAGTGAGTTTACGGTAAGTTGCCTTATGCACACTACTCCGTTGCGGCGCCCGTTGGGTGGGCCCGCTATTCGAACCGGGTTGTTGAATCTTGGTTGCTGAGGTAATGATTTACCGTGAGGATTTTACGCAGTGGACTGAAACCGCTTAAGCAGGGATGGGGATCATGATTGATTGATGATAATTTGATGAAAGGAAAGTCTTGAGGAAAGTTGTGTACAGGAAGGAAGGTGTGAAAGGAGGAAAAGGAAAGGTGTGAAGGAAAGAAAAACTAGTTGGTTGAAAACATTTTCAGAGCTTGCGCGTCCTTCGACAAGTGCGTACGTATGCCTCTGCAGCCGCAGAGTGCGGGCACATCCCGCATCAAGTGCGGCCATAAAACTGCCATTTCCAACACGGGTAGCGGGTCAACAGGTGAGTGATGGTCTGTGATGGGTTTTGGGAGCCAAGTTGTAAGGGGGATGGGAACTTCTGATCTTCTCGGCAGAACATGCTTGAGTCCTGCCGGGCGACATCCGCTGATCTATGGCGGCGCTCGGTCTACAGCTAGCCAGTCGCACATCTCAACATCTACCTTTGAGTCCAGTATATATTGTGCCAGCGCAATCGCACAAGTGCTGAAAACAAAATATCCGGGCAACACTTCCCAAAGCCAAGATCACGACTAGCTATCTATTTATTCTAAGTTATTCGCGGCCAAGGAAAAAAAACTGCAAGTTAGGAAAGCCAAATTTCAACCGTAACAGTGCGGCTGATTGATGCATTGGTCACGTGGATTTGATAAGAAAAACGTGGCGAATCTTGTCGTTGCAGTGTTGTGCGCCTCGATAAGGAACCCGGCTATGATATCTACCCGTGCCGAGGCCACAACCTCAGGATGCACAACATAGCTTTGCGGCTCAACCTATTATAGCCTCATGGCTTGGCATAGTGACCTTGTCGTTCAACATAAGTTTACGGCTCAACATCAGTTTGCGGCTCAATATGAGCTCACGAGGCACCATCTATGATTTTAAAGCATGCCAAATGGTGAAAGGGGTGGGGGGTGTTGAGGTGGAAAAGACAGACAAACATCTGGGGGGGGGGTCTGAATGTGAGAAAGAGCCGAGCCAGCAGAGCCCCAGCCTTTACTTGATGAGATAAAGTCACAGGTACTTGTCCCAGGTCATAAGTACCCGAAAATGGAGGGGGATCATTTGTGTGGGGGCACAGATACGCACGGATGTTATGCCATATATTTCTTTAATCCCTGTTTCCGGGTACTTATGGCCTGGGACAAGTAAAAGAAAGCCGTGAAGTTCAAGCTTATAAAAAGAAAATAGTCAGCCTCGTAGTAATCGCAAGTATTAAGCGAAAAACAAGATTGCGGAAATACAGTCTCCACCGTACCCACGGCGAAACTGGACCGGTGGCGAACAGGGGTATTTTCGTGGGCAAAAAGTGAATCATCGAGGTTAGGGTTCCGAAAAATTACTGATAATTAATC
>Ga0307509_10001241_pt1 | contig 43271 bp, 38 predicted proteins | sample 10_EM_MG_FD_202245 | JGI IMG/M metagenome (GOLD analysis project Ga0307509, IMG submission 202245) | Populus trichocarpa ectomycorrhiza microbial communities from riparian zone in the Pacific Northwest, United States - 10_EM | ecosystem: Host-associated > Plants > Roots > Unclassified | place...
CAGTCCGTCCAGGGCAACCATCAGGACGGACGCCACAACCGCCGTCCGTCCCGGGCATCCATCCAAGTCCGCAGTCCGTCCCGTCCATAGCCAAAGACGGACGGACTGGACGCTTGGGTTCACTGGTGATCGATCATGGCCACTGCTCGAGTATCATTGATTTTGTCCCCTTCCGAGATTAAATATTCATTCAATATGGATTCTGAGTATTCATACCAGTGTTATAACAAGAACAGGGGATCCCTACCTGATTGTTCATTTAGTGTATCACAGTAATTTGCGGCAGATCCAGAGTGACAACTCCTCACTTTATAGTAAAATTTATTTATTAAAAGTAATTAGTGGTATTGACTAGCTGCCATAGATTCGGGACGATGGGAGTGGTGACATTATGATAAAGTCAGTATGGAAGATGGTAGTTTGTTCAATAGTATTTTTAACTATAAGTAAAGAATATCACCCATCCGGGCATACAATGTTGAAGAGCTAAGAGGGTAAAGTCTGGCTGAAAGAATTGGTATCTAGTGTGTGGGTAGACTCCCTTAATATATAAGCTCATCGCATCACCTAATCACAAAGATTAGTAGAGTGATCGGTCATGAACCAAGATGCTCGAGTATACTCGATGATGGTCGAGCATGATCGAGCAGTGCCCATGATCGAGCAAATCGATCAGATCATGCATGCTCTGCTCGATCATCATCTGATCGAGAGGCCCCTATGATCGAAGTGATCGAGCATACTACTGATCGAGCAAAACTCGATCATGATCTGATCGTGCCCATTACTACCAGGGATCCTAACAACTGTAGGAGAGTTCCTCAGAGAAAGGTCAGAACTTCCGTAATCACATATTTCTTCAGCTCAAGTGTAATCGGGATAATTCCTTCCCAAACCCTCTTAACTGTTGCAATTCTGCTACTCAGATCCTTCATACGGATCTATCTAAGGCTCGGGAACTGCTACGTCTACTCGGTCTAGTCGAGACCAAGGACAGCATTAGCCATATCAATGGACATAAGGTGAATGACAGTGCATCACTCCTTCATGTCCGGCAGCAAACGAGAGGTATCAACCTCTTTCGCAAGAATAATAAGACTTTTTGCATTTGCCATCGTGTTTCCCGTGTTAATTTAACTTGTGAATTATAATATCTAGGGACGGAACTCCTACCTCCCAGGAAAACTGCAAGGGATCTTTGAAATTTCACAAGGCATCCAACTCTGTAAATGGTGAGTACGTTCTCATATATAGGACCTTCACCGGCTACTTACACTGTTCACCAACTCTTTCTAACAGATTAAGCCTCATAGTTCCTAAGGGGTTCGGTTCGTGGAGGTTATTCCAAAAGGGGCGTCAATTCACGGGGCAGAGACACCAGTATTGAACGAAGAAAAGACAAGAGAGTTGTGGCGAAGTGGTTGACGGGGTTGGGGAGAAGATAAATAGGATCGATATGAGGGAAAGCGGCAGCAGCAGCAAAGGAAGTGGCAAAGCTTCGATGCTGAGAGGAAGAGGAAGAACGAAGAGGAGTTAAGAGAGTTAAGTACAAGTATAGGAATAAGAACGAGGGTTTCCCCATTTAACTCATGTTTTCAGAGAAGTTGAGAAGACAAAGGCGGAGCGTCGTACAAGGGACCGCTTCGGTGTTCTCAACGGTCCAGGGCCCCCGTAGGGCCCGACGGGGGGACTGCCAAGAGCCCTGGACAGGACGGGACGGCAAAAGGCGGCCCGTTCTCGTCCGGGAAACCTCAGGACGGCCGTCATTGTTAAGGAACATGTTGGACTGGGGGGGACCGCGGGGCCCCCTAGTCCTTGGTGGTGGGTGGTAGGGCGCGTTTGGGAAAAGGCCGGACGGGACGACACAACGTCGTCCACCGCGGTCCTCCTTCAGGACGGACGGACTGCCCCGCTGAGATCACTGGACTGCTTAGAGCAATGAAGCTGGTATAATATGTAAGTCAGCGGTCAAGGCGAACAGATAGGAAGATTGTAATACTGTTTGAGAAAAGAGGATGAAACTGTGGGGGGAAGTCGCGGTGGGACAAACATGGGAAACCAGATCCGACACCAATCCCGCCAAAAGGGGAGAAGCGGGAAGCGATAGTGATAGCGCTTTCTCACTCGTTACTTTATCCGATCAATAGAAACTGAGGCGCTGTTTCGGGAGTAGAAAGTAAGGTTTTCTTCTTGATGGGAGATGTCTTGAGGAGGAGGCTAAGGGGAGAAGAAAGAAAAGGCCCGATAAGCGGATGGTAGTCAACCGAAGTGTCTAGATCATACCCTGGGCGGCTAAGACTGCCAATCCCAAAATGTTTGATCTGATGACGAGGGTTGCTGTGACTCAAGGAACCGGAGGGAATAGCATCAAGGGTGTAGCGATGGTGGTAAAGTTATAACAAATTGCTACAACATGGCTATTTACACTCTATCCCCTACGAAAAAAGCCCCAACCCTTTGTGCTGTACAACGGGTGATCCAGAACAAGAGGACAAGTTTTGGTATATGGAAATTTAGAACTTGCGGAGATTCGTAACTCACATCACAGGGGTATCCTTTTTGTCGGGAGCAGGAAGATCGGGGCGTGATTAAGCATTTACGGCATGACAACCCACAACTACCTACAAAATATACTTCGGTATGGGGAGTTCATTAGAGAAACATGAGGTTTTCTGATTTTTCAAATTCCACGGGGTTCGAGAACCCCCCGGTACTGTGTACATGCACTGCTAAACAAATGTGCTTGCGCAAGCAAGCCGGTGCGGTGCTCTCAACGGTGTAGTCCATCCGTCTCTGAAGTGGGGAGGGAAGGGCAATGTTCTATAGCCCGCCATTGTTTGGGTGAGCTGACGCCCCACGCACGACTGCATAAAGAGACGGATGGAGTCTGGAAACTGCCGGGCGTTTTGCGCGTCGCAGGCTTAGACGATGATCCTCAGTCCCTCGTACCCCGTCCCTCTCTTTATATTATACACTTAAAACAATGGTCTATGACATCACACTCCCCAGTCGCCCATCCCTCGTAAATCTGTTTAACATGGGCACTCCATATCAATGGCTATTTCACCATCCTCGAGAGTTGGGAATATGGTTACCAGCCTAATAATTGTCCTCTAAATTGTATAATAGAATTCGCCTAAACTTGATATTGAGAGAAACAGTAGATAAAACACGGAGATTTATTTTCCCAAGTAGAAAGCATATCCACCTGAGGTTGGTACACAAGTCATTCATTCCCTTTGTTAACTAGATTTCAGAGTAGAGATACAGACTCAGGAGCGAAATCATGAAACATCACTCATCCAATCCTCGCTCTCCCTATTGGAAATAACGGCACTTGGTATGGGAAATGCGCTCACTACCAGGAAACAGCGGCCCGCATGTGCACCGGCGGAGGAGCACGCAAGATGTGAAAACCTTTCCTCCATGCCTTTTTCTTCCTTCATGCCCCTTCCTCCCTTCATTCCTTATCACCTGCTCTCCACTTCCCTCAAGACCTTCCTTTCTACATATCCAACTCAATCAAGCGCATCGCCTAACACAAACTCCCCGCCTTCACTTGAGCCACTCCACCCCGCTGCGTAAAACTCCTATCGCCAATCATTACCTTCGCATCGACGATTTTCAGCACCACTACTCCTACCCACAAGTTTTTCCTCCTTAATTTTTTTCCCCTTTTCTTTCCCTCCTTTCCCTTCATTTCTCCCTCCAAATTACCCCACAACCCCCAAACTGCTCCAACACAAACTACCGTTTTCCACTCGCCCCACTTTTCCTCACTCGGTAAATCCTTGAGTCCGGTCATTACCTCCATTGCGAACAACAGGTCTATTCCCAACAACCTCCGCTGCTCCACATCTCTCCTAGCTGTGCTAGTATTTCGCTACCGTAGACGGACTACTAGAGGCTGTCAAATGGCGTTGGGAGCTCTTGCCACCCCCCCTCCTAAACAGCTGGGCCCCGTGGGGCCCCCGGATAGTTCAGAATATTGGCCATCTTGAGTGGGTTTGTGTACTCACTACCCTAATGCTCCCTCTTGTCCGAGAGCATTCTATCGGGAAAAAACTATCATGCAAACCGCCACAACATTTCCGTAAAGGGAAGCACAACGGGGACTGGTTCGTTCTAATTCTCGCGAGGCTTGGGAATGTCTGTTTTACTCACTTGTGTTAAGTTTTACAGATTTCTAGGCTATCTAAGCCTCTCCGCTTGTAACACTTCCGGCAGCCATCGTCGTCGCCCTCAACGAGAGGACCCCCGGCCCCAGCTACCTATCCTTGGAGCCCGAAGCACCAGCAGGATCTACTATAATCAGCCCAGGGGGACAGGTCATCCATGTATACTATTATCAAAATGAGGGTACACCCTAGAAGTGATGCTAAACTAAACCCCGTGAAGGTGCTAGGAGTCATAAAGGTTCCTGCTTGAATGGCAGCATTGGTATTATCGGAGGAGACATTGGGCAAACCATAGTGTACTGGAACATTCTTATGCTTGCGTGTGTCTGTAAAAAATCAGGCCGAGTAGAGGGAGAAAAAGTGTAGGATAATGAGTAGAGAGAGAGATTGATTAGAATTGGGCAATTCACTTGGGCACAAGATAGACGTTCAAATTCGCATAACATTTCTAACTAGGTGATCAGGTCCTTTATCAAAAGATCTGCCTTCCCTAATGCCATGCCGGTGTGTGTGAAAACTCTTTCACTTCATACACGGAGGAAGAATTTTTTCTGACTGAAACAAGAAAGAAATTTCCAGCTGCAAGGAGATACAGTTTCAAAAAGAACACGGAAGGTGCAGTAGGGAGTTTCACAAAAGGTCTGATCAGAAAAGTAAGGTTGAATGATATCAAGCATACGGGGACAAAATTCCAACAGTGTCCTTCGTTATGAGCAGCATTGATGTTTGTTCCTATTTAATTAGAAAAAAGGGGCTCTGCGAAGGTCGGAGGCAGAGAAGATGAGGACCGGAATTTTCCTGAGAAGTGGACTTTGTTTTGACGCTTCTTTCATCTATCGCTTCCATTTGACCTCCGAGCTGTTTGTGACGCCCGTAAACCTCTCGGCCAAATACCCAAGAACCCAGATCCCGGAAGTGATCCCACAGTATCCTAGGGACCACTATTCCCGTCGGGGGGTATGTCGGGAATGCATATACGCTGGGGAAATATAGCTTAGTACTCAGCAGAAACTCGAATACTTCCAATGAAGTCAAATGTTAATTATAGTTCTTACATACACTGTGTACATCTCTCCCCGACATAACCCCCGAGCCAGCATACCTCCCGAAGGGAGTTTAGATTTGTAACTCACATAACAAGCCCAATATCCAACCGTGCGTGCCCAATGTATCGTCTGGTGTAAGAGACCCAGATAGAAACAAAAGTAACCTTGAATCAAACCATGCCTGGCACCAAACAGCGCAATCATGTCCAGCTCACGTAAAACACAACCCTTCGAGTGTATTATAATGTGGGTTGATGAGACGCATAATTCACATCATCCATGACCACACACAAAGATCCCGGTAACCCAACCGAAGAGTAACCCGAAAGATTGAAGGGGTAGAAGACTTCCAAAAGCTATCATTTCCCCTTAATCCCCGCGGCGCCCTCTCTGTCTCGAGACTTGTTAGTTAGCAGCAGGATATAGTCAATACCACCTCGAACCAACATACAAAATTCTTGTTCTATCCAACCACCGCCAACACCATAGACATCCACTGAACCTGAAAATATCCAAGTGCCGTATTCTGAGCACTTCCCACCACCACCACCACAAGACCCTCTGCCCTGGGATCGAAGAACTTTTTATCGTGGTATGATATTGCGTCAGCATAACAGTTCTAAAACTAAACGCCATCAATTCATCCTCTGCCAGCACAGCTTTTCCACTATTCAAAAATTATTCCACTCCTACTCCCATAGGTTCTCAGAATAAAAAAGTGGGTAAGTTATCTTCCCTATTCCCGACAACCTCTCGTGCCCCCACTCTTGATTCCTCTGAGCATCACGATCAAACGGAAAGAGAAAAAAACTCCCATGAGAATACAGTGTTCCTATCAACCCCCGCGTACCCTCCAGGGCCCTAGCCGGCTTATATTCCAGGGCGACTGGGGGCAGGGGGGTAATGGCGCCAAGGTCCCGGCGTCCGTCTATCATAATGACAGCCGTCATTCCCTGGGCCCGGCCGTCACTCGTAGGCATTTCGGAGTGAAACACGTACGATATAGTGCCCTTGCCGTCCTTCCCGTCCTAAGCAAAAGTTGAACGGACTTAAACGCTCAGAAAAACTGCCTCTTCTGGTAAGGTCAGGCAAGTTTTTCTTGTCTTTTTTTTTTCGCTTTAAACTCGGCGCTGAGGCACTCAGTCTTTTTATGCATTATTCATGCGCCCTCCCCCCCAGCCAAAAAAGGGAATTTCGGACGTCTTAGCACGAGGTTTAAATATTTCAGTTCCTAGGGCATCCCCCAATTTTCATCTCCCTTTCAATCCTTGCCCCCGCCTTGCTCTCATAATTCTCACATTCCTTCCTATTTCCATCACTGGCTGTCTCTCCGAAATCATGCCCATGCACCCCTACCTTATACCATCCTATTCTCACAACCCCCTCACTCTCCATGGCTCTGGGTGGTTCTTACCGCAAAGTGGTAAATGTAAAGTGTTTAAAAAGGTGCAATATCCAATGGAGAGGGAAACGGAGGCGAGGTATGGGTAGATAGATTGTCTGCAGGTCCTACAGTATTTCTAGAAGGGGAACGGGAGACAGGTTTAACAGTGAAACAGGCTATCGCCATTAATAGAGATTGAGTATAAAGCCAAAGTCTCTGTATCATAGGTGTGAAAGCTATATTGAATTTTAGAGAAAACCTGTATATACAGCTGGATAAAAATAGGATTGCCTTGGATCTTGGAGATCTACGTTGCCTATCCAGAGACAATTATCGGGCGTGTGTAGAGACCGATTATGCCAGGTTTTCACCTACAATACTGGTAGTAAGAGAGGACCACTTCCATGCTTTCCCTAAACTTAGCCCCCCCCCCTTACACGATCACTACCAGGCAGGTAATGTCAGGCTCTTCAATCAATTAAGCCACAAACTCCTTAGACAACACGATGTACTCACATAACACCCACTATTTCGATAAGGAGATAGCATTGAATGTGGGCCCATCCTTGCGATAGACAAGGTCTAAGACTCTAATATGGCTGTCTCTATTGAAGCCACACATCCGACACCCAGAGATTCAGAATCCCCAGTGTGACCATATGCAGGAAATAGCTAGGACAAACGGACACATTTCAAAGGTGGTATAATGGCCCCCAACAGGAGTAATCCGAGCAAGCCGCTCTGCCCTGCTGCGATGCTCTGGCCATTAGCAAGACCTACTTCCGTTGAGGGAGGCAGCCGGGGCAAAGGGGCTCAAGAATAGTGATACCGATATAAGATGTGATATAGGGACATTGGAGAATGAAGGGAAATGGAAAATGAAGAGTAGCGATAATATCTATTTATGTGAATAAGTTGCCCCAATCTCCTCCAACTAAACAGGAATACATCCGATACACAGCCTACTACAACGAGCCAGAACCAAAGTCAGAACAGAACGAGCAGTCAATGCTCCCTCCATTTAGGCACTCCACCCCCCCGCCAAACCCGTCCTCAGGAGCCCCGCCCACGCTAACATGCTTCACTGGTTCATTAACAACAATATCCTAGCAAAGATTAGCACCTGGTCCATATCTATGAAAGGATATAATTTTGGCACAAACATTGGGCGGTGGTGAGACCCCACTCGAGAAAAACAACGGATCACTACTGGACCCAGCCACATGGTCCTGAGTCGGATGGTACTTCTTATAGGCTGAGTTCCTCCTCTAAGCATGGAGTTAGCGTTTGTATTGTATTCTATAATACGAAAGTGAGGCATACTAGGCTGTTCCCCGGCAAGCTGTAAGCACGAGTCCCATGGCGCAAGGCCAGTCGGCATGCGGGTCGGATGAATATCGGGACCATTATCGTTTGTTCTGTAGTGATAGTATGAGAATGAAATCAACTCTTGTTGTTTGAGATGGTACTGTAGGAGAATGGAATCAACTATTGTATGTGAACAGTCTCGAAATCCAGCAACTGAGAGGGACAGCACACGTAAACACTCCTGCGCAAAGCGGACGTGGCCAGAACGTCCTATACTCGTATCACTTACATCACCCAGCAAAAAGGTCACAATTAGGTCCCAAATAGAGAGTTTGCGCATGGGACCTGACCTAGCGGTTGGCAGAAAATAGAGCCATTAGTTTCTCTAACAGGCTTAGGTACAGCACTCTAGCTTGGCGGCCGGATGATAATGGAATAAATAGACTAATATCGCATCATCCACCATTATATTCTCTACTCAAATTCGGATTTTAAGCTGGGCCAGTTGGGCAATTACCATGCTAGCCAGTATGCGAGCAGAACAAGCGATAATCCGCAACTTAATACCCAATATTATGGCTACTAAAATCCTTGAATACATCGCAGTGAGAAATATTATTGTGTAGGGGGGTAGGGATACAATATATTTTCCAAGGTTTTCCGCCTTATTATTACCGAGACAGCTGGTATATACCTAACCTAGGCAGCCAAGAATCCGAGTTTGAGGACGACATGATATTACTATACATCCGATAACAAGAGATTCAGAGCCCGGAGTGTGACCACATGTATGAATGGCCAGCACGAACGGACACATTTCAAAGGTGGTATAATGGCCCCCAACGAGAGTAAGCTAAGCAAGCCGCTCTACCCTACTACTGTGCTCTGACCATCAGCAAGACCAACATCTGTTGAGGGAGGCAGCCGGTGCAAAGGGACTCAAGAATGGTGATACCGATATAAGATTTGATATAGGGACATTGAAGAATGAAGGAAACGGAAAATGAAGAGTAGCGATAATATCCATTTATGTAAATAAGTACCTATCACCACCACCCAAACAGGAATATATCCGACACAAAGTCTAATCATCGAGTAACATCATTATGAACAGAAACTGCCAATAACCGCTCCCTTCGTGTGGGGACTTCACCGCCCCCTTAGAGCTGCCCCCACAAGCCCTGCCCATGCTAACATGCTTTACTGGTTCATTAACAACAATATCCTAGGAAGTATTAGCACCTGGCCCATATCTATGAAAGGATATAAATTTGGCACAGACATTGGGCGACGGTGAGACCCCACTCGAGAAAAACAACGGATCAATACCGGACCTAGCCGCATGGCCCTGAGTCGGATGGTCATTCTTATAGGCTGAGTTCCTTCTCTAAGCATGGAGTTAGCGTTTGTATTGTATTATATAATACGAAAGCGAGGCATACTAGGCTGTTCCTCAACAAGCTGTAAGCACGGGTCCCATGGCACAGGGTCAGTCGGCAAGCGGGTCGGATGAATATTGGGACCATTATCGTTTGTTCTGTAGTGATGGTATGAGAATGGAATCAACTGTTGTACGTGAACAGTCTCGCGATCCAGCAACCGAGAGGGAAGAGCAGACTTAAACATTCGTGCGCAAATCCCGGGCATTGCCAAGATGCCCTATACTCGCAACATTTACGTCACCCAGCAAAGAATTCCCAATTGGGTCCCAAGAGAGAGTTTGTGCATGGGGCCTAACCTAGGTAGCCGTTGGCAGAAAATAGAGCTAGATACAAGAATTAGTTTACCCAAGCCTAGGTACAGTCTAACTCGGCCGCCGGATGGCAATGGAATAAATAGACCAATATCGCATCTCCCACCAATTTGTTCTCTACACAAATCCGGATTTTTTTAGGCTGGGCCACAACAAAAAACATCTAAATGGCCAAAGGGCACTGCATTGTTGCTGATTTATTATTATATTATCGCAATCAAATTTCTTCTTCAGGCCTGAAAAAGCTCCATTTCACAGCCCTCTAAGGTCTCCCCACCCGAGTGTCCAGGGCTTTTGCTAAATGCGAACTGAATATAACTCAACTTACTTTCCTATCCTATTATATCATACCACCCTGCACAAACTCTCTAATAACTATCGTATATATGATACCAAAAGAATTACTGCCCCCTGCCCCCACTTCCTCAGATCTTACTCTACCAGATCCTTTGTTATCCCTGACTATTTCTCGAGACATGTGCAAGATATATGCACACATCTCACGCTCCCGAGCCGTTGGATCGGGCAGAAATTCAAAAATATCCAACACCCCCCCACAAAAATATATATTCGTCCCGCTTCTGCCAGCCTAAGCTTTGAACTATAGCGGTGGAAAGGTCCATACGTAGTCCACCCAGAGGGATACAATCCGAATGTTCCTCCCAGTGTCATCACACCTCACCGCTAGAGTCCCTTACATATAGAGGTTCTAGATTCCTATTATTATTATACCTCCTCCTCCTAGCGGATGCCACAGGTTTAGGTGATAGTTAGAATCCCATAGTTGTTAGGGTATGATAGTGGAGCTGAATATGTACCCAATATTATGACTATTAAAACCCATTGAATACCTTGTAATGAGACAGGTGATTGCTCAAGGAGGTAGGCACACAAGAGATTGCTACGAGTGTTGCCTTATTCAGGACACGCAGTCCCACCATGTTGTCCCGGGTGGTCAAAATCTGGAATCGACTACCGGTATCCGAGACCGAAACACTCGGGAGGCTGGGTTATTGATTGGGGTGCCTTGTTACCTGGAAAGATCCGACTACGGAGAATAATGCCCTGAAATAAATTAAGGTGTCAGATATTTTTTGATTTCTACCCGGCCCGAGGTCTCGGGAGAGGTGTTTTTTTTATGATGTGCATATATCTTGCACAAATCTCGAAAAATTATCCGGGAAAACGGAGGATCTGGTAGAGTGAGATCCGGGATAGTGGACGTTCGGGTGTGTGCCAGTGGCCCTGAGACTGTAATAGTGCTTTTCAATCTGGTGGGATTTGTTGGGGCAGGATAATAACTGTGGAACTTGTCGCATGCCCGGAATCCCATTTGGGCCGTTTCCATTAAATCCTTATACCAGACAAACCCGAAACTATAATTCACGAAATAAAATAAGAGCTAGCCACAAACAGCCCCGCCGTTTCCATTCGATAATATATTATGATACACAAGTCCAGCCTGCACCGTTATCCAGTGGAAAATAAAATAAAGTGCGGCAAGCACACACACACCCACCCGCGCCAGACCAGGACATATGTAGAAACCACAAAAGAAATGCGAACCACGTCAGTGGTGTAGGCGACAACAGCGCAAAATCGATAATATACATGAAGCAACTTGACAACGTATCTCTCAAACCGAGTTATAGACGAATTACTCAAAACATCCCCCCCATCATCGGCAACGGCCCCCGCGCTCCCGAATCTTCCATGCTTTGCAGCGTCCGCTTGCGGGTTGCCGAGCGAGCGCTGTATACCGACTCTGTATAGGCTGCTGAGCGGGGTGTAGAGGCCTGCAGGTAGTAGGGCTGCGGATCGGCGGGTATACCCCCACCACGAATAGACCAGTTCAAAGGAGCCGCTCGTGGATCAGGTGCCGGAGCCATTAAATACTCCCCCGATGGCGCCTCGTCAATTGTGGATAGGTCCTCGGGAGGGGTACGGACTGGCTGAGGGCTAGCCCATTCCAAGACCCTACTTCGGTGGCGCTGAAAGGTGGATAACTTCCGCGGTGGTGATTGCGGAGGAGTTAGCAATTGAGGGCTTTGCATCTGTGGAAAACGCGGGGAAGACTGGGTGGAACGGGCGGTAGTAGGTGGAGTTGTTTGATAGTTGTGGAGTTTTTCCATTATGGAGACCACATTTTCCACAATATTAGCGGCATCTTGCGGAAATGTTAGCCAGTTGAACGGAAGAACAATGAGGCATTGATAAGCTTACCAGCCTCTCCATTCTCAAACAGATAATTTATCCTGCCATTTCCTTCCCGTTCTATGTTTTCTCCTATCCTACGTAACATGCTGATGTTCGGGCCAGCAAACGAGCTTTCCGTGATAGAACTTATGAACTGGATGGGGCTTGGGACTATGCGAGCGTCAGAATAAGTCAATCATTCTACGGGGGGAACCCACCGTATTGACGCAAAACATATTCTCCATCCACGCTCTGCAGAACCAGGTGCACCCCATTGGACACGAAACAAGGCACTAATAATAACTTGGACCCCTTAAACACTCCTCTGATATTCTTCTTTTCAGACGCGATATCCCCCTTCAGCCGTACCGAAAAGTCCTTGCTCACAACATCTGCAATATTCATTTCAAATATCGCATCATCTTCAAGACTATCCTCCAGTGCCAATGAATTATCCGCCGACAACTCTACCGATTTCTTGAATAATAACAGCGCCTTCTCTGCCTCGCATACCGCTGCGCTCCTAGCCTGTGATCGCAAGAAGCTACTTCGGTTCTTTTCCTTGTCCATAAATATTAATCGTACTTCAGCCTGAATCGGCTTTGTTGATTGATTATCGTCACAGGTTCTCACTCGCACACCCGACAACGTTATAGATGCGCTCTGCTTCTGAGATGAAAATACGGGGCTGAAGCTCTTCCCTATTGAACGTGAGTAATGGGAAAGGGGTTCAGGCCGACGGGTCATACCCATATCCAGGATAATCCTTTCCTCCTGCTTCCCGAACCGCAATGTTACCCTAGCAAACCTCAAAAAGGGGTCATCCTTGAAGGCGATTGTCTCGGGAGAGCTGGATTCCCAGATAGCCGACTTGGGTGCTGATTTATATGTGGCGAAACCGATTCGGTCAACGTCCTCGTCTGAACGCTTCCACGAGCCGTCCTGCTTAACCTCGAATTTTACCGATACCCGGCGGAGGTATGGAGTTTGCTTTCTATGCTGCCTTAGCTTCTTCTTCCTCCCTACTTCATACGAATGAGGGGGCTAACGAGCAATTCGAAATGAGATATAAGCGCTCCTTTGACGCGATGCCACTGTCAAAACCTATACCAAAAGGTCTGGCATGGTCTTCCCTGGGGCCCTGGAGAAAACGCTTCGCCGCAACACCATTGAGGGCAGAAGCGTATGATGCGAAGTAACAATCCTTCGCTACACATTATTAGACCCTCGAATCGACCCGTTAGGCCAGGATAGAGTGGATAGATACCTTCATCCACGAATCTAATTCGAACATAGTGAGCATCGGCTCCGGTCTCGGAATTGCAACAGACATTGTAGATTTTCCAAGAGTATTCCCTCTTCAGATCCCGCACACACCTAGTAGAGATTGTGCCTGAATCTAAGGATCAGCACTCGTCATCCAAGATAAACTACTCCCCACCGAGCTAACTTACTTCGGAAGTCTGCACAACGTTTCTTCACTGTCATCATTGTCAGCAAGCCAGAAGCCCCCCCCCCCAATCCTTTCCTATGATTTGGCAAACTCACCCCATGCTCCTTCTGAACCGCCCATTGGCTTCACAAAAATTGCACCTGGAGTAAACAATTCTTCCGGTACAATCCTGACTTTCGTTGCCTTTCCCCGGCGCTCGCCCTGCTCGCTCCTTGGTAGACTCCATGTCACGTAATCCAGATCACTACACCCGCTCAGTTAACCTCAAAGGAAGAAACAAATCTGCAAAACGTGTTCCGTACATTTCATCCATTGAATCCCACCCCACTGATGGCGCAATACCCGCAATCCTACTCATAACAAAAACAAAGACAAGACGAGAATTGAAACCAGAGCTGAAGAAATTAAAAAAATAAAATGAAAATGAAAGAGCGAATGAATTCCAGATCCAAGTCCTGCCAGAGGAAACCGCCCCTCCCTAATGCCGACGTTGAACGAGAAACAAAAATAAGAAAGGGAAAAGTAACGAACGTGAACAGCAGTCCGCAACAGCCAAAAGCGAAAAGTGAGGAGGGAAAAAAATGCCAGCCACGGTAGATAATACATAAGAAAAAACAAAAAAGGAAAGGAAAGGAGGGCCCTGATGGGGAGGGATATCGTGGATTTATGGATATCAAGGAAGGTAGCTTGCTGCGCCCCGGAAGAGGAAGGAATTAAAAAAAGAAATGAAAAAAAAAGGGTGGATCCATACAAAGGTCTGATATACCTGCTTAAGGAAGGCCAGCCCTGTTAGATTCTCATAATTCGACGATGAATGGTCCCGAGCCTATTATCCGACAGATTGTTTTGGCCGCGACCCGTACAACCCCCGAAATAATTTAAGTATGGCTAGTAGATTGGCGAATCAGACGTCCGTTTCGAAACCTTACTTTATTGTTGCACCATTATTCTTCCGGGCCGCAACCGATACCATTCTCTAACCAGCGTCTGTATTTCTGGTAGCCGGTAGGCAGTAGGAACACTGTCTGGACCGTCTTGCCACATGCAAAGGTTTCGAAACCGCTAGGGCCGAAGGTCGACCCGAGTAATTGTAATTGTTCCTATTTCTCGCATCTCCCCAATTTTGGCCCTTGGGAAAAAACTATCCCCCCTAAATGGCTAGGTGTGACAAGCCATTCTCGGTTGTCAATTGCTCAAAATACTCCCATCGGCGCTTCAACTCGCAGCGTCAACTGGCTACAGGGTTGAGAGCCAAGGATTGCTATCGATAAGGACGTTTCATCCAGAGACCCGGGTATCGCTGTGTTGGCGGTGGCCACAGGGCCCTTTCACTTTCCCCGTCATCCGCGTCAGGGGGATAGAACACCAATACAATAAATAACTCTAGCCTTGTCGCCATTTGGGATGAAACCAATGAGTGAAAGAGATGCCATTTTCAAAGATGGGAACAAACCAAGCCAGCAGTATCAGAGTTTGAACCCCACAACGAGATGCCGTGGCAGCCCACCTTCAGTCATGTGCGGTAAAAATCAGAAGCGCATCGATGACCGAGGCATCTCTGTTCCTTGACTCGTGTACTGTACAGTGTTGAAACGACTGTAAGCATGACAATCTGGCATGAAAAGAGCTCATCAAGCCAAGCCTCACAGGGTCGGCTGGCAGGAGCTCAAAAGCTTAATTGGAACCTTTCGCCAAATTTTGCAGGCCGGCTACCGCCCCGTATGCGCGAAAGCCAGATCAATCCCTTTGCGAATATTTACCATACCAGAACCAGAAGATGATCCGATACCAGTGGTCTTGAGCCCGCAATGAGCGTTTGATACTGCGCCGCGCCAGACAGAAAGTGCAAGAAAACGAATAACTGGAGTGAGTATGATATGAGAGGAGGAAGGGCTTCAAAACGGGGGAGATGCATCGGACGCATCACATTTGTCAGTACTGCTGCATCCTATCATACTTACAGTAACCATCTCACCACACGTCGCCTGCACATTTCCAAATGGTTTAATCCCCGAACACATAGGGTACCCGGCCGTTTCCTATCACTCTTCTGAAGCAGGAACGCCGGAAACAAAATACAGGTACGGCGGTGCAGTACACTGCCTCTACTCCACCCACTACAAGTAGGTTTCAAGCCCGCATACGGATGTCCGCATACTTGAGGGTTAGGGTTACAGCCTCTGAGGTGAGGCCATAGGGAGAAAATAGACCTCCGCATTAGACTCCTCATATCGAACCCGCAAGATCCGGAATGGGCTATGGGCGAGACGTGGATTACATTGCTCTCCGTCCCCCGAGCCATTATTTTGACCAAAGACGAGTAAGATGGACCAACACCGATATAATAAATCGCAACTCAACGAAAACGAGCCTCACTACACGGCACGAGTACCATCAAAACCAAACCACCAAACGAGCCAACAGCCCCCAATGCCTTCCATAGAGCTTCTGCTAATATATTAACAAACAATGGCAGTGCGCATTAAGCCACAGCAGATACCAACAAACAACGTCAGGCAACTTGCCTCCCCTCACCGGTCATACGAGTCTTAGGCAACCCCCTTCCCTCTCCCCTTTTCGTCTGGTTACACGCAGGATTGATGGCGTGCTGTGCTAGCACTGGTGCAAAACCCCATATATATCTCAACTCCTTGTGCGATAGAGAGAGAGGAGAACCCCCCCAAATAAATTTTCATTCCCAAAAAAGTATTCCATAATCTTAAACCATATTGACAATATTCATGCCGGTGGATTAGCAGTATCTTAGTAGACTGTCCATACCTTCAGCCCCACCTCAAGATCAGCTTAACGCATAAACTTCAATTTTAACCCTTTCCCTAAACGCGTCATTGTTATGCGTTAGTCATCCTAGCCAACCACGACAAGAAGGGTCCATCCTCCGAACCCGAGGCAACCCCCGCCACCCAAGCGAGTATCATAGCGAACAGCCACCTGTGCAACGCCCAATTCAACCATCAAGGCGTCCGTCAGCCGTGCGGACCGGTGCCAATATTCTACTCGAGTGTAGGTCAAGGAGAGCAACACGTCTCCATTCCCCAGCACGAGAATGGATGGCCTCTTGCACAGTTACATAGATGCTCACTCGACAATCTGAAATGTGTTCTGCCCTGTCTGTCAGCTGACTAACCAGAGCTTCACGGGCAACTAATATTGAACACGCGAGACATAGTCTATGCCCTAGTGACCATCTACAATAATCTAGATCCAGAAAACACCCCGATACTCGGGTGCCTATTATTGACCGCCATATGATCACCACAAACCACAGTTTTGTACGAGTACTTGTACATATGACTGCCATCACCCCCGTCTTCCATTCTCATCGCATCTTTCACATCACAAGTTCACTTTTCTCTGCCCATGGTCACCATTACAAGGTTCACTTCTTAGCAACGGGTTAGGTCTCTGTCTACCCCAGCATCCGGCCGCAACCAGTCGGCCAACCGACCTGGATCACTCGGTCGGGCAAATCACCGAAATCATAACATACTCTTTATTCTCAAGTTCAGCTGGTTCGCCAAAACCAGTGTTATTCTTTTACTGTCGTCTCTCCATTCGTTGTCGTCTCTTCACTTCCACGCGTTCAGTGGGCTTAAAGTTTGGCAGCGAAACAGAACCTGTATCGCTTGGCAAGGCCCCTTATCATGGATGCTGGTCACGGCGATGGCAATGGGGCAATAATAGCATGAGCATCGTGCTTCGCGAGCCTAATATCATACGGTACCGGTAGCTGGTTTGTCCGATGGTCCGAGGGAAACGACCAAGCCGAGTTGAGATAATGGTCGATTGCGCACCAAATTACGGTACTCGTGGAGATCTGCGTCCGAGCACAAACTGCACGGCACGCCCACCACATTGTTGGACCTTACTCGAGCACAAGGAACCAGTAGCTCAGTCAAGCCAGGTTTTTTTTGTTACCTTACGTTTCTATTTGAACATATTTCTTTCTCACAATGGACACACCGGTAGATGCCAGGGGCCAGCCATTGCCAACTATTACCTGTACTGTGCCTTATACCCTGGAATAAACCGTCGGGAGCTCAGACAACTTTAATTACTGGTAACGAATGATACACGAGTGACAGCAAGTTATCGTATCGTGTGGATCGCCATGCCACCCGTAACTGCTCCCCACTGGCTATGGCTGAATCAGAGCTTGGTGCTCTACCACATTGGTCGAATCGTACTTGTAGTTACTCTGGGAGCATTGAAAAGTCTAGCACTCATAGTTACTTCACTAGGAACCCCTTTTCCCCTGGACCCTTTCCTATTTTTTCCCTTTCTTCCCCTCCCTTCTCCATACCCCCTCCTCCGGGAAAAAAATCTACCCCATTCCTGAGGCCGAAGAGGAGAAGAAGGAAAGAAAAAAAAAACCAAAGAGAAAAGTCCAAGACCAGTCTCCTCCTGACCGAACAGAAAGACTCACCTCAAAGACTCAGTCTCGAACGTGACAACTTGGTAGGTTACTCCCTCTTGCACTCTTCCAACTATTTCTTCCATTCATCCTCCACTCGTTCGCAGAAGGCAATTCTTATCCCTTTTCTCATTTCACACCTTCCTTGTCCTTTCATCCTACTCTACGCATCATAGTTCTGAGTTCTTTTTTACCGCAAGCAGCCGGCGGGTACCGTTGACAGCAACCAGAGCGGGGTGTGGGACAACATTCTGACGTTTTCAGCTCGCTTCCTCCTAAGTTGTCTATTTATTGGGATAGCGTCTTTGTATAAGACGTGCACCGTCTTCCCCCCAACGCACGATTCAATAATCTACATTCCAGAGCAATCCTAGAACATTCAATAATCCAATATGTCGGATAACGAAGATCTCAACCAGTTTGCCAAGGAAAGGCCGATATCGTATGTAACCATTCCATTGGGGGGGAGGGGGGAGGGCAAAAGCGAGCACTGAATTCTAACGAATAATTTTATAGGACCATCGCGCGGTCCTTCTCGGCGCAGCTGAATGACGCGTTCCTGATTGATGATACATTGGACCAGTTGTCCTCTACGGTTGAGCAAAAGTACCCCTCCCCATCCAATCAGCCAATCGTTACCCCCTGCATATCACAAGCTTCTAACCTCGCTCCGCACGAAACAGAAAACTCTCGGTAACCTTCCACTCGAAAGAACTGGAAGAGCTGGAAGCGCGGATTCGCCGCGCCGATGCCCTCCTAGAGGAGAAGAAGAAACGCTTCTCCCAGCAGCTCCCCGGCCAACAACTCCCCGACCCATCAGCCCCCAGCACTCACCGCGCTAGGCAGCCAATGACAAACTATGACCAACCGGAAAGCTCGCAGGCTGCGGCTGCTCCACCAAACAGGGCTGCTCCTGCCCCGCCAGCTGTCAACGGTGGCGGTACCGAGGGCGGGTTCGTGGTGATTGAGAAAACAGCCAGCATGCCTGGCGAGTCGGGGAACCCCCCCTCAGCTGCGGCTCCTGGAACTGGACAATCAGAGAGGAGGTTTGGTGAACAATATTCCGCGAGACCACCACCGCCTGTTCCGACTTAATTATTCCTTACCACTGTTATTCTATGTCGTAGGGAGCTTCTGTTGGGTTGTATAGGGAGGGGTGGTAGGACTTGTCATGGCCTTGGGTGTTATTGCTTTTTTCTCTCTACTTTCTATTATTTTCTAATATCTTTCTTCTCACCTCATCCTGTTCAGATGCTCTGCGAATCTATAGCAGTTGCCTCGTTCCTAGGAACGGAGGGGAGAGCACTTTTCAAACAAATTTGTAGGGAACGTACCAATGCGACGCACGCGATGTGTTATTCTAGACTCAATACCTTTTCCATACAAACTTTAACGTTGCTTTTCTTTTTTCTTCTCCTTTGTTTTAAGGATGGCTACTCATTTCCCGATCCTCTCTATCTGATACTGGCACAAGGCCTGGGTAGACTTGGTGCGACGAAAAAGTTCTTGAGATCCAAATATTCAGCGCAGCTCCCGGGGGAGGCTTCGGCTCATAACTATTATATGTATGTAGGACAAGTGAAATTTCCCACCGATCAACCCCAGCAAAAGGAAGTGTCGGAACTATGCATAAAATGTCCACTCTCTCTTCTCCCTCTGTTATAAAAAACTCACACAGCTTCCATCGAAGGGAAAAGTATGGAGGACGGGGAGAATATAAACGCAACACACGGAGAACACGAAAAACAAGCGTGAAAAAAAACAAAGATCAAATTCTTCCACACTTCGCTCGAACACATGACATGTTTTCGTTCAGACCCAGGTCAGCGCGCTTCCCACAGCATCATAAGATGCCATAGACCATTACATGTTCTTTAAGGGTTCTTTCGCCCGCACCCCGGCAGTCCACTGTTTCCCAAAGGAAAAAAACGGCCTAAGAATGCCTCATTCTTCCATCTTCCCCCTCACATCAAAAACCTTTTTCAAGAAAAAACCTTTTGCGAGAGGGAGAAGGAAAAGAGGGGGGGAATGATTGGTGCGGTGGGTCTTAGCGGGTGGGCGCTGACCTGGGTCCGAGCGAACATGTAGAGGCTAGAACGGTGTTTGACAATTCATGACGAGGAGGAGGGAGGTAGGGCGGTGGAGATTGTGTCGAGTTGTGGTTCGTTGGAGTAAAGGAAAAGGGAACCCAATAACGCGGACAAGGAGCAGATATGAAGGGTCAAGATGAGGGGACGATAGCAGGGAATAAGCGAGCTGATAGAGAGAGGGGAAACGAAAGGAGGTGGGGGAAGTCTGTGAAACAATAATGGAGAGGCGAAGGAGGAAAGGGCGAACAGAGCTGGAGAAGGGAAAAAACAAAGGGTGGGAAAACCACCACAATGTTGATCAGTCATCCGCCAAGCCTGCACAACCCAAGCCCTGGATAAAGAACTGACATCCAGGCTCCTGATTCAACAGTCACCACTTGACGGCTTGGCATTCCCACACACACACCAGGATTTAAACTTATCTCACCAATTCCGCCCCGCAGCGAGGAAACCTTTCACCCAGCAATAATTTTGACGACCAGCTATCGACAGCCACTAGTACTCCAGCAAAGATGGTGAGTTATACCGGTTTCAATATTCAGATTTCTCCATAAGATTGGCAAACTGACCATTTTCACAGCCTTTCACCAAAACCGTCAAGTCCAGCGCCTACTACTCCCGCTACCAGACCAAGTACCGTCGTAGGCGTGAGGGAAAGACCGATTACTATGCTCGCAAGAGGTTGATCACTCAGGCGAAGAACAAGTACAATGCACCCAAGTACCGTCTCGTTGTCCGCTTCACCAACCGTGATGTATGTCCCCGACCCGTTTTCTTGTGAAGGCCGGCCCTGAACCTCGATCATTCGTTTTATTTCCGATGCCGCTGGAGTAGACAGAAACGTCTTCCCTCCGCGCATCGACCACGTTCATGACGTGATGAAAAATGAATGGAGGTGGGCTAATTACCTTGCTTTGCGCTACAGATCATCACCCAGATCATCTACTCCGAGATTGCCGGAGATAAGGTTTTCTGCTCTGCCTACGCTCATGAGCTCCCCCGCTATGGAATCAAGCACGGCCTTACCAACTGGGCTGCTGCATACGCTACCGGCCTTCTCTTGGCCCGTCGCACCCTGGCTAAGCTTGGCCTTGACGAACACTTTGAGGGTGTCGCTGAGGCTGACGGTGAGTTTAAATTAACTGAGGAGGCCGATGTCGACGGAGAGCCCAGGCGTCCATTCAAGGCTTTCTTGGACGTTGGTTTGAAAAAGACTACCACTGGTGCGAGAGTTTTCGGTGCCATGAAAGGTGCTTCCGACGGTGGTCTTTACATTCCCCACTCTGAGAGCAGATTCCCTGGTTACGATATCGAGACTAAGGAATTGGATGCCGATACTCTCAGGAGGTAAGTTTTAAATTAGCATGAAGAGCATAACACTCAGCTGACAAACTATCAGATACATTTTCGGTGGTCACGTCGCCGAGTACATGGAGACCCTTGCTGATGACGATGAGGAACGTTACAAGTCTCAGTTCCAGCAATACCTTGACGACGGCGTTGAGGGTATTTACTCTTTATCCTATTGTTCCCCACAAGTGTGCTAACAATTCAATAGCCGATGGTCTCGAGGAACTGTACGCCGAGGCTCACGCCAAGATCCGTGAGGACCCCAACCTTGAGGACCCCGAGAAGGACACTAGGGGCAAGGATCACTGGAAGGCCGAGAGCGAGAAGTACCGTCTCAAGAAGATCTCACGCGAAGAGAAGAAGGCCAATGTTCAGAAGAGGATCGCGGAATTACGAAAGTAATTCTTCGGTTGTCGGGTTTTTTATCTTTGCTTTGCTTTTCTTTGTCGTTCGGTTACAGGTGCTTTTTTATATTCTTAATCTCAAGTTTCTGATCATGGGATTGAGGTAAAAGTTAGTAATGTCACGACAAAACGGAAAAAAAGGGGTTTCTACATTTCTTTTTGGGAGGGCATTTGAAACTTTCTTTGGCGTAGGCGTGAATTACATATATCTGCCTACTACATTCTGGTGATATCGTTCGAAATTATCATTTACTTGACCTGGTGGAATGGGAAGTCTGGTGGCGTGATGCCATGTCTTAGAGCCACGAAGAATAATTCACGAAATGAAATAAATGGCTAAACAGGGTGACAGGTGAGGAACTTCGAGTGATATTTTGTGAGTATTATTTGGTGATGGCAAACAGTGGGGCGTACAGTACTTCTAGAAAGTATGGTCCTACAATATATCATATAATATAAGACATTATTTAAAAGTGCACAGGCTATACTAACCTGGAATCCACTCCAGGAAGGCAGTGAGGACGCTGCGGCTCCACCCAACCTACCTTCACACCTGGATATATAGTCACGATGTGACCGGAAGAAAAAAAAACGAAATCCCACAGGCCTTACTTTCCAGGGTATACGCTAAACGGAAAGGGCCCCAGATTTGGCCAACCTCAAAGCTTCCCGTGAACAGCCCAAAGGGTGCCCCGGAAAAGCTCTTTTACGAGTACCTTACTGTCGGGGATATGATCGTCCTCGTAGTCGTTGGGATATAAGTGTGAATAATCGGACGGATGATTGTGATGTTAGAGCCCCGATTCCTTATGACCAGTGTTACCTGCTACAATCTCCGGCCTTTTGGTGAAATCTAGGTGGTAAAGGGTAACGATGACCGCCGTATCATATTCCGAATTGTCTACAACTATGGTTGCGTGTTATCGACTTGTTCGCTTCTAGCCCGACCATGTCGTTTCCTACGGTACCATTCCCTTTACCTTGCTTCCCTTCTCTTCATTTGTCTTCCTAAACTCTCTTATTACTTAATCGTCAATACCGTGTGATACACAACAACCTCGACTCCTGCAATTTTATTCACCTCCTCGACCTTGGCTTCTTCAATACTTCCAACGCAACCATCCGGGTTAAGAGTCCAGCGCATCTTGACCAGACTTGGGTTTCGTGAGCAACTGGTAGAAGCTGCGGATAAAACCCGAAGATTCATTCCCGAGCAGAAGGCATGTCCTCAAGTTAGACTCCGAGATTCCTACCTGGCTCATTGGTTCCATTTGATTGACCAGATTTTGGAGTATAGACAGGCAGAGGCGAGAGCACGAAACATGCATCATCTTGTCACCCGCGGTCCCTGTTGGAAATAGCCGCGCTTTGTGCGGGATATACCCGCACTCTAAGCCCTCAATGGTGCGCTTATGCACTAGCGTAGGGACACGCAAACTGTGAAAAGTTTACTCTTGATTCTTTCTTTTCCTTCTTGTCCTTTCCTCGCCAAAGCTCTTTCTTCCTATTCCTAAATTTCCTCATACTTTTTCCTCTCTTTACACTCAACACAATCAACCATGAACATCTTCCATTCCATACTCAATAAAAACTTCGTGTTTTCACTTGAGCCGTTCCACTCCACTGGATAAAACCCTCACCACAGATCATTACCTCCGCATCGATTATTTCCAACAGACCCTGTTGGAAATACCCGCACTTGTTGGCAGCAGTGCCCATGGGTCACGCAAGCTTTGAAAGCCTTTCGTTGAAAGCCTTTCTCTCATAAAATATCCTTCCTTCCTGCCCTTGCTCTGCCCTCCTCTCCTTTTCTTTTCTTTTCTCAAGCTATCTCACGACCCCCTAACCGCTTCAACACAAATTGCCGTCTTTCACTTGAACCTCTCCCCTTCAAAATCCTTCAGTCGGTCGTTATCTCCATTAAAAACAGCATCTATATTTCCACCATAGTCTTCAACCCCATCACCGCCTGCAGCCTCGCAATCGTCAACACCCCGACAGTCGCCCCGGAGCTCCTTGGCAGGCCTGCAGTCCTACCCCTACCGGTGCGGCGCACTACGTCGCCCTATAGAGCCCGCTGCCCAAGCCAAATATGGCAGCCCTGGGATTTAGCTGCCTTGGACAGACTGCTGGCGGTCAGGGCTCTTGGCAGCCCCCCCACCCGGCCCCGCGCCCATCCCAGACCGCCGGGAACACTACTCACGTACCACTACCTCTGGCCCTTCTTCACAGCTTGAGGTAGCATCGGCAGACAACAGTAGCCCAATTCAATGCCTCTCTATTGAGGGCGCCCCGTGCTCAGGCACTGTGCATGAATACTTAAAGGGGTTATTCCGCCCTGTTGCCGGATTTCCATACAATCTTCCTTCCTCTCACTCTACATCCATCATCCATCATCCATCATCCATCATCCATCATCCATCATCCATCATCCTTCATTCATCCTTCATTCATCGTCATTCTTCATTCTTCATTCCCCATCCCCCGTCCTCCACCCTCCGCCCTCCGTCCTCCATCCATCTTCATCCATCACTCTTCTCCCTCTCTCCCATTGAGAGACGGGACGAAACGAACATCGGAATCCGAGTTTGTATTACCATGATACCCTATCTGGAAAGAAAATCCAATATTGACTACGACTGATGCACAGGACTTAGAACACTCCTCCTAGCTCAGAGGTTGAGCCTCTCCCAAATGGGGAACGGGAAAGAAGCAGCGCTGGTCGCAGTAAGTGCAACGGAATATAGTGACTTGAAAATATTGACGACCCGCTGATATCCTATCTGCACAGCTCCCTAGCTAGTTGGCTCCACGCCTCAGCCGCGTGGAGCCCCGGCCCTCATGGCACTGGGCTAGTACGAGTACGATAGACAATACTGAGGGTTGCTTCTTTTTTCTCTTTTGTTCTATTGTATTATTCATCACTGTGTAAAATATGTTTTATACTAAATTAGTAACGCGTTGTCGAACTCGTTGATACCTTTGATTACTTTCAGTATCTTCTCAGTGGATTGCGTAGGCTCTTACGCGGGAAAGCAAGCGACCGGTTTGGGCAGAGGCATTCTTGTTATTTAACCTCTGTAGAAACTCCTTTGAGGAGTGAGGGACGATGGTGGGAATTTTCTTTGGTTCATTGAGACTGTTCTTTCCATCTTCATCCATCATCGATTTTGTGAGATGATCAATTCAATCTGTCACAGCCAGCCAGCCGGTGTTCATATTTCAGCTTCAATTGCCCGTTTTACTTTCTTCAGTTTTCTTTCGCCAGTCACCAGCACCGGAACCCTCATTCAAGCTTACCAATACCTACAAAAGAACGCAGGACGGGAAAGACCCGCAAGAGAGTTATACCCGGCAAGCGGCCACACCCGCTAAAACGGTCACCTTTGGTGACCCACCATAAAATTCAGCTTGCATTAAATTTTCATTAGTTTTGTAAGTAATAGAGATACAGCTTGTAAGAAGCGTTGATAGCGCTAGGTTTCCCTACATCGCTCTCAAGAGAGACTACACTACCGTAGTAAGATTAATGTATTTCATTGGTTGGCAGATTCAACTCCCACAGAGGCGTGGTTCTATCACATGACTCCGGATTTTGGTTAGCAAATACCGACAAGGGCATTCATTATCAGCTAACATCACTCTCATAATACGGTAGGTTTAGTGCTCGTGTTGGCGGAAAAGGTGGGTGTCATAACCTTTTCACGGGGGCCTCTGATATCCCTCTCTCTCTCACCATTTTCAGAAGAGGTGGGAAGGTTGCGGTAAAGACCATTTGGATTGATTTGGGTTATCATACCAGAAGGTAAAAAAGACTGATATGTGTGTGCAAGTTGGGAGGGGATTTGAGAAAGACGGAAGAGAGACTCTATACCAATGATTCCCGAGGCAGCTCCGTGGCTAAGCAAGCAACCATCCCCCAGCGTACAACCCATGATGTCTCTAGCATGGGTTGCTGGTGTACTGCAGATAGAAGAGTACAGGAGCTGTGCTGATGCGATGGAACCGTAAATTGGGATTCGAGTGATTGGTCATGATGACCAGGTTCTAATATGATACCAGAGGAATCACACACAACTTTGGCACTAGTACGCCGGAGCATGACCTGGTAGTATAAGAGAGACCAAAAACGTGATTCACACCAGACTCCAGCAGAAACCATTCCGTGCCAAGGAACACTCAGCGGCCACAGAAGATCTGGATGTCAATGGGTGCCAGAAACCTCCAGCCAAAAGCACAACCAATAAACCGTAGTCCACCCCAATCTTCAGGGCAGCATCTAGGGTTGAAAGCACCTCCCGAACGAATCCTCAATCGAAGCAACTAGATAAGCCGGTGGGGAGGGCCATGTCAGCACCAGTCTGGGGGGGCGGGGGGGTTCTCGGAGACTATCGATACAGAATCTACGGCAAGGTTTGGAACGGGAGAAAAGGTGTTGAGAGCTATCTGATCGGAAGGAGTGGAAGCGAGAAGCTTCACAGGTTCAAAGGAGAGTGGTCACCGAAGATAGCGAAAGACTTATATTGCTTGTTGAGTAAGAAGAGAATTAAGTAAGTAAAGGAAAGAAGAAAAAACAAGACGAAAGAGAAAGACAGAAGAGATGCTAAGATTCAGAGAAGGGAAAGGGGGAGGGTGACATAGGTAGTCATGACGTATCACTTGTAACTACAGCAACATACAAGAAGAGAGCACACCCGTGAGTACAGTTTCCAACAAAAGGCTGGTGAAGCAAAGGAGAAAGTACAAGTAATCACGGTATCGGGTGACATGCAGAATATGAGGTGAGTGATTCTGCCGTACGGTACCGTACAGTACTGTGAGGATAGCTCCACAGGCACATCTGCGAAGAAGAAAAAAAGCAAAAAGCAAAAGCAAAATAAGGCTGAGCATGGATTTGACTAATCACTGATTATAACTACCTGAACCTGCCTGCTGCTTACCGTACCTCCCTTCCCTGCCCGTAAACCTCCACGAAATCCTCCTCCTAGTTGTGCGCGCGCGTGGGGTCTTAGATCACCCACCTTGACTCATGAGACCCACCCACCCACCCACCAGATCTCTCCAAATCCACCAAATACCTCATCTATAGTATCAACCCAGTCATCCGTTGTGGTGTAACGGCTAGCATCCGTCGCTTTCACAATGAACCGTCGAGATCGGGGTTCGATTCCCCGCAACGGAGTATTTTTTTCTCTTCGTCTTTGTCCCCTTTGTCATGCTGTGTGCAATTAATGTTTTTGCACTGGCTGGGGGAGGGTAATATCGTTACGAACGAGTGAGGGTTTGTGATTGCTTGAATAGGATGTGGTACTGTACTGTACGCTGTGAGTGGTAGGAGCGGGGTACTCTGCGGGACAACTCATGGTGCTCCCGGTACTATGGAGAGCGAAAAAGCGGGGGAGGAGGGTTGGTGTGGATTGTCGCGGATGACGGGTGGGAGTTTCACCGAGCTACTGAGGTTGCTCCTTTTTTTTGGGGGGGAGAGAAGGCTTGGTTTTTCGTCTATGGTGTTTGGGCGCAGCGCAGTGCATTCAAGTGGTAATTATGAACAATAGAAGAGGTACGATACGGTAATGATAAGAAAGCGCTAACAAACAAGCAAACGCCAGGCTTAATGCTGCTTCCTCGCCTTGATTACCTCCTCTACCTCCTTATCAAACCTTTTGAAGACTCCGAATCCTTCGAGAGAGCCTGTTATCATCCACAGCCACCAAACCTTGGAGAAAGTTTCAACCTGGTGCTTCCGCAGCCGGGTTCTTTGTAAATGCACGCACTCAGCCAGATGGACCACGATAATGGCGGCAAAACCAACCAGATGCGTGTTCATCATAAAATCCGCCAATGGATGGTAATTTTGCAGGAGATAGCTATTCGGGTTAGCCCAATCCACCCCTCATCCATCCATCCATCCATCCAGAAGTAAAGTGGGAGATGACAAACACTCGAGCAAACGACCCCTCCGCCAAATTCTCCTTGGCCGAAAATGTCCACAAACCCGCCAACACGGCCACTATTATAGCGACGCCAACGACTCCAGGTGGAGTGTATGTCTTGACCACATACGGACTCAATCCCAGCCCGGTTACGCATTCGTTCGCCATGTAGACCAGTCGTTCCCTCGACTCCGACAGCTTCTGCATGGGTGAAGGGCGGATGGGGAGGTACGTTGTTGTTGCAGCCCCCGTGGGGGAAGGGCGGGTGGAGAGGGTGATACGCGAGAGCGAGATGTCGACGAGTTCGGCTGTGTCTGCGATTGCTGGGGGAAGTTTTGAGTAGTGTTGGAGGTAGTGGCTCAGGGACTTCTTGTGGTCTTTGTTCATGTGTGCCATCACACGGGCTTTGAGAGCGGCGTCATCGATGGGGTTTTCGGCCATGGTTGTGGGTGTTGTTCTGCTGATGGATTGAGAAGGAAGATGTGGAGGTGGAGGGAGCGGAGGGAGAATGGAGGAAGGTGCCGGTACAACAGTGCTTATGTAAGGGAGCACGACGAAAACAGGGTGACAAACAGGGGCCAGTGTGATTCCTCGTACTTTTTTTTGTTACCCTACTTTAGCCATTTTGCCTGCTAAACACTCCGTTCGCTACCGGGTCATTTTCGTCTTGTCCCCGTAGAAGACTACTCGTAATTTTCTGACGTTTGTGAACACGACTGCTATTGCATACAGCCAAAATCCTGCGGCATTTGCAATAGCAGCTGTGTTCACAAACGTCAGAAAATTACAAGTGACGGTTGGCTGAGGCTGAATATTAGGGTTAGGTATAGGACCTGATCCTGTAATTAGATTAGATTATAGGTAGGTCACGTGATACAAGTGAGTTGAATGTCTGAGAGGGACCGCCCGCGAGTGCTAGTACTGCGGAGGTTGAGGTTCAGATAGGCTTACGGTATTCGAGTAGGTCATTATACCAGGTCTGGGTAGTTGGGGCGTCGAGCGTGCCCCCCCCCGTTCCGAATCTTCAAGTTGCAGTAGAAATTCCCCATCGACTATCGGACCCACAATAGAAACCGCTGCGCTGAATCGCAATAGGCTTAATAGAGTGGGCTAACAAAATTGCGAATACCAGTTAGTGAGACCTAGCGGGCTCAGCCTAAATAAGCTACCTCGTCTAGAAAACGCTGTTCCTTCCCTGGGCATTTATCTTGGATTGTGGGGCTAGGGCCTGATAACTGATGTGTTAAGGTGTTTTTACGGTATCATACGCAACTGGTAGTATCTCCGCCATGACTCTGCGGTTGGGCTGACAGTGCATTCGTTATCGCAGCTTGCAGTACTGTAGCACTAACTTTATGCCACGGTGGGACGCGAGGAATAATGGAATCGCGGAAGGTAGGTCAGCGTTTAGCGATACGGCAGTGGGAAAGCGGACGTGTGGTCTTATCTAGAGTTGGCTTGCCTTACACAAGGGGATATGGTTGATTTACATTGTTCTGCTTGCCGACAGTATGGTCTTGGGGAGGAGGTGTGCAAGTGCTCCTACTGCACTGTACCTGTGCTTACTTACAGTATGATAGTCGAGTGATACCTGCACTAGATTCTGCTCATGAATAGTATGGCCATCTTGCAAGACAATCAACGCGACAATTGCGATCACTCTTCGGTACAATTGGGTTTCCTCTTTCCTTCTCGGCCTTGGGTTCCTGGAAATTGCGGGAAGGGCGTGACTTAGAGCCCCTTTCGACCTCGTATATTTTTACCACCGCCGTTTATATCGACCTTCCGACCTTCGATCCGTTGAAACTAGGGCCTACAGCAGGGGGTTGGAAAACATGACAAGGGATTCTGGAGTTCTGGGGGTGACTGGAAGCCCATTACTTTGCGTGTTTCTAACCCCCGTTTTCCAATCTTTCCTCTACCGCAGGCTAGATATATGAACTGGGGATGACCTTTACAGAAATTTAACCATTATGATGACTATTCTAGATTCGGTGTGGAACCCTTGTGCCCATGCCCGACTAATTTTTCCTTGCCAGCGGGTGCAGGAAACCTTGTCTTTCCTACTATATATTGATGAGGCAGAGTTCTCCTGCCCCTCCTTCAATGCTTAAGCATGTGAGCGAGGGCAATTTGCTGCAGTTGCGGATTCGGCACTAATTACTGATTCTTCACAGTGCTCTGACTGCAATGGTGGGGACACCTTTGGGACAAGGTCTTTTTGTGAATTTCGCAAATCGCTAGGATACCTGCAGTCGAGTTCGTTTGGTTGCCAAAGGCCAGGGCACCCCCAAAATTGGTGTTTTTTTTGATCCTGCCAAAAAATAGGTTACACAGACCCCTTACAGTACCCAGCAGGACAAGAACTCCCAAATTCCCTCCAACCAGAACTAGGATAAAGTTACTAATTCTTTCCTTGCGGCCTGCTATGGCAAGGATTACCTGCGCAAAAAACTAGATCGCAGATCATCTCGGCCACTTCAAATGCCTCTCACTTTCTATATGGGGCAAATAAAGGTCGGTAGAAATTGTACTGGTATTGTGTATTCCGGGCGCTTGGCTATATTACAAGTTCTTTATTGTAGCAGAATCCATGCATTAATGGTCACTTGAAAACTACCACTTTTGGTGTCTTTTGCGCCTATGTCTGGCCATAGGACGACCTCTGCTGCCGGGATGAAGGCCTTGATAAATCCAAATGCTGTATCGCACATGGCAAGCGGTATATCAGGGGCGAAATAATCCCTCTCGAAGCGGTGCCGTCTTGGTGGGGTGGAAATATGTAGGAGTAATGACCACAGGTGATTATGTTTTCTTCTGGCATTACTGGTACTCGAGTACTCGAATACCGTACCGTACCAGACACATTGGTCGGACGATTTCACTGTCAGTAGGAAACTGCGGTAATGTCTCCGATGGTGAAGTGCTGCGATGGGTGTTAGTGTGACCGGGTTCTGCTGCTAGCGGAGCTCGGGACCAATTCAGGTTTACCTTGCCGCATGCAGTGCTCCCGAGCGTTTAATCATGAGTTCCCAGTCGTCCAGCCCGTCCAAGACGAGGCGAAAGCGACAAAAAGGCGGGTCGTATCTCGTAGCTAGACGGACTGGACGACTGGGACCGCCGTAGAGGGCCTTGGGCTACCTGGGAGCTTCTTTCACACTTGTGGTCTGGAAAGTGTTGTGATGGGGGAGGTCCTGTATTAGACCTTTTCTGGAGCGCTGGGAACGGAAACAGTCGGCATGGGGGCGTGACTCCGGCATGGTGGGGTGCTCTTTCGAATCCAAGTTCTCCTATCTGTTCCTATCGATAAATGTCCAGCAGTACCCCACCTCGTCTACGGGCTTCCCTAAGATGGCAACTCCGGACCATTGATATGCTATTTCTCCATATACCCACAATCAGCTCCGCTAGTTGTCCGGTTGGGCGGGCTCCATCGAGGAATAACTGTGATATACTGGTATGCTTCCGGAGGAATCGAAACTGCAGTGAAGGTATCTCATCGTTTGACCAGGCGCATTATGGACGACCAGGGCTTCGTTTGAAGCATACCGTACCATGTCCTCGTAACGCCACTGGACTAGTACAAGTACAGTAGCACGATTTTGCCGTTGAGTTTGTCGCTTGCACGGGTAAGGATACCCTGACATGGGAGCCTACAGGGGACGACGGCAGTGTTCCTGGGGATCACCTTGCTGTGACCGGCCGGTTGGCTGAACTCAAGTACAGCGCCCGAGTACCCGAGTACCGCAAGCAGTTGGGCTACGGTACTGGCTAGAGGTGCTGGGGTTGTACACGGCTTGGATGGAATCTGGCTTGAGTGTTTCTGGCTAGTCGGTTGTGGCCTAAGCACCATGAGAAATTGCGAGTCTAATATCATAGAGGAGTTAGAATGGGTTTCTCCAATCGGGTGTTGGGCAGAAAATACTGAACTTGCTACATGGGTTTTACATGGAAAGACTTTAGAATGCCATCTGAATATTGTTGTCCATTGGAGTAGACTTTGGTATTTCTCTGAATTGAGTTTACCCTGGGAGTCTTGATATCGTAAGAACTAAGAATGACGCCAAGGCAATCTAGAACCCCCCCTTTGGGTTAAGAGGAGGAAACGCTAATTACAAGATTCTCTTTCAGCCTCAATTACTCGAGTAGTTGAGACAAATAAGAAGAAATGCAACAGACCTTACTCGGAGGGGCAACTCCAACGTCCCGGCGGGATTCTCGATTATTCTAGCTCCCGCGGTGTAGTGGGTTGTGTTTCTACGGTCCCCACAGCCCATTCCATAGCCATATCCATGAACATGTGCGGTGAGGTTGCTTCTAACCTCATCCTTGCAGTGAGGTGACTTTCCATGTACACGGGTGTAAGGGTATTTCGGGCGCGGTGACACAAGCTGCTTCTTCGTGTTACCGCGCCCGACTTTTTGCCATCACCAAAAAATCCTCACCAATTATCACTCAAATTTCCTAATCCGGTTTAGTCTACACATAAATGTAATGGTGGTGCGCCCGACTTTTTGCTACCCCCTTGTACTCGTCCAGTCGCACCTTGCTATGATACCAGGAGGCATCTTTGCAAAGAGGGGGTGAATAAAACATCGCTATTACAGCCGAGTCGCTCACCTGCTCGGATGCCTTAAGTGGGCCGCTAGGCTAGAACGGAACACATGGTGGAGAGCATGCTCTGGCGAATTTGAAAGGAATTTTCATGTTCTAGTCCCCCTGCTTCCAGCCGAGCCTAGCTTGCTATGATGGAAGGTGCTTTACCTTCTACCGGTATATTAAACCGAACTTTTGAGAACCAGTATGGTGAGTTTTTTTAGACCGAACATCCCACTGCACTTGAGTGAAATATGCATTTAACAGTAGGGTATCTTCCTGACCTTCAGCCGCAAGTGCGGCATCGCCCAGCGCTCAGGAAGGAGGTGCGGGTGCAGGGCCTGGTTGATTACTTTTATCTGGTGATGGGCCACTGTTGTACTATACTAGATGCATTATCTCTACCACTTTTAGCTGTGAGCCCTCATTACACCTCACTCTAGCGCAGAGAGGGAAAGGAGCATCAAGACGGGCGATCGACCGCTAATCAAGCTGTACACTAGGGAAAACCCTTTCAGTTTGCCTTTAATGCTCTCGGTATTGGGAAGCCATACGGCATACGATCAACTCACCCCCCCCCCCCCGGGCCATTGCCCCCTAGATTCCTGGCTGTCGGGTCCAAAGGCGATGGTTTTGCTTATAGTCCTAGTCTACCAAAACCTGCCCTCCGCCCACAACTCTTGGAAAACCCGGGAATACTAAATTATCAGTACCCAGGAAGGGGCTTGAAAATAATTGAAGTTCCGTAACCGGTCCTTCCCAATGGCTAGAATCACGTCGCAATGCTTTGGATAAAGGTGAGCACATATTCCTACCACAGCTACGACTTCCTCTGTGACTGTCAGTAAAAGTGGGGGTCACAGATCAGTTCTGTTTTATTATTTAAATAATTTCGCTGGAGGAAGTTGTATTATATCTTCTCAAGGAGGCGGTCTTCTCTGTTTAGAAATTTTGGATCAAGCTGGGAGGTTCTGGATATCCGGATCCATAGAGTATTACCAGGTTTCTAGTTCAGTATCTAGCAGGGCAAGATGGCCATCTCTATTGTGTTACTAGTTGGGACACCGGTTTATAGCAGGATGTAGGTCTTCTTGGGTGTGCTGCCTCTGTCAGATCTTCCATCAATTCTTCAAGCTACTGCATATGCAGGTTAATATAATACAAGTTTTGCTTTAATTCACCTTTCGGCCCTCGAGCTAGGCAAGCACACTGCTCACCGCTCACCGTGTTCCTCTGCTTTTGTATTTGTATTTCTACTTCTTGAGAAACTTCCCTCTATGGTGTATCTAATTCTGTGGTCCTAGACGTACGTCCGCGCACCGCACCTTTGTGACCTCCCCCCCGCCCTCACCCCCACGCCCTGCTTCGTGCCCCACCTCTCTTCTCAACCTCTGATCGCAAAACGAGCAACCCTTTTCCTTTCCCCATCCTCTCATCAAACTCCATCCCCAATTCTCACAGAAAAATTTGGAAAAATTACCCCTACTGCAGAAATCAATCAATACACAATGGGTCTTGGGATATACGAACCGAGACCTGCTAGACATGTTCCCGGAACAGCTACTCTTTACGAAGACCAGGGCGCAGAAGAGGTTCCGAGCAGAACAGGTCATCTTAAACACGGAACTAGAAAGGACTCCCGGCTTCTACTTGTCCCTCAACCGTCAAATTCGCCTAATGACCCTTTGGTTGGTTTAATTTAATTTTTCTTCTAGGGCCAGTTTGCGACAAATAGTCTTAGTCTAGCTAACGTCTACAACAGAATTGGCCATTGTGGAAGAAAGATCTTACCCTTTTCGTTTTGAGTTTTACTGCCGCTGTAGGTCAGTTTTCCAAGATTATTATCTCGGAAACGTAGTGGTTACTGATTCAATTAAAGCTGCGGTCCTCGGCCCAGCCATTGCACCAATCAACAAGATGTTGGTTGATGAATTCAAAACTACCTATCAAGTTACCGCAAAGTTTGCTGGTTGGCAGTTCTGGCCTGCTGGAATCGCCGGGCTTTTCGGATCTGCTATTGGGAGAATTTGGGGCAAACGTCCGGTTTATATTGTTTCTACTCTTATTCTATTCATAGGCGCGATCTGGAACGCACTTGCGCAGAACACGGATAGCTTCTTGGGAGCAAGGGTTCTGCAGGTATGCGTTTTTTCCATATGAGAACTTAGGGAAAGATAATTTTCTTATATTCAGTTTAGGGATTTGGACTGGGCGCGTTTGAGACAATAATTCCTTCTACAGTCGGGGACATGTACTTTGTGAGCGCTCAGGTTCAATAGGTATTACATATGGTGGCTGACAGTGTTAGGTTCACCAACGTGGAAAACGTATCGCCTTCTACAACCTTGCCTTCTTAGGAAGCACTTTTTTTATGCCGGTTTTGGGTGGATTAATATCCACAAGACATGGCTGGCGCTCGCAATTCCAGATTATTAGTGCTTTCCTTGCACCGGCTTTGATTTTAGTTATTCTTCTGGTTCCGGAGCACGCTTATAATAGGCCCGCAATTTTCAATACCGATTTGCACTTTGCCGGCGACCTCGATGAATTGGATGAGCAATTAGGGAAGGCTAATGGGGCAAACGCCGAGGGAGGTATGGAAGCGGGTGAGAAGTTGGCAACTAGCAATGGTGAAGAAAACGAGGGAAAAATAGCGGGTGGCAGTGGCTTAAAGACAGGAGGAATTGCTACCGAGGGGGAGATGCCTATTGCTCCAAGCGGTGAGGGTACTATAGTGGATTTGGCTGAAGAGAGGAAGACTTGGGTACAGGAGCTCAGGGTTTACAATGGAAGGTTCTCAGATGAGAGTTTTTTCAAGCTGATATTCGCTCCTTTTGCCCTGTTTTTGTACCCTGCCACGCTCTGGTCGTTCTCATTCCAGGGAACCTTCATCACCTGGGTATGTATTTTATTTTATTGGTATTCGTCCTTTCAATTGGCTAATACTGGAGAACATAGGGGATTGCTGTATCCGTTGTTCTTGCCCAGATGTTCGCTGGCCCTCCTACCCACTTCGGCCCAGAAAAACTAGGATACATGTATGCTGCCCCCTTCATTGGGGCACTAAGTGCCTATTTCTTTGGTGCGTCAGTCTCAGACTGGTCAGCCAAGTGGATGGCGCGTAAAAACAAGAACATCTATGAGCCAGAATTTAGAATCTTGCTGGTCATTCCAGTTGCGTTCTTTGGGTTGCCAGGACTATATGCTTATGGCCATGTCGCGGATATGCACCTACACTGGATTTTTCCGTCCCTCCTCTACGGGTTCTTGACATTTGCAGTTGTTATGAGTTGCACCGCGACCTTCTCTTATATTCTTGACGCACACCGAGATATCGCGGTGGAGATGTTGGTTTCAATGTTGTTGCTAAAGAACTTTTTCGCCTTTGGGTGCACCTACTTCTTAGTTGATTGGGTGGAAAACGATGTAAGACCTCTTCTTGAACCGTCAAGACCCCCTACCAATTATAGTGCCAAAACAGGGTCCTTCAAGAGTTTTCGACATCCTCGGAGCGATACAGACAGCTGTTTGCGTCTTGTCCATCCCCATGTACGTTTTTGGGAAGGCCCAGCGTGATTTTATGGCGAGACATAACCTACTTAAGAAGTGGGGGTTGTATCCAAAGGCTTCAGAGACTGCACTTCCTGTTGCCTGATCTCAATTTACACCTCAATAGGTGAGAGTTTCGGTGGGTAGATTTGGGGGCACAAGTCTCTTTCTTCTGGTCACTCTGGTGAAGGGTGAATATATGTGTATAGACTCTCCCGAAAATTTTCGCTTTTAGACCGAATAGCCGCGAGGGACTGGTGATGTTATTCTTGTATCTGTTACTACTGCGCTAAATGTACGTAGGGGTTGGAGTATATTACTTAGGCTTCTAGTCATTTCCCAAGTTGGAGGAATACTCCTAACGTGAACGATCTTAATCGTCCCGGAATGGCGATTGAGAGCGCAAGAAGGTCTGTATTATATCGTTCTATAAGATATTTTAAAAAAAGTCTGCCGTTCCAGAAGGCGGTTTTAGCCCCTGCAGCCCTTGAACGGCTATTCCCATCAGCCACAGGACCCGACAGCCCCCACCACAAATTAACTGTACTCGAACAGAGCACACTAGCCCCAGGAGTGGCTCACTAAGGCCAGAAGTCTCTCCCCGGGATTATTTTCCATGGGTACGATACTACAGTCGCCATCCCTCCCGGGCGAACCAATGGGCCCGATCTCAATATTCTTCCGGCAACCTGGAGATGGTAGGCTCCCCCACCCTCATGTTAATTAGCTGGAGTAAATGATTGCCACTCATGAATTTCTTCCAGATTGCCATACATCGGGTAGGCAAATACTGCAGCTTGGGTCCACCATCTTTCGGGAAGACTGATGTCATACTTGTTAACCCTTTATTAATACCCACAACCCAAGCCATGTCTAGCACACCGGGTTTAGACCCAACAACTGGGTTTTGTCGCAGGTCCGGACTTTGGGTCCGGCGCGCCTGGTTGGCCAGGACTTGATTTTTTTATTTTTCTCCCTTCATTTTCTTTGTAGAACTAGAGCAGAATGTTTTATCCTAACTTTAAGAGTTCAAGCACGCCCTTAAGGCTAAAGAAGAGCATTTCATTAACCCCCCCGTGATTTGGGAATATTTCTTCCTTCCACTTATCCTTACAGATTTCTCCCCGTGATTTAGAGATGGATGAAGATAGATGAAAAAGACTAGATTACACCTGGAACGCCGGAGCGCTTGCTAGGTTTAGACTCTAAAACTCCGGCACTTAAGTTAAAGTCCAAGTCCAAGTCTAGTCCAACCCAGGCATGCCAAATAGGGTCGCAGCCTTGGGTAGGTTGTTATTACGGACATATATAGGCAAATATGTAAGATTCGCCAATAGGTATCATTCGTGGTCAGGAGGGGGTTTGGTCTTTGTGGGCATCAATTATCACTCGGAGGAGACTGTCTCTGCAGTTCTGTTTCCCACTACTGTGGTTCATCTGAGGTCCTTTCGCCAGGAGATTTCCCACACTCTCCATGTGTTAGTTTAGTGTCTTCTGCTTCTGAACAGTTCGGTTATCCTCTGGCGAGTTTTCTTTCTGCTTTTCTTCGCGGGCATTTTTCCTTCCTACCCCCCGCCCCCCCATTGGTCTCTATACTGCTGCGCAATGCCCCTCGAAATATCATATGATGGCTGGAAAAGTTGGGACGGATGTGAGTTGGGAGTCATCCGGGTGAAGGATAATTTTAACGCCCCTGTTGTTGGTTTTAGACATCTTCTACTGTGCATTGCAGTGCACCGGTGCAATTTTTCTTAAACCAGATTCTCTTTTGTTACTCTTGGGTTTGTTGGAATATTTTCAAAAATTCGCAGCACGGCCATGAGTGCAGGCAATTGCGCAATCAACTTTTGGGGGAACCCCCCCCCCCGAGGAGCCCTACCCGTACTACACTCCCTCTTGTGAGAGCAAGAAAAGAAATTACGGGTTCGGAGGACAATCTAAGGAATATACAGTCGCACCCCGCTATCCCGGATTGCGCCCAACCGGATATCCCGCTGAGCCGTATAAAACCTCTGGCAGTTTCGGATTGCCACACAATTTGGCCTGTTGAACCGGAAAATGGAAGGTTTCGGATTCGTATGGTGTTGCAAGATATAACCCCCCAGTCTCAATAGAAAGATGTCCTGCTGAACCGGAGTCCTTGTAACTATGGGAAAAACTATACCTAAAAGGGGATAAAGGCGGGGCTAGAAATCAGGGACGTGAAAAAAAGAAGAAATAGACTGGCGTGAAGAGACACTTAGTTTAAGGAAACCTTTGACCATTTGTTTCCCATGATACCTCCAACGATGCCGACAAAGAAAGTGGGATTAACAGCTTTTCAGGAGTACGAGCTGTAATGTCTTTGAGCTGAGCGCCCTCAGATGAAGTTGGCAGACTTTGCACTTCTTGAGGGGTGTCCTCGATGTCCAAATGGACAACCACTAGCAATTTCAAGCTTATCCGATCACCTGAAAAGATGAAGAGATGTAACAGGGGCACCCTATAGAGAGGTGAACTCTAAGGTTGAGACCGCACCAAAACTCAAAGTAGAAGATAAAGATAGAGTAAATAATTCAAAAGAATCAAAACAGTAAAACTTAATATTGTTAAGCTGCAAGCTTCACTCAATAAGCTTTCTCGAGGAAAATTGGTTATCAAAGTACAATGCCAAATGCTGAAACTTAAGTAGATATCAGATTTAAGCCTTTGACATTCACCACTACTCTGACCTTGTGCGAGCACCCTGTCCTCATCAGCAAAATACTAGCCTGCGTCCTGTGCGTCCTGTGCGTCAGACGCAGTACCTAATCCTCAGAACGCAACCAGAAACAGTACCTACTCTTCCTGAGATAACTGAAATAAGCGAAGGGTCCCCCCTTTACCTGTTTCTGACCTTAGTCACCCAGGTCACAATATATTTCACATCATGAAAAAGTATTAAATTTACTACTAATAGTCTTCTATTCTTCTAATATACAGCTCATTGGACCCCCCCTTTTACATACCTTCCCCCCTCTTGCCTCCTCCGGGACCATAAAGCTCCATGGGGAATTGGCACCTCAGAACCCTCTTTATACCGGCGTGTAGCTGGCGTCGAGCCCAATGACGCCCAAGTGACAGATTCAAAATTGGTTGAGCCGTTGTGGAGGAAACAGCCATCAAGTTCAGGATTGTTAGAGACAAAAGACCACTCTCAAAAGGGTGGCGAACTCCATGAATACTGATGCACCAGAGACGTACCTTATACCGGCGTGTAGCTGGCGTCGAGCCCAACGACGCCCAAGTGACAGATTCAAAATCGGTTGAGCCGTTGTGGAGGAAACAGCCATCGAATTTAGGATTGTTAGAGACAAAAGAGCAGTCTCAGAAGGGTGGCGAACTCCATGAATACCGATGCGCCAGAGATGTACCTTATACCGGCGTGTAGCTGGTGTAGAGCCCAATGACGCCCAAGTGACAGATTCAAAATCGGTTGAGTGGTTGTGGAGGAATCTGCCATTGAGTTTAGGATTGTTAGAGACAAAAGACCACTCTCAGAAGGGTGGCGAACTCTATGAATACTGATGCGCCAGAGACGTACCTTATACCGGCATGTGGCTGGCGTCATGTCCAATGACGTCCAGGTAACAGAATCAAAATTGGTTAAGCGGTTGTGGAGGAAACAGCCATCGAGTTCAGGATTGTTGGAGACAAAAGACCACTCTCAGAAGGGTGGCGAACTTCATGAATACTGATGTGCAAGAGACGTACCTTATACCGTCGTGTAGCTGGTGTCGAGCCCAACGACGCTGTGCCTTTAGATCTGGAATTGGGCAAGCGGTTGTGGAGGAATCAGCTATCGAGTCCTGGGATCGCAAGCATCCCCTCTCAGCCTTCCAGAAACCCCCCCAGAGTAGATAGCGATTTCATGAGTATTAATGTGATAGCGACGTCCTTTATACCGGCGTGTAGCTGGCGTTGAGCCCAATGACGTCCAAGTAACGGATCCCAGATCGGCTTACTGGTCGTGGAGGAATCTGCCACCGAGTTCTGGGATCACCAGCATCCCCTCTTAGCCTGCCCAGGACCCCCCCCCCGGAGTAGATAGCGATTTCATGAGTATCGATGCGACAGTGACGTTCTTTATACCGGCGTGTAGCTGGCGCCGGATCCAACGACGTCCTGTCTTCAGATCTAGAATCGCCTAAGCGGTTGTGGAGGAATCTGACATCGAGTTCTGGGATCGCCAGCACTACCCCTTCTGCCTTCCCAAGACCCCCTGCAGAGTAAATAGTAACTTCATGAGTATTGATGCGATAGAGACGTACCTTATACCGGCGTATAGCTGGCGCTAAGACCAACCACCCCGTGCCTTTAGATCTGGAATCGGCCAACCAGGTGTGGAGGAATCTGCTATCCAGTTCTGGGATCAACAGTATCCCCTCTCAGCCTTCCCAGGACCCCCCCCCTAGACTATGTAGCGATTTCATGAGTATTGATGCGACAGCGACGTCCCTTATACCGGCGTGTAGCTGGCGTCGAGCCCAATGACGTCCAGGTAACAGATTCAAGATCGGTCCTGCGGTTGTAGAGGAGTCTGCCATCGAGTCCTGGGATAGCTAGCATCCCCTCTCAGCCTTCCCAAAACCCCCCCCAGAGTAGATAGCGATTTCATGAGAATTGATGCGACAGCGACGTCCTTTATACCGGCGTGTAGCTGGTGTCAAGCCCAATGACGTCCAGGTGACGGATCGAAGATTGGCCTACTGGTCGTGGAGGAATCTGCCATTGAGTTCTGGGATCGCCAGCATCACCTCTCAGCCTTCCAAAGACCCCCCCCCTCAGAGTAGATAGCGATTTCATGGGCATTGATGTGACAGGGACATACCTTATACCGGCGTGTAGCTAGCGTCGAGCCCAGCGACCTCCAGGTGACGGATTCAGAATCGGTTAACCGGTGGTGGAGGAATCTGCCATCCAGTTGAGAATTAGTAGAGACAAAAGACCACTATCAGAAGGGTGGGCGATCTCCATGAGTATTAATGCGACAGGGACGTACCTTATACCAGCGTGAAGCTGGCGTCAAGCCCAACGACGTCCATATGACCGATTCACAATCGGCTTAGCGGTTGTGGAGGAATCTGTCATCGAGTTCTGGGATCGCCAGCATCCCGTCTCAGCCTTCCCAAAACCCCCCCCCCAGAGTAGATAGCGATTTCATGAGTATTCATGCGACAGGGATGTACCTTATACCGGCGTGTAGCTGGCGCCGAGTCCAGCAACCCCCTAGTATCAGATTTAGGATTGGATGTTTAGTTGTAGAGGAGTATTATGTAGGATGCCCGGGAATATGGATGTTAAGGGTGATGATGAGAGATGAGAGAATAGTTTGTCGAGTCGTGTGTGAGGCTAAGTGCGTGAGGCTAAGTGACGAGAAACCATGATGAACTATGCCAAGAAATACTCAGAGGTACCCCTGAGGCGAGCATCTCTCAGTGGTAAATTATGATGAGCAATGATTTTGAGGGATGAGTCTGGATGCACAGGAGGCAGAGTTGCTTTGTCTTATATGTCAGGACGGAATGTCGTGTATTAGTTTCGCTCCAGATGCATGGAATTTGAGCGGGCGTTGCCAGGTAACTCAGGACGCACAGGACGCAGGGGACACAACTCAGGAAGCACAGGACGCAGAGGACGCAAAGGACACAACTGAGGACGTACAGGACGCAGGGAATGCAGATTCAACGTCGCCTGTGTCAGGACGCAATGGCGCCGTATCTGACTCAGGGTAATTTTTTGCTGATGCTGCTCAGGGCTGTCCAAGGTCTACCCTGCATCAGGAATTATCCTGCTAGAAGTATCAGACCAACTCGGTTACGCTTAACTCCGTCAATAGGATATGAGTTTCTGCAATGTATCTCCAAAACAACCGCAGCGGGAAAAACTCTTCCTATCGAAGTCATGCCAGTGGCTAACTGTCATGACAACAACCGGAGTCAATACCTAGGTGGCGGACTCAATGGCCCAGTAGTAGTTTCGTCTATACAAGCTATGCAGTCTATCATTCAATCTACTCGACTACTCAATGTAATAATCAGATGTAACGACCCCACGATAGGTAGCTACAATGACTATCACCTTAGCCCAAATAGTATACCAAGTGGTAACCAGGGCTGGTATGGTCTGGTATACATAGTATACAAATAGCTGGTTAACCTAGGATAAGGCCTAGGACATAGTAGAGTAGCCTTGGGTGCTCTACGAGACAGGCTAACCTTTCGGGAGTAAGTTCGCATAAAGTCAAGGCATTTATGGGAACGTTACACAGACCTCCAAGACAACATTTGGTGTTGACGGGGGGACTGCCGGAGCGGTTAAAGGCATAAGAGGGCAAAGTTACCCTACCTTGGGAAATTGACCTTTATGCCTATGGACCCCGGTTACTCTACTGTGGAGTCGAAGTTACCCTACCTTCACCATCAAAGTCATCCTAGAACTTAGAGGTCAATTGCCTCACATTCTATGAGCTCTTAGGTGTTCATGGGCGCACATGCATCTGCACGGGGAGGCCCCACGCCTGTGGAAGAGTGGCCCAAACATGCTATTGAACTTGTGAGGGTTTAGCTAACACCCCCCTCTGGCTCCAGCGTTGGAACGGCGCGTCATAGGCAGACGGCTGTGTAGTTGCTCGTTTGCTAGTTAAAAGAGGTCATTGGAGCAGCAACCGTAACACCGTATAAGTTGTCGCTGGCCGTCTGACTGAATGTCGTTCGCAGGATATATAAGGGGAGTATGGGTAACCGCCAAAATGGGGGTCGCTCATAAATGGTCTCTCCGGCACCTAGGAGTCTATCGTAGCCTACAGGTAGTAGGATAGTCTTCCTAGTGGTACTTAGGTAGTCCACGGAGGCCAGGGTGCTTTCGGAACAAATACCTCAGTAACCAGCCTGGGCCTTCTCCCCTTGATTTGTAGCATTACTATGGGTTGTTATTGGACTCTAGAGGTATGAGTCTTATTATGGTAGAGTATGCCCCGAGAGGCTGGCTATGGGTAGCCCCCACTTAGCCAACCATCGGCTACATCTCACCGGGGGAGCTTGCATGTCAATTATCACATTGGATAGTCGCGTAGATTAAATGATGGACTGCATAGCTTGTATAGACGAAACTACCACTGGGCCAATGAGTCCACCACCTAGGTGTAGTGATATTCTATGTAACTAGCTGGGACCTAGGTGTAACGGGGGCACCCTGTAGAGAGGTGAACTCTAAGGTTGCGACCGCACCAAACACCCAAAGTAGAAGATAAAAATAAGGTAAAATAATTCAGGAGAATCAACGGTAAAACTTAATATAGTTAAGCTCGAAGGTTCACTCAAATTAGTTGTCTCGAGGAAAAGTTGGTTGTCGAAGTAGAATGCCAAACGCTTAAACTTAAGTAGATCTCAGATTTAAGCCTTTGACATTCACCACTACTTCCGACCTTTGTGCGAGCACCCTGTCCTGCGCAGGGTCTGTCCGATGTCTACCCTCCATCAGGATTTATCCTGCCGGAAGTGTCGGACCAACTCGGGTACACTTAACTCCGTCAATAGGATATGAGTTTCTGCAATGCATCTCCAATACAACCGCAGG
>Ga0307509_10001244_pt1 | contig 43218 bp, 51 predicted proteins | sample 10_EM_MG_FD_202245 | JGI IMG/M metagenome (GOLD analysis project Ga0307509, IMG submission 202245) | Populus trichocarpa ectomycorrhiza microbial communities from riparian zone in the Pacific Northwest, United States - 10_EM | ecosystem: Host-associated > Plants > Roots > Unclassified | place...
GGGAAGTGCATGCATACTGGACCTGCCTTCTAGAAAACCCTGTCTGCTCTTGGATTTGGCGATACTTCCATCCGATCGATCGCAATAGTTGACAATCCCGTCTCTGGTCTCGAGTCAAGTGCAAAGGATTTAACGGTGGCATTGTTGTTAATCTTGCGGTAAAGTAAATCTAACGTTAATTTTTATGAAAAAAATTTTAATCATACTCGAGAACCCCCAAGCCGCTATTCCTCATTCACACCTCAACCCTGCTAGCCGAAGACCCCCCTGCTAGCAAAAAGTACAAAACTTAGGCGCTGTACCTCCGTACAGAGTACAGTACAGCTAGGCAGTTGCCTGGCCCCAGCCCATATCACAAAGCCCCCTGTACCCGTACCTGTATACCGTACCATACTACGTTTGTACAGTCCCGGGTATATATATATATATATATATTCGAATGTTATAATAATATTATTGTATGATAATACCGTGACGGCGGTGCTGATGCCGTCGCGGGGCTCTCTCTCTCTCTTTTTACTCGCTCAGCCCCCGTTGCGGACCGGCCAGGGTCGGGTTTTACTTGGTTACTCACATCGACCATCGATATACCGGGTACTATATACGCTTCCGCTCGTGTTCAGCTTTACAAAAAAAGCATAATTATGATACTCGAATAATAATAATAATAATAATAATAATAATAATATAATATACCGGTATGTGTGCGTATACTAGTACGTGTACAGTATACAGTACCTAAGGTTTTTTGTTTTGTTTTGTTTTCCGGTGGTTGTGCGCGAGAAGGGGGTGTATAATATTATTACCGTATTATGATATGTCTAATAATAAAAAAGAAGTGGGAGCCCGCACACGTTCTCCTCTTTTTTTTTTTTTCATTCCTCTTACAAACATTATACCCCACCTTGGAAAATTGGAAGAGAGAGAGAGAGGGTCGTATTGGTTTCCGGAGGTTTGGTTTTGGTTTTGGTTTTGGTTTGGTTTGGTTCGTTGGTTGGTGGTGGGTTGGTGGTGGTGGTGGTGGGTTGGTTGGGTTGGGTTGGGTTTCGGCGGGTGGGGGGGAAGAGTGTGATATACCGGTATCATGGGTGAGGAAAGCAGAACTGGAAGGCAAGAAGAGTGGCGAGTGATGGGCTGTGATTTTGGTTTTCTTTTGGTGAGAGGGTGGGTAGGTGGGACTGTGGGGGGTGGTGGTGGTGGGGGAGTGGTGGTCTAAGGCTGTGTTTTCTTGTCATTTTTTTTTATCCTATCATATCGTAGCCTGGAAGAAGCGGGGGGGATGTTTGGTATGGTGGTGGTTAGTGGTAGTGGTATTATAGTAGCAGGTTGGGGGGGGGGCGTTGGTTAGGTACAGTATCTATCCAAGGCGTGGGGCAAACCTATGTATACCAGCTCAACAAATTATATGTTTTTCTTTTTATTATTATCGTTGTTATGACAAAATCGGATGGGTAGGTGAGATGGAGATATCCCACATCTACTACCTCCTTCGAAATCAAAATGGCGTCTTGTGTTAGAGTTTAGGTATAATATTAAAGCTCATCCGCATGCTTATACCCAACTCGGTCCAGGAATGAATGACCTCCACGCATGGCCAGTCGGTTGTGTTCTCACCTTGTCTTTCCCTCTTTTCTTTTTTATTACCAACTAGCGTACAGCGATCATCAACTAACATATCTATCACTCTGTTTCCTCGCTCCAACTCGCCGGGCGCTTGCTTCCATGTCTGACATGGTAGTGCCCAATTCCTCGGGTTTGTACCATCTCATATTCTTCTTCCTTCCAGATATTTCGGGTCTGATGGCTTTTTCCGGACGAGCGTTTGGGAATTGAGATGTGGTGGGCTATCGTTGGGCTCCCCAGGATCCCCAACGGGTGGGAGCCGTGGGGGGTACGAGTGATGAGTTGTGATCTTTTGAGTAGATTAGTGGTGGTGTGAGATCCCGAAGGTGGTATTCCTCTTATTTTTAAAACGAACTTTTCCGATTTTCTTTAGATTAACCTACTGGCTCGCTAGGTTTGAGCTAACATAGGTATGCACAGTAACATACAAGATCTTCTGGTGGGCGTGTATCCTACTGCTATACAACGAGTAGATGGGCTAAAGCCACATATGGTGCTGTAGAAGCTACCGGCTGGTTGGAGTAGAGTAGTATCTTGTCTCTGCCCGACCTATCATCACCCCCCCACCCCTTGGATATTTCGCAATTTCGTTTTCCATATCGCTGCAAGCACACACACACACACCTACACTGTAATTTGAAACTACCCCCACTCCCCCGCTCTCTCGTTAATCATTCAACTTTAGCACCTCACTACTAGTACAGCACGTCCACCCCGGATTATACCAATTTCTGCAAGAGTATGCGGTGCCTCACGAAGAAGTGGAAGCACTTGTTTCCGAACAGAAGGAGAGCAAGGTATTCCGGTTGGTTGGTTGTTTGTTGGTTGGCTTTTTTTTTGTTGCTTTTTCTCCCTTTTTACCCTGGCGCTTCTTGATCGCCTGGTGTATGCCAGCTGTCGAGTTGGGGACCATGTAAGGCTAGTAGGAGGGGAATTACCAGTATGTGGGTTTAGGACAGGCTGTTGGATGCTCCAGAATATAGGATAGGGTGGTGGTGGGGGAAGGGATCGCTGGGTTCGGTCCGCTCGGCCCGTGTGAGTGATGTGTCATGGGGGACTCTGCGGGGACTGGTGGGTGTTGGGATTTGGCGCGTGGGGGCAATGGTCTGGTGCGTCTTGTGAAGGATGAGGAGGGGTTTGGATATCTGGTGGATGACGGGAGTGTTGGATGTCAAACTCCTGGCGATGGGTGATGCAATCTTAGTCATGCTAGAGGACTCGTGATGGAACTGGGGGGGCGATGAACCTGGATTAGTATGATATCATATAACAACCAATCTATTGTTACCCTACTTTTGGCGATTTTCCTTATTGCCCACGGAGTGATATGCCCTGTTCGTCGTCGCCCGCACAGTTTTCAAAAGTATGGTCGCGGCCGTCCTATGCAACACCTCGATCGGTGCAATGGGGGACGCCCCAGGATAAAATTGACTGTGAAAAAACTCGTAGGTGCTCAAACCATGACACCAGGGGAGTTTTACTAAATTTTTATCTTTATTTTATTCTAATTTGGTTAGGGTTAAAGGTTTGACTGCACCTACAGTATTTGAGCTGGCATTATGCCAAGGTGCCCCCGTTGCATTGATCCAGCTCTGGCTGTTATAGATGGCCAGAACTACCGGTGGGACAATAGTGCCTGTACGGTGAAGACTATATTGAGATCACTAGAGAGTTTGGCACACCTGGATTTCTTCTACTCGAGTACTCGGAAAAAAACTAGTTATTTTTTTCTGCGTCCTTGTGGAACCTAGATTTACAGTTTTTTCTCCCAAGACCGGGATGGTTGGGATTTTTTTCCATCGCCTTGTCTAAGCTTACTGTAGGTTAATACCGGTATTATACCCTTATTTGGGTGCTTGGTCGGGGGTCCCCGGCGAGGGTGCTTTTCCCCCGACCAGCTTTTCATTCTCGATAGCCTATCCGGTGCCATACCAGGCAACTACGGTACTTTTCTGTATTGTATGGAAAATCCAAAAGGCCTAGACCGGGAGATCCCTCAGCGGGGCTCGGCACGGCCCTGCACCAAAATTCGGTGCAAATCAACCAAAACTTGCAAATACTCGAGTATCTGCCAAACCTTGCTAAGGGGGTCGCCTCACTGAGGGCCCCCCCGGTATATACCGGTAGGGCTATGGTTGAAGCAACGGTGGCTTTCGTATTGAAATCCAGAACAGAGTTGCAGCGCCATGGGGTCTTGGTCGGATGTACGGAGAGGTAAGGGTCAGGGGTCCGCACTCAATTCGATCTGGAGCGGTGGCCCCGCTATTGTACTAGTACGAGTAAGGAGAAGCTCACCAAACGGACCAATCGGGACATGAAGGTTAAAGAATTCGGTGAAAGTCGTGAATGTAGCCAGGGAAATGTACTGATAGGTTAATAATTCGTGCTTGCTGTGGCCAATGCTAGATGTTGGTTCTGGGTTCGGATGATATCCTCCGCGTCCATCGGGGTAGAGTGACTAACGTATCATATTAATCATCACGATGAACTCTGCCCAGCATCACCGCTGAATTGATCTGCTGGACCCGTGCTCTGGAAGAGAGTACGAGTGATACGGGGAGAAATGCTTTCCAATTGCTCAGGTTACACTCGACCGATGGAGAAACCAACTTATCACATCTCTGGTGTTCCGCCCCTCGAGCACCATGATCCAGCTTTCCTAGGAAGCTTCTCGCCAATGATATTCTCATCGCAATCCGCCGTTGCTGCAAGCTCACAGGGCGAGCCCCTTCAGGACCCTGCCGCTCATCTCGCCTCCTAACTAAAGTGGTTCCACTTTCCCGGGCTCTGCTAGAAGAATTTCGTCTATCGTGTGGAACCCAAGGCGCACCAACATTTGATGACTTGCCATCTCCAATTGTTATCAGAGAGAGAGAGAGAGCACAGAGAGAGAGCAGCGGGGTCGTGGTTTCGTTTCCTCTTTCAGTGGGTTGCTGCTGAGTCTTTTTTTCCCTTCTCTCTTTTTTTTTTTTCCTGCATTTTCGGGCGTGGGCGTCAAGGTCTTATCAGCCAGATTGACAGGTTTGCATTACGCCTCAAAGAGGCCGCGGCCCCCAAAATGGGGACAGCAATACCGAAAACCAATTTTTCTTCCAGACTGCCCGGGAGACTGAGCTTGTTTCTCGGGTGCTCGAAATTAGTATCTAATAGGCCAGTTCCGAAGGCGCGCGAAGGCCCAGCGCACGGCATCCTATCATAAACTAAGCGGATATCTTTTTTCTTTTTCTTTTCCTTCTTTGCCGCACCGAGACAATTTGTTCCGTCATATCATACTACCGGAATCATTTTCTCTCCCATCGACCGGTGAGACACGCAGATTCCCAACTTTCCTTGTCTGGGTGTGGCCCAGTGACTTTGCCCGTCAAAACTCGTGAAGTACAATGTATTTTTTTGTGGAAATGTTGCTTAGCCACAGCATAGAGTTACTGTAACCGGAAGGTTCAGAGTCTGCGTGTCTCACTAGTCTATGGGATAGCTGTGACTCTGTAAGGGTTGGACCGCTGTGGTTGGGGGCTTGTTTTCCGTCCGATGTCTGGTTTGGGCCCTGACTGCACCGTTACTTTTTTTTTTTTTGCCTTCCCTCAAGAATTTTTTTCCCGTTCGCCTTACTTAGCTGAGCCTCTCCACCTCGTTCCTCTTCAACTTAGATAGGCCTTGGATTCGGCCTTTGCGCTCAACACATCAGTTTTCCTTTCCAAAAGCGAAACCAAAAACATCACAGCCATGAATTCTGCGGCCAGATTCCGACCTCTTGCGAATATGCTAGTGACTCGCAATTCGCGCTTGATTCTCCCTCGTGGGGCCTTTAGACAAGGGCTCAAGCCACAACTAACCCAGTCATTTCGTCACGGTATAGCTTCTGGCGCTACGATTCCGGGGCCAAAACCGAAGAAGAGGTTCCGAATTCTTAGGAATGCTTGGAGATTGACTTTGGGCTTGACGTTTATGGGAGCTGGATGGCTAGCGTATTCCATTTACGAGACAAGATTTCCCCAGGAGCAAATTGAACCTGATCCAGCAAAGAAGACGCTCGTTATTCTCGGTATGTTTTCTACTCGAGTAACCAACTACTACTACCACCATTTTCGAGAAAAGTGCAGAGCACTAATTTTACTATTTAACTGATTAGGTTCTGGATGGGGCAGTGTGGCACTGCTCAAGAAATTGGACACGGAAAACTATAATGTTATAGTTATTTCTCCAAGAAACTTCTTTCTGTTTACCCCTCTACTCCCCAGTTGTCCTACTGGAACAGTCGAGCACCGAAGCATCATGGAGCCTCTGCGTCACATTATCCGACACAAGAGGGCTTCAGTGAAATTCTACGAAGCAGAGGCGACGAAAATTGATCACGAACGTCGCACTATTGTTATCAACGATCTTTCCGATGTGAAGGGCGATGTGCATCAGACGGAGGTTCCTTTCGACTACCTTGTGGTAGGGGTCGGCGCAGAGAACGCTACTTTTGGTAAGTGGTAGCAAAACTACTATTATTTAGCCAATTACCGGTTCATTACTAACAAGCCGCTATAGGAATACCGGGCGTTCGCGAGCACGCATGTTTCCTAAAGGAGATCAACGATGCGCATAAAATCCGGAAGACCGTCATGGATTGTATTGAGACCGCCATGTTCAAGGGCCAGACACAGGAGGAGAAAGAACGCCTTCTTCACATGGTAAGTTTTTTTTTATAGTTTTTTTTGTTGGAAAATCGCACTACGGCCTGTCTATCTCCTTTGGTTCTGTGCGGGGCTAATAACCGTCGATGTTGCTTAGGTTGTCGTCGGAGGTGGACCTACTGGTGTTGAATTTGCGGCAGAGCTACAAGATTTCTTCGAGGATGACTTAAAGAAGTGGATTCCGGATATTGCCGACGATTTCCATGTTACCCTCGTCGAAGCGCTTCCGAATGTGAGAACCGTGTGGCAAGGCTTTTCGGCATGTGAACCTTGTATCTAATAGGTTGCTTTCTAGGTTCTACCCATGTTTAGCAAGACTCTCATCGAGTACACCGAGAAAACCTTCAAGGACGAAAAGATCTCGGTTCGCACCAAGACAATGGTCAAGAATGTTACTGACAAGCATATTGAAGCCGAGGTTACCTACCCCGACGGGAGAAAGGAACTGCAAAAAATTCCCTATGGATGTCTTGTTTGGGCCACGGGAAATGCTGTGAGACCAGTTGTCCGTGATTTCATGTCGCAGCTCCCGCAGCAAAAGAACTCTCGCAGGGGTCTAGCGGTGAATGAGTATCTTGTTGTCAATGGCACCGATGGTGTCTGGGCGCTTGGCGACTGCAGTGCCACCAAGTATGCTCCGACCGCTCAGGTGGCATCACAGCAGGGTGCATTTCTGGCACGCTTGTTCAACTCTATGGCCCGGACACAAGCCCTAGAATCTGAACTGAAACACCTCGAGGAGCTCTCGGCCCAGACAAAAGTTCAGGAGGATCGTGAATCACTCGAGAAGGAGATCCAGAAGAAGGGCAAGGCAGTCAGAAGGGTCAAGCAACTCTCACCTTTCGAATACAGCCATCAGGGATCCTTGGCCTACATCGGGATGGAGCGCGCGGTTGCTGATATTACCTGGTTCAACGGGAACGTACGTATTCCAATCGTTTACTTAGTAATCATTTATTGCACTCATACTGACCGCCTCGTCCAGTTGGCCTCCGGTGGCTCATTGACCTACCTCTTTTGGAGGTCCGCTTATTTGTCGATGTGCTTTTCTAGTACGCATCACCCGCTCCACGTGTCAGTGTGATCCGAAGAATTGTCTAACATTCTAACCCTACACAGCCCGTAACAGAGTACTGGTGCTTATGGACTGGATAAAGGTCAAGGTTTTTGGCCGTGATGTTTCCAGGTAGCTATCCTGATGCCCTCCCACGGACTCTTATTCGCGAGGTCACTGCTCTGCTCTGCTAAAAAAAACAAAACAATGATAATAAGAGCGATGACCCCGGGAATGGGATCTCCTAACTTAGTTTTAGTAGTTTGTTCTAATAGCTCCTTGGAAATCAGGGAATAGCTCTCCTCAACCCGGCAAATAAACCCGGCGGAACCTAATTTAGCTGAACCTTTTCCTTGCTTCCTTTCCCTTTTTTTCCCTCACGGATAGACATTGCATCCTATTAGAACCGGACCTCCTTCCTTCCCCCCCTGGAGCTCCACACTCCTACAAAAGCATTTCTCCCTCTCCCCCTCTCCCCAATTCCCTTGATTGACCCTTTTCTCCACACCATTTCCCTCCAGTCTTCTTCCTCTTCCTTCCTACTTTCACGTGAACTTGGGGAAGGACTACGTTTTAGCTTTCCTTCCTTCCTTCGTTTGTCCCCCAACGGGGAGGTACCATACACAAGCATTCTGGCGGGGTTTCCGTTATATATATACATATACATATATATTAGCTTGGAAGGGGGGGGGGGGGTGAGCGGAACTTGCACATGGAATTTTCATCATTTTTTTATTTCATTCTTTCCCCTCTCTTGTGTAGACCTGTACTATACTCTATTAATGATTTCCTTTTTATCGGATCGTACAAAGCTCAGTTCAATGGAATAGAGAGAGATGGTTTCGAATGGGTAAATTCCAATCATTATATTATTATTATTATGATATTTTTGTGACCTTCATTCTGGATATAGTGCCTTATTAGCAGCCGCAGGCCAGAGAGCGGGGATCGTCACAAATAGTCACTCGAGAGACTCAACTAGAGGTTGGAAAATAAAAAAGTACGTTAACCACTTCGGAAGGGTTTGCTATTTTGGAAATAATTCTCGGCATGCCTAAACTGTGCTTTTAATAAGAAAAGAAAAAAATATATAATAATATTCTAATCAAGCACCCCAGTCGCACCCCATAAATGAAGGAAACGAAAAACGAAAAAAACAAGAACAAAAAACAAAATTTATGTAAAACAAAAACAACCCATGCAGTCAAGATAAAGTTTGGCGTGCCAAGGCATCCATCCATCCGTCCATCAATCCACAACAACCACACTGACCACACACCAACCGCACACACATCCATCCATCCATTCACAATCATCATCATCACTAACTACGATTACAACCACAACAACAATTCCCCCCCCCCCCCAAATGTCAAAATTCTACTTTGACTCCTCCTCACCGACCCCCTCCCCACCACCACCCTCCCACCGCAACGCAGCCACATACAATGAAGAAAGAGACGAAGACGAAGAGGACGACGACAACCTCTCCACCCTCCCCTTCCCAACCCCTCTCTCCCGCAGCGCCTTCTCAAACCTGGAAGCGCCCTTCAGTCCCACAGAATTCCTCGCGTCGCTGCGCAGCAGGCACCAAACACTGGAAGATCTACGCGCGGAGCTGCGCGCACGCAGCAAGGACCTGGAGCGGGAACTGGTGGAACTGGTGAACCGGGATTACGCGGACTTTGTCGGGTTGGGGGGTAGTCTTCGGGGGGGGGATGGGCGGGTCGTGGATTTGAGGATGGGTTTGTTGGGGTTTCGGAGGGAGGTGGTGGGTATTATGGGGGTTGTTGAGGGAGTTAGGAGGGATGTGGAGGAGCAGGTTAGGAGGAAGAGGGGGGTTGGGGGTGAGAGGGTATGTTTTGACTCTAATCTCTACATCATACATATATATTTGTCCTGATAAGGAAAGGGGAGGAGGGGGGAAATTTTAGACGTTAGCCAAGAACCTTTTAACGTTATCTTATCGGCTTGACGAATTATCGATGTTATTACTTATTCATCCTTCCCCCGCCGCTGCTGCTACCGCCGTCACTACAGTGGTATCCATCCCGCACTTTTCCCAAGAAGAAGAAGGAGGAGGACCAAACTCCGGAGAATCCTCAACCCCTAGCGTCCCCCGCCTCTCCAGGATCCTCTTGGGGTACTTGTTCGTCACGAGAAACCTACTCCCAAAGTTACCGCCGCAACACCCGTTCGTGAAGTTGCAAATTCCCAGGATCGAAGCGGTCCGCAAGACGCTGTTGTTGGATTTGGATAGCGCGCTGAAGGAGGCTAGGTCGGGTAGGGACTCGGACAAGGTTCTCGTCTTGCTGGGGTTTTACGCGGATTTGGATGCGGAGGCGGAAGGTGTTCGTGCGCTGAGGGAAGGTGGGGGGAAGGTGGGGAAGTGATGATAAGCGGTGAGCCGTTGCTAGCGTTTTATTCGGTAAATTTTAATTAGGAAACGAAGGGGATTTCATGCTGGGGCATTTGGTATATATAAAAAAAGAGGTTATAATGATAGTAAATGTTGGTGCGGGCGTTGGTTATTATCGTACCTGGTAATTAGATGCGATGCATATCATACTTAGGATAGGAAGGCCACTGATGGATGGATGGGTTTTTTTTCCCTGGGGAATCAGTGGCGGTGCTCTACTCAACATCACGGAACAGCATACTCTTCTTCCTTTTCTTCTTCTTCTCCCCCTTCTTTGCACAATGTCGTATTCATAGCATATAATAATGATAGAAGCGGAAGGATAGTTATCCGGGCACTTGGGCCAGCGGCCCCTTGCCCCTCTTACAGCCCCTCGTATCAAAGGCCCACCTATGATACTATAGCCAAGACTAACTGGCACTTCGGGTCCCTATCACGGAATATCACTCACTCTCGGGCTACGGCACTACCGTAGTTCTCCTGCGCCCGAGGGGGGGGTGCTCAAGGCTCAGGTCTTGTCATTGACCTTCAGCCCATGATGGCGCAACGCCGGGAGCCGTGTTACATCCCAAATGCGTACTATCACGGCCAAGCCTGACTCGCCCAGTACTTGTAGCTGGTGCGTAATAATGTGATATGGTATACTCATGCGATAGCCCTTAGACTTTTGAATGCTCGGGATGGAACCAAGGGGTCATGGGGGTGCGCTGTTGGTGGGGGGGAGAGATCCACGATCGGAAATGCGGACGGAGGGGTCACGGACAGGGCTGAGGTATTACTTTGGTTTTGTGTTATGTGTGGGGGGGGAAGGCTGCCTGGAATTTCTTGGTAGAGCTTTGGGGTTCATCTCTGCGCTACGGTGAACGAAATTGTGGGTGTTCGGGTGTGACATTGGCTTCCAGCGTAGTCGTGTGGATTGTCAGACCTGAGGGAACGACTCCCAAACGCCCCCATCACCGGCAACGAAAGAGGTGGGAGGGGTTTCGGTAAAACTCACAACAGCAAGACAAAGTGATATGATACGATAATCCACCACGAGTACCTCTGTCGGTGCTCAGCATGTCTTCCTTACCTCCCCTGTTATCACGATTGTGCATGTCTTATACGGTACTCGCACCGTATTAGTGCCGTAGTAGTGCTGTACAATGGTGGACTGAGTCAGCAAAACTAGCCCCCGATCTCGCAAGGTAAGCGATTTGGCGTGGAAGAAAGTTCGAGAAACCTAGCGAGAGTTTAAGTTGGCAGCATGCTTTTTGACAAAACCCCTGACCATCAGAAATAGCTATATCACATTAACGATATGTGTATGTCCCCAGTATTTCTCCGGATGACGGTGCAAGATACAGTGGTATACAGAATCGGTTCGGTTGTGAGAGGCATCTGTGTTCCGCGGGAGGGACGGAAAAGTGAATGGGTCGTACCCACTAATACTCATCTATGACAAGTTAGCCCAGCATGCACTATAGGTACAATACTTGCACAAGTATCTTACAGCAAGAATCACTTACACCATTAGCCCGACGGACAAGCTTATCCTAGCCTGTACAGAGAGCCCAACCGCTCGAGGTAGCGTATGTATGTGCATTTGTGCCATTCTGGCATGGTAGCTTAATCTCCTGTCTGCTAAGGTCGTGGAGAAGTTTCGCAGGATGCGGACAGGCGGCCAATAACTCAAACATTGCTCAAGTTTGGGTAAGAACTGGGAGACTGGGAGCAAGGATTGAAATATGGAAGAGGAGAGGAAACCTGATTTTGGTCTTGACGATCAGCAGGAAGACAAGATTCCCGCTTTACCGCCTATTCCCATAACTTATTTCATGGAGGGAGAATGGAGAGCGGAGAGAAGGAGGGGCGAAGATGTCTCACTCTCTGGTCTGAGAATATGTTCCTAGAGTTAGATTACCCTCTCGGTACCTCTGGTAACCACCATAATTATCCGAAGGCCGCCATAAACGCTATGCAGTACTTTCAAAAAAAAAGTGAGGGGGAGAGACCGCCTGCGGTACTCGTACAGACATCAAGAACTGTTACGAGGAAATTGTGATGTACCAGTCAGTGTGATGATTCGATAGTATTTTTCTGGGGGGTGAGTCTTTATGAAGAGAACAGGGGGGTCGAGAAAAAAAGAATATTCCGCTGTGCTCTTCCTCAACCTCTCCAAAAAAACCAGACATAGACCAATAGATACAGCAGCCTCTCGACGTCAACCGCGCATAAATATCTTGTATGTTCTTCAATCTATCTAGGAGTTCTTAGAATTTTTCTTAATGGTGTCTCGAAGGGATTTGAGAGCTGGCCCCGGAGACTCTAGCTTTTGTAAACGGAGAAAAAGAAAGCGTGGGAGTCCGCCCTTCGAGAAACTCGGACGAACCGCTAAGGAAGGCACTCTGAGCATAGAGGGGGGGACCTAGGTGTGACCATGTGATGGATATGGAGAAAGAGGTATTGCCCGTACATGGAGGGTTCGCGAGTCATTACCAATTCAGGACTTGCCGATTGAGGAGAGAATGTGTCCCGGTTATTCATTGCATGCCTCGAAGAAGCAAAAAAAAAAAGAGGCCAGGCAGGACAGATGCTACTTATCCATGCATCGCAGATTTGAGGAATCACAAAATTAAGCACAAAGGGATTGAAGGAATAAGATAAGAGGCCAAATATAGCCTATAGTTCCAAACGCTGATGTTTTCCCAGCGAGAGGCCATGATGCAATAGAGAGTCAATTCTTATAATGAGAGGACTTATAGCAGAAATGAAGAGAGAGGAGACTTGTAGAAATGAAATTGTTCCCCCATAGGAACCCACGCCGTTGGACCCACATCTACTCCCAACCCGCCGTTTCATCAATGCCTCCCTATCGACTGCGTCCCAAGGCTCCGAATAAACGAGAATGCTACATCATTCATGTAAAGCATATCGAGGTGCAATGGCTAGTGTGGGTGTTTGCACTGAGGGCAAAATCCGGGGATTGTCACGAAAACATCGTGAGGGCCTCGCTCGCAGCTGTTGCCAACCATAGATTCTTTACTATCGTAATGTCTTCTGCGTTCCCGGCAATCCGCGTAGACGAAATAGGTGACGATGGATGAGCACATGGTTGATGAGTGTGCTTAAAGAGGTATGGTCTTTGGGTCTTCTAGAAAATGGTCGGGTTAGAATTATGCAGATAACAAATTACTCGGGTGGATGTCGTTCAAGCAAAAGTGAAGTACCTATCAGCCTTATTCTAAGTCGTGTTTCCAGCCGTCTCTTGGAATTGACGATGCTTTGTGGGCGAGTAGCAATGGTGAGAGGGTGAGGATTGGATTTGGTACAAGAGACCCTCCTTTTATAATCACTAGATATCGTACAATAATGTGGGTAGGGAGATTGGGCTGATGCCCATGCTCACGCCCATGATACAGTCATTGAGACATGAACTGCCGGATGGCATCATGTTTGATATCGAGCTGAAAGTTTGAACAGAGCCTTGCTCCCTAAGGACTTGAGCTCGATATCAGCTCTAGATTGGTGGGAGAGCTCACCCCGAAACTCGAAGACATAAGATAGAAACTTCGGTGCATGAACTGGCTCATCCTTCCTTGAGTTTTGGGGCTTAATACACTTAGGGGCAGGTTTGGGATGCAAGTCGCTAGGACAGAGCTCGTACATCCCCAAAACGGGACCAAGTTTTAATCACCGGTTCTGTTTGGCCATTCCACTGGGCCACAATGCCATCTGACAGACAGAAACCAGACCCACAATGGAGAAAGCTGGCTTTGCAACGGCAGATCGATATGGGGGAGTGAGTATGACCCTCACCCACTAGGGCAAATCATAAATGACGGTCTCGGTTGCAATTTGTGTCCCCTCTCAGGGGCTCCAGCAAGATGGTCTAGAAGAAAGAAAACAGGTCCCAGGTCCTACCCACGCATTATGTGAAGAGGAAGAAATGAAATGTGATCCTACCGTCTGCAGGACCGTTAGACAAGTTGCTGCAAGAGTTGGAAGAATGCACACCAAAGCCCAATCGCTACTCAGTGTGGGGACACAGCCAAGTCTGAGAAGCTGACGGAGGGACGTTCTAGCTTTCGGAGACTTCTCCATGAGGCTGCGAGAAAAGACATCCATGGGCTTTTCTGTTACATAAAGAAACGATGGTATGGGCAGAAACCCTCTCACCTCTTCGATCTACTCGGGCCTTTGGAAGAAGATCCCCCGGTTAAAAGTGATCGGAAATTGACTTAGGGTATTCTGTGGACACCGTATTTTCCTCTTCCTGTGCCTTGTTTCCCTGTTTGCCTACCTCTTCTCTAGGCCTCAACAGTCTGTTCCTGGCCCTGACAGGCAAGCAGACTAATTGTCGGACGGGTGCTCAAGCCAGCTTGCTTTGTGAGTTGATATGCTTTCCCGAGACCCAATCCCGGTGCTCACGTTTTTGATAGCTGCGGATAAAACCTGCAGCCTGGAGACAAGAGGGGGCCCCGGATGGCATTGCCGCTCAGGAGCAGGTTCAAAAGCAGCCGACATCGAGACAGCCCGATGAGCCTAGAAGCACGATGTATGCGAATATAAAGATGACTCTGATGAGTGGAGAGACGAATGATGTTCGATGAACACAATGGGGTGCACCACCGGCATGCACGCAATATTCTGAGGGATGCACGGAAGGAGGTGGAAGAGGGGTAACACAAACAGGTTCCAGAAGAACACATTTTTTAGGGTCTGGGCTGAAATGTACCAGTGCTGCTGTCTAGATTACCAAGATGGAACCAATACCCGAATGCAATGAAAGTGCAATGAAAGTGCACAAAAAGAAAAGATGGTAAGGACGGGTTATGAGGGAAAAGTGAACATACCGGTAACGAAGTGAACATAATGAGCACAAACCAACGATCCAAACCCAGAGGCTGGGAGTGATTGGTCTGTGGCTGGGGAACAGAGACAGAGCCAGCCAGTAAAGTGGGCGCTTACTCGATTTCAAGTGGCTGGCCCCTGCAAGGGGCCAAAAAGATTCCAGTCACCACGGCAACCATTTCGCCCGTGCGATCCAACCCCCTAACTTCTCCGCGAGTAGAAATCCCAACAAGCGAGGAATATCGCAGGGAGAGCTGTGACCGAATATATAGTGGAACCGATACCTGGTTGAGCGGGAGTAAGAATAAAGAGTGAGAGAGCGAGAGGGAAGGAGAGGGAGGGAGGGAAAACCTACGATAGCCACCACTTCCAACTTTTTCCCCCTCAGATCATACTTATACCGTCGCTTCCCCTCTCTTTAGCCTGCTTTTCTTGCTTTTCTTGCGCCTGCCAATTTCATCGCGAACTTGCCTTACCTTGGCACAGGCTGCACAAACTTGCCTAGCTGAGCGGCCCCCTAACCTTGTCCCTTCCTCTTTCTCCCCTTCCCACACTCCTCAGTCATCCGCTCCTTGAATTTTCACTGCCAACTGTCCCCCCCCCCCCTCTCGTCTCCTCCCTCCTCCTCCTCCTTCTCCTCCTCCTGACCCTTGCGACGGCGACGACGACGACGACGAGCAGCAATCATGTCTTTCGGAAGCTTCCAGTCGATATGCGAGACTGCGAGTATACCGCTCTGCTCGCTAGTGGGACCCTACGGCTCGTCCAAGGTGATGGGACCGGGCATAGAGGCGCTGTGCTATTCACGGAGCATAGAATGGGCAAATACAATCATTTTCCAGCTTGCAAATGACTTTGTTCATATCCTCGCGCTGGTTATGTGTTCGATCATGGTTCTTCACGTACGGTCGAAATTCACCGCTGTTGGTTTGTGATTCCTTTTTCTCTCGTTCCTATGATCGGCGCCCCCCCCTTTTGGAGGTTACTTTTACCCGCCACGATGAAGGAAGATTGAGGCTAATATCGATTGGCCATCACGGTTTAGGTCGGAAGGAGATCACTTCATTCTTTTACTTGTTTATGCTTCTCACTGTCATTTCCCTCTGCCTTGATTCCGGCGTCGTCCCCATTGGTTCTGCTCCGTATGCATACTTTGTCGCTGTCCAGGCCGGCTTAACATCCGCCTTATGCACATGTCTTCTTATCAATGGTTTCATCGGGTTTCAAGTTTACGAAGATGGTACACCGCTATCAGTATGGCTCTTGCGACTCTCAACAATACTGATGTTTGTCGTGACCGGCGGCGTCGCAATCTGCACATTCCAAAGCTGGATCGGACTGAGTCCCACCAAGACCATGGCACTATTTGTCGTCCTCTACGTTGTCAACGCTCTTTTCCTGTTTGTCTATGTCGCCTGCCAGGTCATTTTGGTTATGGGGACCCTGGAGGATAGGTGGCCGTTGGGCGACATCGTCTTTGGCGTTTTCTTCTTCGTCGTCGGACAGGTGCTTTTATACGCTTTCGGTGATAAGCTCTGCGATAAAGTTTATCACTACCTTGATGGATTATTCTTCTCTTCTATTTGTAACCTTCTTGGCGTTATGATGGTATACAAGGTACGGCTTCAAGTCCCCGATCATTTCTGCCAAAAACTGACGAGAAGACAGTACTGGGACTCCATCACCAAAGAAGATCTCGAATTCTCCGTCGGCACAAAGACCAACGTGTGGGAAGTCAAAGAGTTAATCCCGGAGGAAGACCGCCACACAACAATTTATGAACATACCGGCCCCACCAGCGATTACGCAACAAGCACATATCACAGCTCGGGCGGAAATCGCACGAGCCAGGGATACGGTGGGTTCTCCGAACGATACTAGCTCTACCTCCCCCCTCTCTACCCCGCTCTATCCTCCTTTCCTTGAAAATCTTGGGTTCTTTCTGTATTTTTTTCCTTCTAGTTTCCACCAGGGGCGTAAAAGGCGTATAGATTGGTTTTCTTTTTTTCTTTTTAACCTTTTTGTTTTACTTCTTTGGGGGCTTTGGCTGCCATCGTATTTTACATACCCTTTTTTCTCTCTTCCCTTCCCTCTTATCAATTTTGGGGGTTGTTTTTATTTTACCGAAGATACGAAAGACAGGCAGACGGAAGCGCAAACGTAATATACCACTTGGCGGTTTTAGATGTAGGATGTTTTCTGTTCTGTTGGTAATTTTTCAGCTTCTCTTCTTCTCTCCTTTTTTCTTTCTATCATTGCCTCCACCGCAGACGAGGTTGGAGAGAGTCGTTATATACCCCATCACACTTGTTTACGCTGGTATCATACAATACCTACCATACCCACTGTATCCTACCCCTAGCATTTTTTCCCTTTCTTTTCCCCTCTTACCTTCCCCTCTTCCCCTTTGCCCAGCTACCCAGGCACCATACTAAAACCGAGCCGGCACCAAAAGTCAACATCATTATACACCTTCCCCTTCCCCTCCTTCGCCTTCCCTTCCCTTCCCCGTCTGTTGGTCCGGATTTACTTTTCCACTCTATACCTGTCCCGCTCGGCATGAGTTATCTGTAATTCACACGCTGTGCTCATATAACTTGTGGGAATATGCACTACACCGCACTATACTACACTACAGTACTTGTACAGTACCGATCTTTCCGTTTCGTGTTGGCGCAGTTTTACCATTTCATACCTCAAAGCAGTGTCGATTAATTTCAGGGTTGTGGAGTACAGTAATGGGGGAGGAGGAGTAATAATTCATTTAACTTGTACTGGTAGTCTATGCACGAGCGATCACTCGGTTGTGGCAGTGCTGGTGTGTGTCGGGGGGTTTACGGAGTAGGATAAATGTGATATGGTCGTTGATAGGACGGGGAGACTTATTGCTCGAGTTGACTATACCTGTACGAGTACAAGTACTCGAGCACTGTGGATGGGTGGGTAGATATTTATAGCTTTTTTGTGTACTAGTACGTACTGGTACATACAGTTGCTATGTATGGCGTTTCTTTTCTTTTCTTTTTTTTTTGGCTGTGTATCGATTGGTATATATATATAAAAAGAGATGGGGTGCTCGTGATGGCTTTGGGCTGTTCTTTCTGCATTACTCGAGCACAGTGTGATAATATGGTATCTGGCCAAAACTGGAGATGGCGCTAGGGCTGTTAGATACTGTGCAGTGGAGAGTTGTGTGTGGTGGCCCAATAGACTGAGGGCTCTTTGAAGAACTTTTTCCCTCGAAAAAAAGGAAACTTTGGTATCATATGGCAGATTGCGGGAAAAATCTGGCTCTAGGGCAACTCTCTTCCCGCGAACCTTGCTCGCCTATTAATCTGCACTTTCTTATTTGACTGCCTAGTGCTATTTCTGGCTTATTTAGATAATGTGAATACGTATAATATCGTGAATGCTCTGTTCTGTTATGTGGTGTAAGGGTGGAGCAGGGTGCTAGCACATTGTAGTGCTGTTTCATTGCAAGTGTGCTATTCGTCTAACCTGTGATACGATATCTTCACCTTCACAAAACGAGGTTCGAGGAGCTGCAAATCTTCAAGGAAAAACTCCGCTGCACAGCCAGCGCCCAATGGGCAGATAGATTACTGAATACACCAAGAACCAGCATGAGACGAGGGAATATCGAAAGAGGAGAAAGATGGGCAAAAAAAAAAAAAAAAAAGTATGATAAGGCGGAAAAAGAAACCTTGAAAGTGTAACTTGAAAAACATCACTATCCAATAGATATCGTCCTCCTTGGGAAGTAAAAGGAAGAAAAAAAAAGACCCCACCCAAATCAGGCTTAACCAAGATATCGCGCCTTCGTCAATTTTTCTTTTTCTGCATTATCATTCTTGTGCAACCCAGGGAAGAAGAAAGCAGAAGGCTTAATGCTTCTTCTTGCCTAACATGTTCGCGACAATGGCACCCTATATTATCATTAGCCTTCGATTGTCCTTGTAAAGCGACTACTTCAGAAGGAATTAACTCACCCCGACAGCACCCCCAACTTTGCCAAGTCCAAGCTTACTACCGATAAAAGCTCCTGCAGTCCCCCCGACAAGCGTGCTTCCGAGTCCCCTCTCCCCGTTTGGCCCCGGTGCCCCGTGGCCTCCACTTCCGTCAGCATACGCTCCAGGGCCCGCAGGCTGCCCTCCATATTGGCCACCGTGTGGATCCGCCCCTGGGCCATACCCAGGCTGCTGATTATGATATTCTGCTCCGGCACCTCCATACCCGGTGTGCCCTTGTCCATACTGACCTGTAGCACCACGGTCTTGCGGTTGCTGGTGGTAATCCGTTGCTCCGGGTTGCTGTGGCGGGTAGTGGCCACCCTGCTGATGTTGGGGATGGTTTTGATATGGTGGTTGCGGGTAGCCTTGACCCGGAGCACCATATGGCGAGGGTGCACCATAGGCGCCCGGGGGCGGAGCGCCATAGGGTTGCTGTTGACCCGGGTACGGGGGTTGTTGCTGCTGAGCGTAGGGATCATGTGGGTAGTAGCCTCCTGGGGCGGGTGCTTGTTGACCTTGCGGAGCGCCGCCAGGGGCAAAACCACCTTGTGGCTGCTGCTGCTGCTGTTGAGGTTGGTAGGGGCCCTGGTGTGGGTAGGCAGGGGGTGGAGCGGAACCGTAGTAGTCGTTTCCAGACATTATCAAAAGTTTACCTTGGAAATATTGTTTTATTTGATAGGGGATGGGGAACGAGGGACGGACGGAAGTTTAGTCTTGAGGAGAGGGCTTTGTCTGACGATAGGGTAGGGCAGCACGGAAAGTGCGGGGTAATTGTCCGAACAAACAAATGGCTGGGAAGGAAAAAAGAAAATCTGGATGGAGTAATCGGGATTTTGTGCTAAAGGGAGAAAATAAATGAGGAAGAAGGAGAGGGAGAAGGAGAGGGAGAAGAAGAAGAGGAGGTCGAGAAAGATATATAGTCAAACCCCCCCTCGAGTTATGGGCAGGAGCAAACAACAGAGGCAAATCAGCACAAAGTGGGAGATAGGAGGGATGTGGGAGGCGGAGCTCAAATTCAAATACTGTACTGGGTATTATTGGTAATACGAAAATGCCGAGAAGCTGGGTGGGCAGGCAGGCAGAGGCAGGTGGTCCCGCTGGGGTGGCGATATTATAAGCCACCGAACAAACGAGTGGCTCTTATACTACCACAGCAGACCCACAAGTGCTGTATAATATAATATATAATATACCAGTATATCAGGTCAGATAATGCGTGCTCACCAGAACTGCGACTCCCAGAGGATGAACAGCATCACAGACGATTTCTTCAAGGCCTAAAAGTTCATAGGGCACGGCGGTGGGGTTGCAACTACCGACAATTGCACTTCCCACTTCCCACTTCTTCCTCCTCCTCCTCCTCCTCCTCCTCCTCCTCCTCCTCTCTTTTCAGGCGGCTATCTGAGCCGGAAGACCAGATATCGGAAGGGGGGAGGGGAAGCTGCCAGTGTGTGGCACGGCAGCTCGAGCACTGGTATGGATTAGCTTCCTACAAATATTACCAATTCCCACGAGTATACAGTACTGTACTCGAGTACGTGCCGTATTCATCTAGACAAAGAACCACCAGAAACACTTCGGAGGGAAAGCGGAGACATTTTCGGGATATTTCGTCCTTTTCTTCAGCATGGCGTCTACATCCACCCCCTATGTTCGGGTACTTTCTTGCGTTAACGAGCACTATACAGCCCGGAAGATTTTCCAGGTTTTGATAAAGTACCGGTACAGTACTGTACGACATTATATAGCACTGATACAATTGACTTGGGGTTTGAGCGCTCCATCATGCGTTTCAAGGTTAAAAGAGTACGGTACGAGTATACGGTATACGGTATTATGATATCGTATGGTAAGTTGACATGGTTACGTGAAACAGCAGAGTAAGCTGCCTCTTTTACTGTACGTTACTTACCCTTTTTACCCCATCCTAACATAAAAGTGAGAGAAAAGAGAGAGAGAGAGAAGAAGGCATGCCCGAGACCAGAAGGGCAACAACCCATTGGCAAACGCCATAAAGTAGCCCAATGTAACTCCCCGTGCTCCCCCGTTACTCATGGACCATCCGAAAGCCCCTACGGTGCTCGAGTACCGAATGATCCTGCTATCATACCGGCACTGCTATCCCAACTTGGTGCAGTTCACTGGAATGGGACTAGTATGGCGCCTACATAGGACACCAGTAACCCCAATCAACAACCACCCATACCAGTACTACAAGTACTTGTATTATATCCCTCTCATGCGGCATCATAAGCAAGCACCAAACTACTAGCACTCTGAGATCTATAATATGTCCTCGAATGCATAAACTACTCGTACATACCATACCGCAGGATAGTAACTCTTGGCCGTATCCAGCCTTCTGCTTTTTCGATTTGCACAGTTCTCCATTGCTCCTGCATGGGGCAAACCCTCGACACTACGCAATAAAGAGTTTAACATCGAGTTTCCCCCTTCTTTTATTAAATCCATAGCCTGAGATAAAGGGGGGCATCTGCCCGATACTGCAGGGACTTAGGGCTCACTTGTAGACGTCCGGCGGACAAGCAGGCAAACAGCTACCACGCTTACTCGAGTACCGTAGTGCCAGGAATCAGACACCGGGGCCTATGATATCGTGGAGAGTATTAACGTAGGTGCCTAATGCTGGCTTTACCCTACAAGTATTTCGGGGCAGTAGGGTACACTCGTACAATAAGCATGATAATAGTAAACCCGGACATCTGCCGGTATCACTAAGGGTCCCCTGCGTAAACTATTGTGGAACAAATTGTTTAATTACGATTCAAACCTGTCTTCTGTGCTTTTGCCTCACACGTCGAATCACAGAGGAAAAAGCGAAAACCTTAGCTAGACCCACGAATGGCATTCCTGACGGACTGATGCCCACGGGAGCTACCAGTACAGGCGGTACCCCCAAAGCAACACGAGGAGAGAAGCAAGTAAGAGGATCCTCCTCCCATCATTTTTAACCCTCTCGAGTAGTCTGCATTCTCTGAGGGCGGTGCGACCTCCCCGTACCTTCCCTAGCTAGATTTAATCAATCAGCCTCCCCTAATGCTAGTGCTCCTAGAAGCTATGTAGGTCTACTTGGCGGGAAGAGCGAGAGGCCCCGAAGGCCACTCCTAACAAACCCTCCTCGAGACATACCGCCCCTCGCTGAAAAGCTGGTGCCGGTTACTCCTCTAATACCACGGTGTCCCCGCTCTCTACCGCCACTACCAAGAGCCCCTGGGTCAAACTCCGGGTCGGGGGGGTCCGGGATTTGGGTGGGGTCATCATTTACCTCTGACATGCTGCCTTCGGGAACCCCATCTTCTTCCTGAGTATGGTCCTCATCCAACCCGAGCACCAAGGCGCCAGAATGCCATCCAGCAGCTGCAATATTAAAGGCGTAATACTTTGTTTTGTCCTCGCCTTCACTGCTCTCCGCACCTGATATTTAGCGTTAGTAATAGTTACATTGCGCAGAAAAGAAAGTTATACCTTCCCCTGGAGGCCGGAAAGAAACAACCTTAGGTCCAGCAACCTCCAAGTTAGTGAACCTCCCTTGGCCCATTCCCGGCAACCGATCTCCAAGACCCAAGCAGCCGCACATCTGGCTCTCTGTACCCCACGAGAGAATCCTCCCCTCATCTGTGAGCGCTAGCCCATGATAATCCCCAAACGCTATATCAACGATTTTGTAGCCAGTAAAATCAGGTCCCCGGATGGGTTTTATTCCTTCAGCTTTGCCTTCGACGTTATTGCGCACAATGTCGAGGTCTCCCACAAGTACTACCCCCTCTTTATTTAGCACCGCAAATCTGCGGAAATTCCCCGAGATACGATTCACAGGCGGCTGCCCTTCGGGCGAGGAGAAATGCACAAGCTCAACAGGCACCGCTTGATCGAATCCAAGCACTGCGAAGACCTTTCCAATGGTGGTGAAGAAAACCAAGTATCCCTCTCCCAAAACAAAGTCCACAACTTGTCCAATACTCTCATGCTTTTGGGCTTCTGCCCAAGCCTCGGCTGGAATACCCTTTGGAGGCTTGTCTAGGTAGCTTGTGCCATTTATGATTCCTACACTAGGCGTGTAAGGCCCACCTAGATTATCGGTAGGTCTCCAGACCACAATCCCAATGCCAGATATCAGTGCTGCACAGCGGTCCCACCCCCCAACAACCTTCTTAACCCAACCGATATCCTCTGCAACTTTGCCAATCTTATCGAGTGTCAGATACCCAGGGTCAGAATCATTGACCGTAACAGAAAAGTTTACACGCTGCGCTCCTCGCGATTTAAGTATGCAAGTATATACTCGCCCCTTGTTAGATAGTGCGATGAGGTGGTCACGCCCAGAAGAGAGTTGGGAGATTGGCTCGGGGAATTTGATCTCGGAAGCGGAGCTTTCCTCCATGCGCAGACGGCCAGAGAGATAGACATGTCCATCCGAGGTAAGGAAGCTCGTACTCCAGCCTCTATTGTCCAAGTTTAGTATCACTATCCTCACATTTATTTAATAAGAGATAGAGAAATACTCACCCAGCAACTATGTCTACCACAAACCTATCCCGTAAACCCAATATCTCGAATGGTATAGCTACCGAATATGGGGACCGCTTGTAATGGTCCGGTGGCAACCGATCATGTCCAAGTTTTCCCTCGGTATCCTGACCCCAAGTGTACACGTGGGCCTTGGCCATACCTTGGAAGAGGCATCGCCAAGGAACCTTGTTGATAAGGCTATCGACATGGGGTGTCTTGAAGACCCTCTGAGCCTCGCGTTTCCAGTAGCCGGTCTCTTCGTCATACAGGGTGTTGTAGAAACCTTTCTGAGGAATTCTTAGCTCTGGAATATACGCACAACAAGAGGGAGGGAGGGAGGGAGAGCGATACCGATGTTCCCGAGAGATTGATAACTCCCTTGTACCCGACATAATCGAGGATGCGATCCAGGATCTCGCTGGCTAAATGTCGCCGTTCAACATCTTGTCACAGTCAAAAGTTAGGAAGGAAGACTCACGGAAGTCTCCTAAGCTCAGAGGTCCAGAAGACATGGTAGGTAGAGCCGGGAATAATAAAAGTAGAATGCTTGTACAAGTACCGGTATTTGGGATGATGAATTCGTAGGTGGTAAAGCTAGGTGAGGCTGTTTTAACGAATAGTGGTGTGGGTGTGAATGACAAGCTCAGAGGTGCAGTGCGAGGTTGAAAATATGAACCTCGGAGGTGAGGAGTTGCCCCATGCTCCGGGCCAAGTAGGGGCAGTACCCTTATTAAATACTTTGTCGTACTTGTATGATACTAGCATAGTAACTTATGTTGTATTATATCATACCACAAAATATAGTATCCAAGCTTCCCAAAATCTATATGGCTTAAGTTACAATTGCCTTGCCATAGTATGATAACCAGAGAAATAATTAACTTCAAAAGCCCCACTTTCCAACTTAGATAACCCCTAAAAGTAACTTGCTATTAATATTTCCCGTAAACTGCACCGCGCAGATACTATATCTACCCTGCACCAAAGGTTCCGTTGAGAGTCTTTGTTCCGCGTTTGCAATAGGGCGCAGCTACGAAATTTTCGTCATCTCATTACGACGATTTGGCAAGGACAATAAACTTGAGTTGAAGTTGGACATCCAAGGTGGCATTTCCCATACAAAGTGCTCCATTTCAACTCGGCTGTATCGCCGGTATTAGACTATGACGTCTCCTAGAGCTCCCGTCCGCCACAGCACCAGTACCAGGTACTTGTACGAGTACGGTACTCGAGTACGGTACATGTACCAAAACTAGCGTAGAGAGCTTCTAGTTCATGGCCGTGGCGGATGGGGCAGAGCAACAATGTCACTGCCCAGCCCTCCAACGGTATGACAGTCTGCTATGGTCTCTAATTGAACCTCCTTGAGCCTTGGCATATTGTCTTGGCAATCCCGCTTGAACCCCAGCAAGCTCTTTTCTATCTCAAAACCCCAAAAAGCCACCAGGTCCTTCACGAGCACAGACTCACTCTCACTCACTCACCTCCAAACCTCCAAACCTCACAATGGGGAAAGGTAATCCCCTCCCAACCACTCCCACAATAATCTCCAACTAATCAGAAGAAAAAAACCCCCCCTTCCACAGGAACCGACAAGCTCTACATAACCCACAGCGAATGGAGTGGTCCAGACGCCTTCGGCGCATCCTCCGGCTACACCGCTAAATCCACAAACCTCCCCTTCAAGCGACTCCCCTACAACTTCTGCGCCGTCTCGCTCCAACCCTTCACGCATCCCGTGTGCACTCCCGACGGTACAATCTTCGACCTGACCAACATAATCCCATGGCTGAAGAAACACGGCACGAACCCTGTCACGGGCGCGCAACTCTCACACAAAGACTTGTTGAAGCTGCACATGGCGAAAAACGAGGATGGGGAGTACTGCGACCCCGTAACGTTCAAGGTGTTCACCGACAACACACACATCGTCGCCATCCGGACGAGCGGGAACGTGTTTGCGTGGGACACGATCGAGAGGCTGAACATTAAGCCGAAGCATTGGCGGGATTTGGTTGGTGATGAGCAGTTCACGCGGAAGGATATCATCACCCTCCAGGACCCGCAGAATCTGGAGTCGAGGGATATGAGTGAGTTCAAGTACTTGAAGGACGGGACGTCAACATTGACGGAGGAGCAGGCGGCTGAGCGTGCGGATCCGCTCAGCCGGATAAACGTCGCGGCGATGGGTTCGAGTGCGAAAATCCTCGCGGCAAAAGCCGCGGTGGCGAAAGCTCGCGCAGCAAAGTCCTCGGATCCGAACCAATACCCGTCCCGCCCCGGGGGGAAAGCCTCCGGTGCACTATCCCGCGATGGATCGTCATCATCCTCTGGCGGGAACAACAACAGCGCCGGGAGGAACGTGCCATACAACGCTGCGAGACATACCACCGGGAGGGCTGCTGCTTCCTTGACTTCCACCTCTCTAACCCCGCATACGGGCGCTGAGCGCGCACTGCTTTCCGACGAGGAGTACATGCTCAAGCCGAAACGCATCAAGATCAAAGGCTACGCACGGATATCCACAAACCTGGGCAATCTAAACATAGAGCTCCACACAGACTATGCCCCCAAAGCAGTCTACAACTTTGTCAAACTCGCGCAGAAGGGATACTACAACGGCGTCCGCTTCCACCGAAACATCCGAAACTTCATGGTACCCCCCTCTCCCTTCCCCGGGAACTATCACACGCTAACTAACTAATCAGATTCAAGGTGGTGACCCAACAGCAACCGGCCGCGGCGGAGACAGCTACTGGGGCAAACCTTTCAATGACGAATTCGAATCCCCGCTCCTGCACGACGCCCGCGGCATCCTGTCCATGGCGAACAAGGGCAAGAACACCAACAGCTCGCAATTCTTCATCACATACCGCGCCGCCAAGCACCTCGACCGCAAGCACACCATCTTCGGAAAGGTGGTTGGAGGACTGGACGTGCTGGACAAGATGGAGGTGGCGCCAGTGGGCGATGGGGATGTCCCCATTAGAGCCATCGCTATGAAGGAGGTGGTCGTGTTTGTGGATCCGTTCGATGAATACTTGAAGAAGCGGGCGAGCGAGGAGGAGAAGGGGAGGAATGAGGAGGAGAGAAGGAAGGCAGGGCAGAACGAAGAGGATTTGACAACTTGGACGGGGAAGCGGTTGAGGGATGCTGGAAGGGGAAGCGGAGGGAGTGCTGGGGAGGTTGGAAAGTATTTGAAGGCCAAGGCTAAGGAGGTGACGGGAGAGGATGAAGTTGTTGGAGAGGTAATGGAGGAGGAATATGCCTACGAGGAGCCCGTGAAAAAGAAGCCAAAAGCGAGCGGGGGATTTGGTAATTTTGATAGTTGGTAATTGGTGATATATATGCAAGGATAATTGCTCTGTACAGCACAATAGTCGCGGCGTCAATCCCACTCGCGTGTTCATAAAATATCACTCGTCCATGAACTTTTATGCACCTGCACCAAAGAAAAAAAAACCCCTTCAGTAAATCTATGGAAACCGCTTGACACCAGGGTATCACTCTAATTACAGACTAAAACCTCTTCAACCGCCTCCTAAGCGGTCTTTCTCCATTCATTTTGCAACCCGATGATGGCGGCAACGCTTCCACAAGCTGCAATAGCCTCAGGACCAATTGCCCCCCCTTCGACCGACCAATGGACCTAAACAAACACCAAATCAGCTCCCGCCCCCGACCAACCTACAAAAGGGGGAGCATACCGTCAAAGGCGCATAGGCGCAATTGCTCAAGACCTCTCTCTCCCAGCCCTTACCCCTCTTACCTCCACCAAACAATTTAACAAACTCCAACGCAACATGGACCATCCAGAATCTAGAACTCCACAGCCACAATTGCCCCTCGGTCCTCTTGCGGATCCTGACGATTCCGTGAGAAGACAAGTACGCTACGTTCTCGCAGATCTGGAAACAAGTGTTGGCAAAAACCTGAGCAATCTCGATGAGCGAGGGGCGTGAAGCAGACAAGGTCGAGAGGCCCCAGGTGTAGATGCCGACGAGACCCCAAAGACGCATGAACATGCGGATATCGGAGATGAGAGAGGTGAGTTTCGGAATGTTGACGCGAGAGGAACGAGTGGACGAGAGGACGGATGGGGGGAGGAGGGCAAGGGCGTAATGGGTGGTCATGAGGACTTTGTCAATGCCGGAGGGACTGGAGAGGAGGCTGTAAGATTATTATTATTAGCATTTCTTCCTGTTTGTTTGTTTATTTGTTTGCTATCGGTGATCACAAATAATGGAAGGAAGGGTAAAAAAAAAAGTTGTTCGGATTGGATTGGAGGATGGAGCAGGTACCGATTCAAGCGAATCATGAAAGCGTTAAACCTCTGCATAGTATCGTTCTTGGGCGCCATGTCGAGTAATGAGCTTGAGTGTGGAAGTAGAGAAAGAGAAGTAGACGGGGTGGTAGCGAGAGGGAGAGGGAGAGGGGGGAGAGGGAGAGATCAGATAACTAAGTTCCCCATATCGTACCAGCAGCCAGACACCTAGACCCCGCACGGGGCAAGACACCGGCTCATCCTCTAGCTTACGTTTGCCTGGTCCACGCAGTGTTGGGTACAACCCCGACTTCCCCTTTGCCTGTGAAGCTCTCTTCGAACCAAGTTAAGCCTGGACTTCACAGGTAGGTTAAAATGGAATCCTGGGCCGAGGTAAAAGGGTCTCATCACGTGAGTTGAGCCCTAGTTCTTTAAAACGGGTAACTCCATTGGATAAGTGTTGGAATGTGATACTTGTGTAAGTTAAGCTTCACAAAAAATCCGTGAGAAAATCTGGCCAATTGTGATAGGATAGCATAAAAGAATGTCCCCAGACTCCCTTGCCTATCGTATGATACCACAAAATATAATAGGAATAAGTGATCTTGGTGAAGAGATTGGGTATGAGGATTGGAGAATTGAAAATGTGGTATGTTATTTATTAGTGCCCAAACGGATGTTATGTGGTCATGTAGGTACCGTACAAGTACAGAAGCTTAATTTAATACCCAATACAGGTCAACTTAAAGGGTTATTGCGAGAGAAGAGAGAGTTAAGCCGTGTGCCATGACAATTGAAAGGTAATTTAAGTAATCGAGAAAAAATATGCTCAGTGCATCTTTATATATTAGAAAGGAAATCCTAAGAACGGAGGCGCATTCAACCCCCCCCCCCCAATCTTTTCATGACTCATAACCTCCGTAAAGAACCGGACCTATTTCTTGCTTTGACCTATCGCCCTGACGTTCCAACAACTGTTCCGCTTTCCCGTTTCCCATGCCTACTCTACCCATTCCTTTTTGACGAGTGGCCTCTTGACTCGTGCCTCGAGGGCTCATGTCTAGATGAGCTACGCCTTGACCGTCCATTCCTGGTGGAGCCATTCCTGGTGGAGCCGTGCCTGGAAGAGCCGTGCCTCGTGGAGGGGTGTCTGGAGGATGAAGGGGCAGAGGCAGAGGCACGTTGGGCCTCAACATCATCCGCTCTAGCACCACCTCCGAGAAGTCCACCAAGGAACCCACCTGCCCGATAGGCTGGTGGAGGGTGTGCTCCAGATTGCTGCTGAGTGGTCACTTCCTGTTGTTCGTCCCTATCAAAATTATCGCCCAGGGAAGGATCCGGCTGCTGGGGGAGCCCTTGCCGCCTGATATTCTCTGCGCCTCGCTCCCGAAGATGATTTTCCAGGACGATGGCATTGCGGGTATTAGCTTTAAACCCAATGTCGAGAATGTCGCCGAGGAAAGGGACCAATCCGATAACAAAGTCAATGATCACATTGAACATCATCCGCGCCCTGACATCGGAGGGAAGGTTTGCTTGAGAAGCTGTGCGGATGACCATCAGAGCGAGCATAACTATTATAGTATCACCTTAGTAGTGTTTAACGAGTAAAAGTGTGGTGGGACCTTACGATCAAGAACATCACCAATCCCTGGAATAATTGCTATGAGAGAACCCCACCCAACTCTCATACCACAGAAGTTACCCAGTGCCATGTCCAACCTGTAGGCTCTTCTCTTAACCTTGATGAGGGTTTTCTCATCTTCGCGGGAGAGCCCTGGGGGAAGCGCTTTCTTGCGTCTCTTTGTTCTCCCCCCAAGCGAAAGCCGACCAGCAGGAACAGTCTCGAAGTAAGGGTCGTCGGTTCCGTTATCGTTGCCCGGATTTTCGCGGAAGATTTTGTTAAGCACAAGTTTTGCAATCAAATCAGACATGGTAGACAAGAACTTGAGAAATGACCAAATCGAAGGGATTTTCCGAGTATAGCACCCGAATTCTCAAAGAGTTGAACAGTTCGACAAGATGAGAGGTGGGGGGAAGTTCTCGAACAAAGGTTGGGTGGGAAACTCCTTTGCGACACCACGGTGGTTATATAGTCCAGCGCTGTGGACCAAGGTATCGGGGCAGAGGAAGCGTTCAAATCAGAAAGTAGAGTAGGTAGCCCGGACGAGCTCTTGTTAAAAGAACGGCGAATGGGAGGCGACTTATAGGATAGGAATCCATTTGTTTTAGATGCAAGGTTCGTATCAAGGAAAACCTGAGAGAGCTTCGTGTCGTCAGGGGGGAGCTGATCGCCACAAGATTATGGTTAAGGTTATGATGGATAACAGGTAAACTAGAGAGAGGGTCGCTTCCGTGTGTTGGCAGCTGGCGACGACAACTTCCCAGCTCGGAGGCACTGCTAAATGACGTTTCCATGGCGAGTGGCGGGGTACGGTATGAAAGCTTGCCGTTCTCAATACCGTACCGTATCATACCGGCAACTTGACTGTATAGATAGAGAATATCCAATCAAATCCGCAGCTCGTTTCTCACCCTAGTAACTTTTAGTATGTGGCGACCATCTATGAATGTGGCGGTGCTTAGCTGCCTTTCCTGCAATCGGCTCCCCACGCCAATTCCCTCCCACTTCTCCAATGTCGCTGGCTGCCTGATCTGCCGTTCAACTTATCACCAAAGATCACCATATCGTCAACTTTAACCTTCAACCAGCTCCACCTGGCCCACCACACACCACTTACTGTTCAACTACCCATCGCGTCTCGTGTACCGATACCGTGCAATTTTTTCCTTGTCATTTTTCCTTTTCCTTTTCCTTTCCTTCTATTGTTTTTTTTTTTTTTGTTCTCAATCGCATTTTCCTTTTCGCTTGCTTCTCTCCCTTTGGGGGACTGATAGGCCTTTCTTATTTCGCTCTCTGGCGCCCTCGGGCTAGCCCCAAGTCCAGTGGTGTTCCAGAAATCTACGATTGAGAAACCATGGACCTCACTAGTTCTTATGTGTGTTTGTCTACCTGGGTCTTTAAAAGCGACTAACGCTGATGGGGTCCCGCAGATTTTTAGTAACTCGACCTTGGTCGAAATTCTAGACGACCTTTGTGTGAGGTACGTGTCACTACCGTCCCTTCGGCGGCCTTAGAGTGCTAATATTGTACCTAGATTCATCATTAATCTACCAGAGGAGGAGTTGAGCTCGATTGAGGTTTGTCTATTGCTGTTATCTTTTCCTCGTCGTTGCTGCCACCTTCGGTGATTGTCCGGTGTACAATTCTGACCAGTGTAGCGAATATGTTTTCAAATCGAGGAGGCACAATGGTATTTCGAGGATTTCATCCGAGAAACAAATCCCACGCTACCTACACTCCCACTCCGTACCTTTCTGAACAAGATTTTTGCTGTTTGTCCGCTGCCCATCTTGAAGGAAATGCCACCCGAACGAGCCGAAAATGCCTTTGCGGAATTCATGGCTTACAAAACGCGCGTGCCAGTTCGCGGCGCAATATTGCTAAACAATACGATGGATAAGTGTGTACTTGTTAAAGGATGGAAGAGTGGGGCCAGTTGGAGTTTTCCTCGAGGGAAAATCAACAAGGATGAGAGAGATGAGGATTGTGCGGCTAGAGAAGTATTGGAAGAAACTGGCTATGATGTCGAGGGAAGGGTGCATAGCGATCATTTTGTCGAAGTTACAATGAGGGAGCAGAATATGAGGTTATATATCATTCCCGGGATATCTGAGGAAACAAAGTTTGAGCCAAGGACAAGGAAGGAGATCAGTGTGTGTAAAGCCGTTTCCCTTTGCTCGAATGCCTGCTTGAACTTTTAGTTTGCTCATTTCACTGACTTTGAATTCTGGTTTGAAAGAAAATTGCATGGCACTATTTGTCTGACCTACCGACCTTTTCAAAAAAGAACCAACAAAACACCCAACAATCCGACGTACGAACCGGAAAATACTATATGGTTGCCCCATTCCTAAAAGAGCTCCGTAAATGGATTTCAACATCTGGAAAGAAATGGCTTGAGCAGAAACAGACGCCTTCTTCGGCCGCTCTCATTGGCGATGAGACAGAGATAGAAGAGGAAATTTCCCCACCGCAGGCCATGGCCATTGATTCTTCGGCAGAATTAAGAAATCTCCTGGGAATTCCGCCCAACGGGGCCGCCAAACCTAATGGAAATTATAACACCACCGGAACCGACGAGGCTACCGCGAGACTTAAGAATTTTCTCAATCTCCCCGGGCCCATCACCGAACCTGCGGACGCTTCTAGCAAACTCAAGTCTTTGCTCAATGTGGGTGGTGGGAGAAACAATGCTCAGATAGCAGAGCAATCTCTCAAACCTAACCCCCAAACACTACTTGCCATTTTGCAGAATAGAGGTGGGTCGCCAAACTCACAACGAACCGCCACCCCATCAGGCCTTCCACCGCCTACAGGGCAGCACCCATCTCCGGCCCCAATACTTGTTCATCACTCCCCAACCAGTCCGCCCAATAATACAATGGAAAATTTTCACTCTCAAATACGCCCCACCCACCCACCATCTCCTCCCCCTACCTCCAGTTTCGCGGGTCCTCACCAGATGTACGACCAGCCGCACAATCAACCTCATCCTCCAAGCCATCTATTCACCCACCGTCGATTCAATCAACCCATGCCCCCCTCACACCACCATGACGAACCTCCCACCTTCCTGAACAGACCTCCAGGCCGGTGGCCACCTCCAACCTCGCTCGACGCCCTTATGCCCCCACCGGCTCCTTCCAACCCCCCAGATCCGGGACAAGCTGTAAAGCTGCTGTCAATTCTCAAAAGCGCCGCCCCTGGCCCCCCGATAACTCCGCATACGCCTCCTCCTGCACTGGCTGCAAACCCTTCACCCACTCCCTTTCAACCGTACTTCCAACAAGAGCAGCAAACAAAACAGACTGCCTTGCAGGCACCTCCAGCCTTAACAACCTCCAGGTCGCAGCACGAAAACAACCTTCTCGATACCCTCCGAGCTAGCGCAACTGTAACTACGAGACCGGCCTCTGCTACCCCTCTTGCTCAATACGATTCTCCACCAAGGCATATGACATCTCTAGCTTCCGGGAACCCAAATGCGTCAGCAATGCCCGTGTATTCCGCAATCGCTGCCCCTCAAACAAACCGATTTCCCTCAAAAGCTCCATATACCTCACGCACCCCTGTTCCAGCTAGCACTACCCCGCAGCCTACGAGTTTTGACAGGCGCCAATCTGTTAGCAGTGAACAGCAAAGGGCGCTTCTTGCAATATTCACCAATGGCACGCCTACTCCTCACGAAGACTCTGCAGTCATATCCTCACCCGAGGAAGTGAAACCTGCTACCCCCCTGAGATCGAGGACCACAAGTTTCGCTCGAAGGGTTATCCCAATCAGTCCTTTGTCGAGAGAGAAAGATGGGCTCTTGGCCTATCTCGAAACTGTAGCCAAGGAGGGTGGTCAGTAGCGGAAGAGCGGAGGGCCATTCACTTCTCGCCAAACTTTTTTTCCTCTCCTGTTATTTCCCTCTACTTTTCGGACCTCTCTTTTCCTTTACTCTCCCACTCCCTCCCTCTTGTCACTTTTCACTACCTTCTGTTCACTCTCATAGCCTCCTTTCTCCCCTCTCCTTTCCTAGGTTTGTCGGAGTTATTTCTCAACTAGGGTACTTCAACTTTACTTTTTAGCTAGGGAGGAGCGATTTCACAAAAAAATCACTTTCAGCAACTTGTGCTTTGCTTTTCGCAATTTGGACGGATTCTGTTTTTCAGGGTTTTCGGGTATGCTCTTGTATTCTACGGAAAACTTTCTTATGCTATACCATGAGGGATGGGAACGAGCTTGGGTATGACGGGGAGGCGCTGTTGTGTAGGCGTTTTGTTTTTTTCCCCTTCTTCTCTTTTTTAATACTGAGGGGGTATTGTACTGTCACTGTTTAATACCTTCAACGATTGCCGGGAGAATTACTACGGGTTCAGGGTTATGGCGTGTGGAGCTTGGTGCCATAGCAGCTACCCATCATGGCTGTGGAGACACTAGGCTGGGAGAATGGAGATGGATTGCGGCGGTGACTAGTTAGTTATAGTATCATATCATAGTTGGCCATTACGATGGCTAACTAGGGTTAAGGTTGAAAAGCGACCCAAAGATCATTTTTGTTGGTCACGACTATCACTCGAAATCTATGTCCCTATCGTGACGATAGTCAATCAATAAGAAAAGAAAGTTTTTTATTTTTATTTTTACCATTGAATAAGCTGACAAGACAACTACAACAATAATAACAACAATGACAAACACTTTGTCGTGACTCCTACCCTACTATTTTCCAGAAATACGGTAGCAGAATACCTGTATGGTGGGCAGGTAGGTATATAAGTATCGTATCTTGTAGACCAGGATGAGATCACCGCACAGCACAGCACAGAAACCCCCCACCCGAACCGTATAATAATAATAATAATAATGATAATAATAATAATAATACTAGTAAGAATGTTTGCTTCCCTTCCTTCCTTCCTTCCCGACCGCCCCCTACATATTAAATACTGGGACTCGCTCATGGACCCGCTAGGTTGGGAAGGGAGGGGGCTGGCTGGCCGGCTGGCGGCCGACACAAGCTCTTCCCCTCTCCCTCCCATCATCTAATTAATCCCCCCCCGCCCCCGCGTGATACAAGACTAATGCAGCCGGGGGAGCGGGGATTATTCTGTGCTGTGCTGTGCTGTACGGTACGTCGTCACTCGATGGATGGTTCGGCCTTACCAGCGGTACAGTTACCATGGAGCCATATAGATGCCGGTAAGGTAAGTAAGGTATCATAAGTTGGGCTAATTATTTTTTTACGCATCTTACTGTACTTCACTTATTACATAATAATAATAATAATATCTTTTTTTTTCTTCTTCTTCCTTCCTCACAAGGGTCTTTTCTTTATCGGCGGCAAGTTAAGCCCCTGTCCTGTCGTTACGGAGTAGGCATTTGTCGTATGATACCGGTAGCCTAATTTATCCCTGTGCTATTTTATTTTCAGAGGCCTTATTTTTTTATCTAGGCTTTTTCGCATTTATTGCTTATCGATTATTGATAGATAGCTTCGATCTGTCATCTCTTTATTACTGGTGGGATTGTTAACTTTATGGCCGGTTTGTAGATCCGATTGTGGTATAAAATCCGAGAGTTGTTTCCTCTATTATTTGGTTAGACTTGTGTGAGCCATTGTTAGACAATGTTTGATGCCATCAATAATTTCACTAAGGATCTCGAAGACGCAAACGCAGAGCCTTGAGGTCCCGAGGGGGGGGGGATGCTAGTCAACACGAGTACCGTACTGTACTCGAGTACTGCACAGTGCTGGAATGCAAATAGGATCCGGCAGATGTTAACAGGAGGAGTTCTGCATTCACAGTGAGGTTACTCGAACAAGGGGTGTTCCGAACTCTCGCTACCACAGCCACGGCCACATGAAGCATCCCAATATTGCGCCTTCTCAGACAAGATACAGCGCAATTCTCCATAGGACTCTCACAACGAAAAAAAACAAACAAAAACAGGCTGATATCCCCCCTCCCCAACTCGGAATCACCCCAGGTTTCGAAAGAAACTCCTGATCAGCCCTATGGAATCACGTGATATGCAGGTGGCAGTGGGGAATGAAAACGGAGCACAAATCCGTCTCGACGATGAGATACGATGGCACTAGGAGCAGCACTGCAAAAGTGGTTAGAAGTGCTCTGCCCCGGGGGTGGAAGTTAGTGATGGGATGGACAGGGGTTTGAGGTACCCGCCCTCATGCCCGTCGGAGGGAAAAATGATTTAATTTGGTAGGCATAATGCTAAGAAGGGTAAAAAGCTTTGACATCGCGAGCCCCTGTCCATCCCATCACTGGTGAGATCGTTGTAGTTAGAGTGGTGATTTGATCAAGATGTACTCGTATGGGATGTGCGGTCCGGTACCTGAGTACTCGTACAAGTGCCAGCAGAGTGCCGGCACTCGAGCACCGGCAGTTTTTCACTGCCCTGGAGATTGAAGAGAGCTTTCGGGGTTTGGTTAGTTGGAAGGAGGGGAAGGGAATCCACCGTTTTGGGTTTAGAGCTTTCTTCCTCTTTTCCTTCTTCGTGGTTGCTTGCTTGCTTGATTACGGTAGGGTGGCTCCGGGGCTTCGATACTCGTACAGTAACATCCTTCTCCCAGGTTGGACTTTGCTTGAAGCGGGCGGAAGAAAGAAAGAAAGTTCTTGAAAGGTTGGAAGCGGGGTGGGAAGAACGCACTGAGGCGACTCGCTTGCTTCTGCCATTGGGAAAGGGAGAAAAAAACAAAAAAAACAAAGTGGCTGCCCACTATTTTTTTTTTTGCAAGACCGATGGACGGAAAAAGCTGTGGTGCGAAATATAAAAATGTGATCCTGGCAGACATGCTACTTTTGTTCGAGTGCTCGAACCTCAAAATGATTGGGATTGGAGTTCCCTTCTCTCCTCTCATCGTCTTGTAAGCAGATACCGGTATGGATATGGCGGAATTGTCGTGGAAGGTTTTATTTTTCCTTTTTGGCTTCTTTTTCCTCCAAGGATTTCAGAGAGTTTGATTTTATCTCTATTCAAGTTAGAGTTTTGGGTGAAGTCTGTGAACGGAAGGGAGAGGAAAAATCAAAAATGAGAAGAAGGAAGAGCGGTCTTTCTTCCTAGTTTTTGCTTTATTTTGGGAGCAGGTTGATTCAGGTTGACGGACGGGGATTGCGCACCATTCTTCTGACTTCTCTCTTGACGGACAGACGGTTGAATCTAGAAATAAGCTCTGAGCAAGCTGTCGATAGCTTTGCCATCTCTGATACCCTAGCTTATGGCGCTCTCCCTGTATCATATGTACGTACTGCACAGTACATACTTCTACCGGCTGTGAAATCCCAGATTTTAGGTTTCCCATCGATAAGACACCCTTTTTGTATTATTCCTTATTCAAACGGACAAGGCGGTTTGGAGGTGGACGATCGATCACCGGCGTTGGTTATTAGTGAATATGGGGTTGCTTCGTCCGTTTGCAGAACTTTTGGCCGGGAGAAAGAGATGTTTGAAAATACATGTAGAGGTCGTATACCTGTATATCAGCGATGGTGTTGGAATTGATCTCTTTTCTCATATATTTGCGGCGTGTATTGAACAGGTTTGGGGACAAATTGGGGAAAGGAACCAAAGGGGAAAAAGGAAAAAGGAAAAAAAGAGGGCTGTAGGGCCAGCAAAAGTGAAGGCTGTTAAACAGAATTGACAAGAAATACTGTACATAATTGTAAAAAAAAATTGCCAAAGGCAGAGCTCCCCTTGCCTTCTCTTTATCCTGACATCTCTTCCCTACCGTATTCCCTATTCGTTCATCATTTATTATTTATTATTTATTTTTACTCTTTACCTCTCTAACTCTCTATTCCACAAAACCCAAACCTCTCTCTCCTTCTGCATTTGCATCTTAACAACGTTCGTCTCCTCCGCCTTTCCCCTGCCTTCCCGCTCCATCAAAATTCCCGCCAGCTTGCCTCCCTCGGCCGATTTTATTGTTGTTCCTGTCGCTGGAACCTAGCCCGCAGCCCTCCTTTCCGTCGTCGCCGCTTCTCCTTTCCTGAGCACATTCAACAGAGGAGGAGACGGAGAAAGCGACCTCAAGTCATCATCTTCCACCAACCACACCCACTTTCCCACACACCTTTCTCTCGGTAGGTTCTCCATCCATCCTTTCTCCCTCCTTTTCAACTCCACACTTTCTCTTTTCTCCCCGCCTCGAGCCTCCTACTTCCCGTTCTACACCATCCTCCTTCCCTTTTCCTCTCCCTCCCCCCCCCCCAGTTCGACTTGGCTGTTGTTATAAGCACCTTGTTTTTTTTATTTTTTCCTTCTTAATTTCCCCTTTTCAAGTCTGTTTTCCGTTTTGCGTAGGCGCTAGCCAGGAAGCGAGACAATATCGCATCGCGCAAATCCGCCCCAGCATCCAGACCCCCATTTCCCTCTATCCATCCCTTTTCTTCCACACACCCACCCTTCTCCGAATCATCTGTACCAACCGTCTTCAACGACATCTGTCAATCTTTCGCGAAACCCGCCTCGATCGTCGTGTGGTATTACTTCCTTTGTCAACTAACACAATCCACTCTTTTCCCGTTTCCCTAGGCCTCTAACTCTTTAATAACTCCGACTCCAGCTCTTTAATAACTCCGACTCCAGCTGCTTTCGCAGGAAAAGGGTAGCCTCGTTCGATAAGGACGACGACACGACCGACATACAACAACTGCTGCCTCTGGAGGTCATTTTCAACATTTTACAACCGCCATGTCTGACATACAGGATAGAATCGCTGCTGCTAGGAGGGAGGCTGAGGGGTTGAAGGCCAAGATAAAGATCAAGAAGGAGGAATTGGCAGACGCGGATCGTGAGCATATGACGCGAATTGAATCCGATTTTCGGCCTTTACTGACTTTTACTTCCTTTTGTAGTGCGACAAGTCTCTAAGGAGACTCTTGAGGCCCTGCCACGCACCCAAATGAAGGTACGGAAAACGCTCAAGGGTCATTTGGCGAAAATCTACGCCATGCACTGGTCGACAGACAGGAGACATCTGGTTTCAGCTTCGCAAGACGGGAAGCTCATTATCTGGGATGCATATACCACAAACAAGGTGCATGCTATTCCCCTTCGCTCCTCATGGGTCATGACATGTGCCTATGCTCCGAGTGGTAATTATGTTGCTTGTGGCGGTCTCGACAACATCTGTTCGGTGTACAATCTTTCCGCCAGGGATGGTCCTACACGCGTTGCGCGCGAACTCTCGGGTCACTCGGGCTATTTATCCTGTTGTAGATTTATCAATGACAAGAGGGTTCTTACTTCGTCGGGGGACATGACATGTATGTTGTGGGATATTGATACGGGTGCCAAAATTACCGAATTCTCCGATCATCTCGGAGATGTCATGAGTCTCAGCATCAATCCTACAAATCAGAACATCTTTGTCTCGGGTGCTTGTGACGCTTTCGCAAAGCTTTGGGATATTCGCACTGGAAAGGCCGTTCAAACCTTCGCAGGGCACGAATCCGATATCAATGCTGTTCAGTTTTTCCCTGATGGAAATGCGTTTGGTACCGGTTCCGATGATGCCACCTGCCGTTTATTCGATATTCGTGCTGATCGGGAGCTGAATACATATTCAGTAAGTGTTTTACCGACTTATTTTTGTGAGGCTCCCCCTAGCCTGATACCTTGCTAACGTGTAAAATTTCTGATCTAGTCGGATCAAATTCTTTGTGGTATTACTTCAGTCGCATTCTCTGTCTCGGGCCGTCTACTCTTTGCTGGATATGACGATTTCGAGTGTAAAGTAAGAAATTTCCCCACCTCCCGCCATGACTCGGCCCCGGTTCCATGAGAGATTTTGTTCCAATCTCTGCGCATGTTACATAAATGTGATTGAGTATTGACTGTTTTCATTTAGGTCTGGGACGTACTTCGTGGGGAACGTGTGGGGACTCTTACCGGTCATGACAATCGTGTTAGTTGTCTCGGTGTTAGCAATGACGGAATCAGTTTGTGTACTGGGTCGTGGGATTCAACTGTGAGCTCCTTGGTTTCTCTTATAACTTCAATTCCGAGGACTCTGCTAAACTATTGTACAGCTCAAGATTTGGGCTTGGTAATTGGCGACTTAAACGGGTGGTCGCCTCGATGATCCATGTGTCGTGGATGAAGATAAAAGAAAAGCGGACGGGGGATTTGTGTTGTTTGTAAGCCGAGTTAATGTTTTCACCATGTGGTTGGGCTCACATACCTCCAAAGCGTTATCAAGCATTCCGGAGACAAGGGGTTAGATGGGGGAAGGGGAAAAATTACGTTCAAACTTTTCTGCTTTTTCTTTTTACTCTCTTCCTCTTATCAATGGTTCACTGTGGCATTCTCTAGCCTTCCTTCTCACCCTTTTTTCTCTTTCCTTTATTCTTCCGATGTCCTCGCCACCCTTGTAAGTTACCTTGTTTTGCCTGGTTTTTCAAATACCTTGTGTGTCGGAAGTGCTGGTACGGGATGGCATGAGATGACTGTTTGCGATTCATTACTTATGGTACCTCGAAGTCTTTTTTTTGCTTCTTCTGCTTTCTGTGCAGCGGGCTGGATTAGTTGTTTGAGTACTAGTAGTCCTTTTTATCCCCCCTCCCTCCTCACGTCACTTCTCTTTTCTTGCCAGCTGCTTACTACTTTTTGTTACTTCTTCCTCTTTTCCCTTTATACGAATGTTGCGAGTCTTCGGAGTTTTTCATATATTTTGCTTTCTTCGGCCATGGTACCCATTCTCACTCTCTCCAGATCTAGCCCTTGATATCCCCTCCCCTCCCTGATCTGATATCCCTTATGTTTGAAGTGTTAGCCCTTTTTTTTCTCTGTTCCCATAACAAGTAGTATTTACACACCTTTTTCCTTCATTTCTTTCACCTTTCACCTTTTTACCTTTTTCTTTCTCTATACGGTCTGAACGCGGAAGCGCGTATGTTCGGGATTGGATTGGATGGGACGGTAACTATGAATACAGAACTGGACAAGGGATGAAATAACTTGGCGGGTAAGCAAGCAAGCAAGCGGTATCATACAGATGTGGAATGTCTAGGGGAAAAAAATATAAAAATAAAAATATGTTAAAATAAGATGACAGTGTTTTCCCTACTTGTGCGGTGAGGTGAGGTTGGGAAGAGCTGGAGTGAAGACTGTATGTAGGGTACGGTATGTAGGATGGAGACTACCGTTATTGGGGGATCTAGCATCGTAGTCAGCGGGAGAGTGAGTGGGTGCAAGAAGGAAAAGAAGGAGAGAAGGAGCAAGAGTCAGCAAAAGGGTAGGATAACGTAATCATCCTTCCCCCCTCTCTCTCTTCATTCCTTGCTCATTCGTGCCAATGAACGAACAAGGGCGGGCCCTGCTTGGCTCTTGACGATTTAAGATAGACTAGCAATGATTTACGATCATGATTCGACGGCAACAACGCTTGTTAATTTTCCAGATTTCTGGATCGTGGTTTGGGGTTGTTTCTAAAAAGGAGCATGACAGGAACAAAAATGTCGCCCGACCAGGCTACGGTAAATGTCGCGCATGGTGGTTTGCTCCTGTATTTTACTCGTACATACTGTATCATACACCCAGAGTAATGATAAGTTCCTGTTTTATGATACTTACTAATCCACTTGATTATTTTTTCTTCTATGTACTCGAGCACGAGTATGTAGACACGAGATATTATTATTATTATTGTTATTTATCCTGTCGGCGACTTTTTTTCTCTTCTTCCTTCCTTCCTTGTCATTGGTTCTTTATTAAAAATTCCATGACAAAAGAAAAAGAAAAACCCAAGATTATAATAATATCATACTGGTATTATAGTAACTCCACCGCAGCCTAAATATTTTCAAATATGAAGCATCCTGCAACTTTTTTCCCCAAAATTTAAACGAACAGTTTTGGGAAACAAACTGACAAAGACGAACAACTGTGAAACAAATGCTCAAATCATGGAGAGAGAGAGAGAGAGAGCCAGTAATTTCACGAGAAATACCGCTGTAAATAAAAATATTAAAAAAAAGGGCTGAAGAAGAAGAAGGAAAGAAAGAAAGAAAGGCTGAGCGTGGTATATTTTTACATCCACCTCGAGTAACGGTAACGGGGTACGGGTAGTGTTTCTAGAATGAATGAATGGATGAACGCCAAACGGGACTGACTGACTGACTGACTGACTGACTGACTGACTGACTAACCGAAACCAAAAAAGATTTTTGCACCCAAAAAGTTTTATATGTGTCTCGACCAACCATCCGCGGAGGTTATGATATGTTCGTATCGTAGGTATGATAGACCCCTCCAGCCCTCCCTTCCTTCCTCAAACTCAAACTCAAGCACTGCCCTGTCCACCATCCGCTCACTGCGTCAAAGGACGAAGGGAGGAAGGGGTCCTTATGCGACTTATATATCACTTATAATACTATTATAATAATATTATGATACCTTGCGCCTGCCTGCCTAGCGTACCGCTTTTTCTTTCTCTCTCTCCCAAAAGTGCAAGACACAAAACGTGCACACACACACACACACATCTGTGCCTTGGAAACAATTCCCCCCCCCCTTTTCTCCCTTTTACGGTTTACGGTAACCGCACTCTTATTTTGGCATAATTTAAGCGCTTCCATGCCGTTTTCTAGAACCATTGTTTGTTTCTTTCTTGATAACTTATGATGATGATGACGATGATGATGGTAGTGGTGGTGGTGGTGAGGGTGAGGGGGGGGAGGAGTATGAAGCGGGCTGTCTCGGACAAGGCTACCGTTTACATCCCATATCCCCGGGGCGCACTGATCGGGTTTGTTTCGAGAATGCCTAGGATGTGGGTACTAGTACGGTACAAGTAGATGTGTGGGGGAGTGGAGTGGAAGTGGATTCGGGTGTGTGGCCGGCCGGCCTGCTGGCGGGCGGGTTCTATTATGAATGAATGAAGGAGGGACTTGGTAATAGTAATTGTGCCGAAGCTTCTTTGAAGTCGGGGTTGACCGGGATTTTCCTTTTTATAAATTTTATTTTGAGGGGGGCACGGACCAGACTTGTGAAGAGGAGGAGGAGGACGGAGGGCAGTACTCGAGCATCGGTACGGCACCATTACTTTACGGATTGTGCTCGAGAAACTCGTCAAGTATTGCTGGGCGGGCGGTTATGTTACTTACCGGTATCGGACTTGGAACTCTTACTTGTAGGCTACGAGTGCGAGTATGCGGGTCTCGTATAAGCACCAGTACGTTACTGGTACTGATATGCGCTTTTTCACTCTTGGCCTCAGATCTAGATGGGTTAGCTGGATCGGGTGGTTAAATTGGGGGCTGTGGTGCTTGTTGCGATAGGTGGATTTGCCATTTTGTGGGTGATGAGTGGTGAACCAGAACGGAACTGGAACTGGAACTGGAACTGGAACTGGAACTGGAACCAGCTGGCGGAAAACTCCATCGCACATTTTTTTCTTTTCTTTTTCTTCTTTTTCTTTCTTCTTTCCGATTTTTGTTTTTTTTTTATATTTTATTTTCGTCCTGAGATTTGGGATTTGAGATAGGGTAAAAAGTACGGTACGGTACTCGAGTACGGTAGGTGAGAGTGCCGTAAGGGTGCGGAAATGGATGGTCGTGGTACGGGCACAAAGGAAGTAAGGAGCGGTAGAGGCGTTACTTGTGGAGCACGGTATGATACCGGTAATAGTACGAGTACCGTAGATAGCTTTCATGGAATGGGTATAAACCGTTTCAGGGATCTGTTACACCAGTCGTCTCATAAAGAAGATATCCTTTCTTCAATGGAGCGATTCACTCTGGCTGTCTGTCCGCCCGCACATACCAACCCTGATCACCTGCCCACTCATTCACTCATTCACTCTCTCTCGCCAGGGCAAGCGTAACCCTCACCTTGACCGCATAACACCCTTGTCCAAAATAGACGCATTGTTGCACTGTTTCGCATCATCCCTACCCTCTCTCTCCATAACATCTGACGCAGCAGGCACCAAGGAAGCAAGCAAGCAAGCAAGCATAACCACCACGTTATTTCCTTCCCTGACCAACCCCATCCCTCCCACTCTTTCCCTCCCACCACCCATACCAACGGGCGAGTAAAAAAATAATCATCTCTGCACCCAATTCCCACGCCAATATAAACCTCTTACTGGGGGGGGGGGGGGGGGGGGGGGGGGGGGGGGGGGGGGGGGGGGGCGGGGGGGGGGGGGGGGGGGGGGGGGGGGGGGGAGGGG
>Ga0307509_10001245_pt1 | contig 43138 bp, 43 predicted proteins | sample 10_EM_MG_FD_202245 | JGI IMG/M metagenome (GOLD analysis project Ga0307509, IMG submission 202245) | Populus trichocarpa ectomycorrhiza microbial communities from riparian zone in the Pacific Northwest, United States - 10_EM | ecosystem: Host-associated > Plants > Roots > Unclassified | place...
CCGGTGATTGGCCGGATAAATCGAAGTCGCCCGGTGATTAGCCCGGATAAATCAAAAGCCGATGTGAAAATTTTTAATTGGTTAATCTTTATGGCGTCGTGAAAAGATTGTACTGCCGTTGGTGGCCGTATACCTGTATTGGTGGTGTCTCCATTTACATAGTAATGAATAAGCTTGATACTCCCGACTCCTGGATCCCCATAACAAAACAAGACTGCCTTATCGGATTCACCCCCCTCACTATCGGCACGCCAGCTTCTGAATTCCTCGGTTTGTAAGAGCCATTCCCCTATATTTCCGACTCGGCGATCTTGAATGTCTTGATGTCGTAACTTGGGGTCTAGCGGCGACAGCCAGGTTAGGATATTGGATCGGTCATCGGCAACTGTAAAGTTATTCGACACGCTAATAGCTGTATAGCTCGTGTTCAGAGAGTTGGTGTTATTGCTGAAGGATTGAGACATTTTCTCTTTTACGTAGGTTAGGATGTTGTGGATGATCGGTGGCGGAGCTAGTCTGGCACTAGAATTCTGTGGGCTGAATAAAAGCGGGGTGATTTGTGGAACCTCACCAATTCCGCAGGAATCATCTTATCAACACCGCCAAGTTTTTTCTCACAGCCCCCGGTCTATGCCCACCACCTCAGTAGTTAGAAACGCCACATCTGCTAAACTTGCGTTTTATCCTACTAGGCTGGACTGTATGGTAATGCAGAGCGCTGATCTTGCACTGCAATGTATGATACCCTCTGGCCACAAAATTAGTCGGCATCTCCCCCCCTTTTTACACCAAAAGTGGCTGATTTTAAGTACTCGCAACTTGTCTGAAAGGAACATTGAAATAATAAGATTAATGGCATAGTGCAGGCAATTTTCCCAGGCTTTCCGGGTAGAAACTATGTGAATTCTCCTGCTCAACCTTGAGGGCTTAGCGCTTGGGACCATGATTGGATATCCTTGTAATATACCTTTTGTATGGGTAGCTCGCCTAGATCAGAGGTACCTTTTACCTACTGTCATTATACACTACTAGTATGGGCATTAACTAACAGAGCTTGTCACCTATGAATCATAATATCTACAGTAGACGGCTATAAAGGATTTAGTGTATTTGGAAAAAAATTGCATCCAACAAATCTAAGATATTCGTGAAGCAAAAATGCCCATTTCTAGCGCAAAGCCGGGGGGGGGGGGGTTCCGTTGAATTTTGTCGCCAAGATCGTAAGAACATTCTAAAGCGTAGCGGTAAAGTTATGTGGTGGTAAATTGCCTCCAGGCGACCCGGACAGATGATGATTAGTGGGTTTTATATGGGGAAACGAGCGGCCATCAGCACAGCAGCCACAGTTCGGCCAATCAAGCCAAGAAAACCACTTGAATGTTTCCTACAGGTATCGTATTTAAGTTGAGCTGCCCGGGCGAGGAGGATGTCCGCGTGTCCAGGGAGGCAGCCTTCCCGCTGGCTAGCATATTTAGGGCATATTTGCCTAACCCTCTATTTCTCAAAGCTTAGATGGTAAAACTACCGTAAACGGCTGCGCTTCAAACGGCACCCCTATCCAATAGATAGCGCAAAAGGGTTTACCTAATTTTTTTATAATACCCTCCTAAATACGGTACTTAGAGCTAGATGGTCAGAACATGTAGTTGCCTCGGAGGTGTGTTTGCAAATTCCGCCAGACTCTAGACGGCAAGCTGTTATAGGCAAACGCAAGTTGGAACAACCCATTGGCAATCAGGCAAAGCGTTCCCGAGTATCGCTCGAAGAGACGAGCATTGTGACGGGGGTCGGCTGGAAAAAGGTTTAACCGGTCGTATCCACTCCCGAGAGTCATAGCTCACTACCCACGGGCCCAGGAACTCCCAGCACATATACCGGTAGTTCCAGCAAGTTCCCCAGGACTGCCAATGGAGATCTCAAAGCTCGCTACAACTCGCGTTCTCATCCCCAAGCTCGCTACAGCTCGAGTTTTTTTTTTGTTGTCCCTTCCGCCACCCCCAACTCTCTGACTGCGCCGTCATTGTCATATATCGGTAGCAACAATCTCAAGCGACAAGGGCAGAGACACCTCCACCAATGCCTCCGAGAGTGGACTTATACCGGAAGAGTGATTGTTTTGGGTCTTCTGGCTTCTCTATATTCATCGGTTGTCACTATCTATCGTATTGGCTACTATCTCAGTGTATTGGTTTGGCTTTGGAAAATTGGCTCCACATAGCGCCCAATCTAAAGCAATGGAGTAACCCCCCCCCGTGATGTTTGTGGTAGGCGGAAAGCCCTCCCATACCCAGTTCTGGGGAATAAGGCCACCCCCTTTGGTATTTGCCGAGGTGGGTCCATTGTAGCGCTAGGTTGCTACGTTTTTGATAATATGCCCCTCCCACTACTCGAGTAATCATCGAGGCATATGTTCCTCAAAACCACCCACCTCGCTTTCGGAACCCAAAAAGTCCTTGACTATGACGAATAGCCTTTGCTCTAAGCCTAGGTTAATAATGCATGATCCAAGATTTAACTTACCACTGAAAATTACTAACCAAGACAATTCAGTATATACATATCCTGAGAACAATTCGATGAGAAATCTGCATATGATCAACACCCCCCAAGCCTGAACAAAACTAGTATAGTTAATACATCGCGAGCAGAAAAAAGGCTTAATACAAGTTTCGTCTATTGATACACACTGAAGCAGAGTTAACTGTTTTAGAGCTATGGCTTACCGTACGACATCAACTGTTTCCAATTCTGTAACTTAGGCAATCGAGCAAGCCCTCGAATCCAAGAGGAATGCGCTATAAGATCGGTGAAAGACCCCATCCGGGATAAGGGCTGACAAATAACGGTAAACTTAGCTCCCCAGCTGAGACGGGGGGGGGGAAGCAGCACATGCACAGATCATGGCGTTTCTCATGAGAAAGTCCCAAGGCCAGAGGAGGTCATAAGACGTCACTCGCCACCACCACTTGTGGTTCAAACCGTAAGTTTACATACAGCACTCTACGATAGTATGATACAGTGCAGTAACATACCGTAAATTCGGCGGGGGCGTTAGCCGTGCCAGTATATGTGGAAGGAGAGCCACCTTGGCTCTCAAGGGGAGATGCACGAGGGGAGGAAATGGAGGGAAGGTAAAGAAACCCCAGCCCAGCTTTTTTTTTGATTACAAAATTAACTCTCCGCATTCCCGATAAAAAAATATTGTGAATCTGGTTTGGCTCCTCCTCAGTACTTTCCTCTAAAAAAATCATACCTTATGCTTGCGATCTGTATCTGGAACCTCCAGTCAAGGGTTTGGCTGCATTGTATTAATATTTCTTTTTATTGGCTCTTTTTTTAAAATAAAATAAAATAATAAAAAGTTTATAACATAGGGCTCATGGAACGGGAGCCCGACCCTAAGGCCAAGGGACTTCCTAATATAATACACTGGTTCTCCTAGATGGGTAAGAACTGGGTGTTGGTGGTTTTCCGAACTTTGCTTTCAAGATCGCAGCTGGAGGGTAGTGCCATAACTCCTTCCACAATAGCGAGCACCCGGCATAGCGAGCCATCCGCAAGTTTAGGCAATGTGATTGGCTGATCCTCAGTCCAGATTTTAATTGTGGCTAGTATTTGGGGGGATGGCTCGCTATGCCGGGTGCTCGCTATGGGGTGGAAAACGTTATAAAAATAATCTTCATTCAGCCATGTCAATGGCGGGGACCAAGCACCAATATATACCTTAGCTATTATGACAGCCATATTCTAAGTCTCTTTTCACAAGTGCCAGAACTACTGAAACTTTATAATATTTTCTCTATCTATATCTAAACAATTCCTACATCTAGGCTTTAGAGGGGGAGGGGGGCAAAATGAGAATTATGGAAAAATTAAGAAATAGTATATGTGTAAAGAGGATATACAACCAGAAAGCATGGAAAAAAGAAAAAAAGAGCAAATATGATGGGAATTTCGAGCCATAATGGCTTATCTCAATACAACAGAAATATCTCCCACCAACGCCAATCTGTAAACTATAAACTGACAATTGATAAACCCTGCCTTGACTATATAAAAAAACACGTGCACAGTCCGGGCGGGTTTTTCCTACGGCAAAAAGGGAAATATGTAAACTGAGGCTCTATCGCAGGCTTATTTCCAGAGGAAAGGAGAGACGGGGATAGCACAAGGTGGGGATTTGGACTGCGGGAGGAGGCGGGGCGGGGCGGGGAGGGAGGAAGTGGCGGCAATGAACGTACTTATGGAGCAGTTGCGGCCCTTACGGAAAGGGTACATAGGTTATCCATCTAGAACTCAGTAAAGAGGATGGAGGAGATGTCTCCTCCCCCTTATGCCGGGCTTGCGGGGGCAGATTCTGGAGGGTGGAGCAGTTCTATTACTCCCTCGTGCCCATACTTAGCTGCACGAGATAGTGGCGTTTGGCCGTCATTATCTGGTTTGTCGGGGTCAACGTCGCCCCGCTCGAGTAGTATTTTCGCTACTCCCTCGTGCCCATTCTCAGCAGCCCACCAGAGTGGTGCTCGGCCATCGTGACCTGGGTTGTTGGGGTCGATATTGTCCCGTTCGAGTAGTATTTGCACCACTCCCTCGTGCCCACCCATGGCGGCATTACAGAGTGGCGTCTGGCAGTCATTATCTGGTTTGTCGGGGTCAACGTCGCCCTGCTCGAGTAGTATTTTCACTACCTCCTCATGTCCATTCCAAGCAGCACCCCCGATTGGCGTTTGGCCGTCATTATCTGGCTTGTCGGGGTCAACGTCGCACTGCTCGAGTAATATTTTCACTACTCGCTCGTGCCCATTCCAAGCAGCACCTCCGAGCGGCGTTCGGCCGTCATTATTTGGTTTGTCGGGGTCAACGTCGCCCTGCTCGAGTAGTATTTTCACCACTCCCTCTTGCCCATTGAAAGCAGCCCACCGAGTGGTGTTTCACCGTCGTTATCTGGTCTGTCAGGGTTGACGCCGTCCCGCCCGAGCAGCATTTTCACTACCCTCTCGTACCCATTATAGGCTGCCCACCAGAGTGGTGTTTGGCCGTCGTTATTTGCGTTGTCGGGGATAACGTCGTTTCGTCCGAGTAGTATTTTCACGACTCCCTCTTGCCCATTGGAAGCAGCCCACCGGAGTGGTGTTCCACCGTCGTTATCTGGTTTGTCAGGGTTGACGTCGTCCCGCCCGAGCAACATTTTCACTACCCCCTCATGCCCATTAAAAGCAGCACACCGGAGTGGTGTTTGGCCATCATTATCTGGTCTGTCGGGGTCGACGCCGTCTCGTCCGAGTAGTAGTTTCACCACTCCCTCGTGCCCATTATAAGCAGCTTCCGAGAGTGGTGTTCGGCCCTCGTTATCTGGTTTGTCGGGGTCGACGCCATCTTGTCCGAGTAGAATTTCCACCACTCCCTCGAGTCCATTACAAGCAGCGCCCGCGAGTGGTGTATGGCCGTTATTATCTGATTTGTCGGGGTCGACGTTGTCCCATTCAAGTAGTATTTGCACCACTCCCCTGTGCCCACCCAGGGCGGCGTTACGGAGTGGTGTTTGGCCGTCATTATCTAGTTTGTTAGGGTCGATGTTGCCCCGTTCGAGTAGCATTTGCACGAATCCCTCGCGCCCATTGCGAGCAGCCCACCAGAGTAGCGTTTGGCCGTCGTCACTGGGTTTGTTGGGGTCGACGTCGTTTCGTTCGAGTAGTATTTTCACCACCCCCCTCGTGCCCATTCCGAGCAGCACAATAGAGTGGTGCTCGGTTGAAAATATCTAGTTTATCCGGGTTGACATCATTTCGTCTGAGTAGTATTTCCCCCACTCCTTCCTCTTTTTTATCACTAGCCAATTATATTGCTTTATTTGGTTCACGATAGTGTACTTTTGGGCTTTTTGGTTTGGGATTTGTGTTTGATTTGATTTTGGTGGCTCGCCTGGCCATGTTTACAGGTGATTTTGTTTGGGATGGCTTCACGGCCTCCCCTCGGTTACTCTCTCCCTCCTGGTGCAACCCGTCCGGTCGCACACACCGTTCCTTCGGGTGAACGCGGTCTTATTCCTGCAGTTCGCCTTACCTATGCCGCTCCTGGTGGTGACTATTCCCGACTGATGTTTGTTCATGTTGCAGGGTGTCTGAATGGCACCGAAGATTTTGATACCGAGTTGGGTGGGCTGATCGCTTACCTCGGGCTACGTTCATTTGGGGAAGCCGAGACAGCCATCAGTGGCGCTTTGCTTGCTCGTGGTTGTGCTTTGGGTTGTGGCTTTGATCGCAACACTACGATGGGTTTTTACACCCGATTTCATACACCGGAGGGTTTTTCTCAGGACTTTTCCCCTACTTCCCACGATGTTGCCTCCCAGTTGACCTGCTCCGGGAGTGCCCTTTCCCCCCTGGCCTCGGACCCTATGGTCCCCTCTTCCTCGTGGCCCTTGTTGGCACCCTCGACAGGCGCTCCTTCGCCTTCTCCCTCCCCAGTTAAGCTGGTTGATGTGTCGACACCTGCTCTTCCCAGCTCTTCGACGAATTACGGTACGGATATCCCCTCCTCTTTTGCTGCTGCGTTCTCCCCAAGATACCAGCAGATGTACAGGTCCAAATTTTGATTGGACAATGACTCAGATAGGACTTATCATCCTTCCGAGGGATTTACCTCCCCCCCCCTGCAGGATAGGGGTTTGATGTGGAATCAGTTGCTAAGCGTGATACGGTGATGGCGCCTGTACCAGTATTCCGTGCACATGTGAGGTTTGCTGGACCAATGGTGCCCCCTCCCCTGCCCCCGTGTGTACCATCCCCTGCTCCACATCAGGGTAATGCATTGACGCTGTTCATGGCTCGCGCGACCTCGCCGGATGACACGGCAATGTCCCTGGGGGGTGGGCGGAATCCTAATGCTACTGGCTTGGGTGACAGCCAGCACACAGTTTCGGGATCCCCCTCGCCTTCTCAGGGTCTGGAGGCATCCCCCCCTCTTGTAGCTCTTCCATTCACCGCTAGCTTGGTGAATTAGGAAATGATAGATGCGCTAAACGATATCGCCACCAGCCGCTCCTCCCCCTTTTCGGATGAGTCCTCGGTTGACCATGATGTCCCAGTCCTGTTTTTACGAGGGAGAAGGGATGTGGAGTACAATAACCTCGGGCAGGTTGCCGGTGATGTTCAGGCACTTGCTGACGGATACGAAGCCATGAGGGGTTTGCTAGAGCGGATCCTCGGTGAGCAAGTGGTGTTGGAGGAGCTTGTCGAGCGACAGGGTTAGCTGGATCACTGCTCTGGAGAGTCAGGTTGACGAGATAAGGCGTGGTGAATATGTGTTTCCCGCCCTCCCACTGAAGAAAAAGGAACAGGCTGCACGCGCCCCTATTGCCCGAGCCCCTAAGAAGGCCCCGAACAAGTCCGCCGTTGTGAGTGAGGTGACCCCCGTCTCGAGACCCCACCCCCTGTTCCTACCCAGACCCGGCCCATTGCTGTTGCCGGTCCCGCGGCTTGCGCCTCTGGCTCATGGGTCGACGTGGTTAGGAGGAAGACGCCACGTGCACCCAAGCCTGCCCCCCCAGTTTCCAAACCTGTTGCCCATGCTCCTCCTTCGGCCTCCCCCTCCCCAATTACTACCTGGGAGCGCCACATCACGCTGCGCTTCGCCACGCAGAAAGCAGTTGTCCTCCCCGTTGGGGTGTCAGGGGAAACGATCCGGTCCCAGATGAACGCATACTTTGCTAACCAACCTAAGCTGGGTGGGTCTAGCCCATATGTTAAGGAGGCAAGGTTGCGGGCGGATATTAGATGTATCTATGCTAGGTTGACGGCGCATAGTTACGGACAGGTGGCGGGGATGTTGGCAGGTTGCCATGCGGTGGTTATGAGGGACCTGGGGCTGCCTGACTTTACTTTTGTTAGGGATACGGCCAAGGTCAAGGTCCTGGTGATTTGTGTACCTTTGGCCGATACTGGCAGAGGTAGCATCTGGCGGGTCGAAGACTGGACGAACGATAAGGTCTATGACGGCCTTCGACTAGATGTGGAAAAGAGCAACCCCGGCGTGTTTACTGCCAGCCGCCCGAACATTTTGGGCCCCATTCATGTGATGAAGGAGAATAAGGCAACGACGTGCCAGATTCGCCTGATCCAGGAGAAGACTCTGGAGGTGGAGAGCGCGCTGAGGACAGGTAAGATATACCTGCGAGGTGCTAACCGGGGGATCAGACTGTGGACGGACACCAGCCAGCCCAAGTGTGTCACAACTGCATACAGTTGGGACACATCTCCACGATGTATGCAGCGCCGCCGAGGTGTCGTCTTTGTAGGGGTAACCACAAGACGGCGCAACATCTTTGCCCAGCGCTGAACTGCCTGGGCGGGCAAGATGAGGCATGCGAACATACAGTCCGCATATATATGTTGTGCGAATCGAGTGGGCACTTCACGGGCTATAACTGGTGTTCCGCACTTCGTGCCACACCCAAGACTACCCCCCCCTGCACAGGGATCACCGATAGCCGGTGACACTGGTGCCGTATCTGGGATTGCTGACAGTCATAGGAATCAATTCAATACCCAGTCACGCAATAGGAGACAGCCGACGCCGCCGGGCGAAATGGCGGTGAATAATACTGATACGGCGCTTCTCCGGAAAAGAAAAGGAAAGGCACCGGCCTCCTCCAGCATCGACCCGGTAGCTCCCACTCCCAAGAGCATCCTCTGAAGAGTTGCTTCGGACCCAAACCTACCACTATCGTCCGGTCTGACCGGGTAATGCGTTTTTCGGCCATGTTGATCATCGTGGGGGGCGGTGCTAGGAATCGCCGGTTGGTTATGGATGTTTTTTCCTTTGTTGATGTTTTATTTGTTTTGGACCGGCCGGTGGTGGATGGGGGTCTTGTAGATAGTGAGGATGGTGGATGTGTGTTGTTTTCTTTTCGTGCAGGGAGCGGTGTGGAGGTGTGGGTTCGGAGAGGTTGTGTGGGTTTGTTTTCGCTGGTGGCGCACAATGAGTGGTGTGCATCCATTGGTTTTTGGCGATGTGGGAAAGAGTTGGTGTTGAGCGGGGTCTACATTAGGCCAGCACCACTACGAGTGGTGTTCACATGAGCGATAGATAGCATCCCCCGAGTACGACGATTATCGGTGACTTCAACAGTCGACATAGAGACTGGTGTACCACCCAGAATTGTTACTGTCAATGGTTGCAGGAGTGGGTGGACCAAAGCTTGATGCGTGTGATTCAACCAGATGGGCCGACATTCATGGGTATATCTGCGATTGACTTATGCCTGACAAAGGAAGATGTTCGGTTGGAATACAAAGACGCCAGGCTGCAACACTCGGCGATTTTGCTGCGGACAGTGGCACAAGCATCACCTGACATGGAGCGGAGGAGACCTGGCTGGAGGCGTATCGACATGGCTGCCCTCGATAAGGACCTTTAAGGACTGGGAGGGTGTGGCGATCACGAGCTGTCAAGTGGACTCACCGATATTATGGGGAAGTTACCACGATCCAGGCAGTGTGAGCGACAGTGCAATTTCTGGGACCTGGAGCTGGAAAGGTTACGGAAAGATACCAAACGATTGAGGCTGGCCTGTGGGCGCGACAAACAGAACAGGGAAAGTTACAACCTTGTCCGCGCAATATACCGGCAACCTATCTGCCAGAGGCCCCACGAATGGCTGGGTAACACGCTCCGGGGTACGGGAGACCCTGTGATATTCGAAGTTATCAGGAGGGCTGAAACCCATAAGACACTCCCGCCAATGAAGAGGACGGACGGCAGCTTGGCGACTCCCTATTCGTAAATCAGTGACCTAAATCACTGACCAGCTCGACCCGGGGGAACCTTCCGTATGGTCACCCATGGTGATAGATATCGTGCCGGTCGACGACTTGTCAGCAATCCTGCGGGAAGGCCCGCATAATAAGACCCCGGGAATTTGTGACGTCGGGTATCCAATGCTAAAAAGGTGGTACAGGGGTTCTGCGGGGGTGGTACTACGGCTGGTCAACTACGGCCTACGACATGACATCATAGACTGGCACACAGGCCAGGTTCTACTAATCCCTAAGGCCAACAAGCCCGATTACGCGGTGGTCAAGACGTGGTGGATGATACATTTACTCCCCATACTGGCCAAGACAGCGGAACGAGTCATGTTGGGGAGGATCAGTGATGACGTTGAGCTTGACGCCACACAGTTCGGGTCCCAGCGCCGGAAGGGTGTCCATGATTGTATCGCTCTCGCATACAAGGTTTTCGACGCCAATAAGAACCTCCCGCAAGCGATTATGTCAGTCGACGTTGAGGGGGGATTTGACAATGTCGATATCGCACTCCTTCAGGACATTATGATGGCTCGGGGCTGTAGGGGTGTCCTGATTGAATGGGTACAGCAATGGGCGAGACGACGTAGGCTGTGTTTCTGGTTCAACGAGTGCGCTTCGAAGAGCTACTATGTTGAACGCGGCATTCCGCAAGGCTCTCCGCTGTCGCCCTGTCTATTTGGGATATACTTCGCCGATATTTTTCGTTGCCGGCTGAAGTACACACTGACTGTTCGAAGAGCGGTGTTATTGTACGTGGACAACAGGTTGGTTATTGTGGCTGGGGCGAGTAGGGAGGTATGTGCCGTGGTCTTGTCGGAAACGTTCGAGGACATGGACAGGGTGGCACAGGGTCGGGGTATGGGCTTCAGTGCGATTAAGACAGATTGGCTGGGGTTCGGTGGAGGATGGGATGGTATGGACATTGGTGGCATTAGGAAGGAACCAGTGGAGGTGTTGAGGTGCTTGGGTTTTTTCTTTAATGTTGCTGGTGATTTTTCATCTCATGTAAAATATTGGACTAGGAGGGCGTTGGACGTGCGCAGGCTGACTGCAGCGGTTGGAAGGTGGTTTGGGAGCATCGGGGGGATTGGAGCTTGGGAACTGTGGCGGCTGATATCCACGGTGTTTGTCCCCACTATTGGATACAGTGTGGAGTGGATTGGCGACAACAAGAAGGCGGTCGAAACCCTACAAATCCATACCAACCACTGTATCCGATCGTGTTTCCGGACACCCCCCAAGACAGCCAATAATATTTTGTTGGGGAAGGCGGGAATACCTCAATGGCACGTACGACTCAGATATTTCCGACGGAAGTGTTACTTGTGGATGATCAGTTATCGGTATAGCGGGGATCTGCCATGGTTCGGGTGTGTCAGGCAGAGTTGGGGCGAGGAGGGCGTTGTGCCGGTTCGGGTTCGGTCGGAGCAGGTGCTGATACCCGGGCCCCCTTTATGCGACGTTGGCCAGGACAAGTTCGCTGCTATTGAAATGCATGATGAGATATTTCACTGTGCGAGCAACGATCGGGATGGAACGCTGGCATACTGCCACGGCGCCCGGTACAAGGACGGTACTGGTGCGGCCTTTGTGATATACCAGAACGGACGGTTTGAGGAGGCCCAAGGACACAAACTGCCCGACGACTCGACAGTTGTCAAATGCGAACTGGTGGCGATGTTGTGGGCCCTTGCTCATCTTGCGTCTCTCGAGGTTAGGAGAGCGGTTATATTTACAGACTCCAAGGCAGCCCTGATGATCATTAGTTCTATGACACCACAGGGGTACCACAGTTCGGTGTGGGAGGCGTTTGTTCCCAATATCAATGCCCTGGACAAGGTCGCGTTCGGATGGTCCCCAGGTCATGCCGGGATTGCCGGCAACGAGATGGCGGATGTTGCCGCCAGACAAGCTGCTCGGGCTGGCGGTGCTGCTGACGAACTGGCCGATTTTGGCCTGCAAGTGCACGGGGCTGCCAAGCGGAAGATGCTGTCAGAGTGGAGAACCTTGCATGAGAGAGAAGGTCACCACTATTACAAACGCCAACCGGGTGGTGGTCCCAAACATTGGGTTGGACTATCGCGGATGGATACGTTTGTACTGATGAGGCTGAGAACCGGTGTCGTGGAACAGGAGCACGGAAACTGTGTGGACGGGGACGGTCGCTTTCACATACAGAAGTGCGGAAGATTCAAGGAATGGCAATCTGCGAGCGATATCTTTGACGACAAACACATTCTGGACTGGAAGAAGTGGTGGGTACAACACTGGTATCTGGGCATGGGTATTCTTAGAGCAGCCAAATACAGTGATGATGTGTTGGTGGTCGGCGGGAACCCGTTTACGAGGGAGGTGTTCCGACGAACCCCGGAAGGCGTGATCTGCGAGACAACTCGGCTACCGTGTGCACGGTGTGCCGCAGAGGACTGTGACTTTCTGAGGTGCATGTGACCGATGAGGCCCTTGCCGCGGAAGTGGGTGTTTACGCACGGACTAGGGTTCAACGCCATGATGCGGTGCCACCCCTGTGGGAAGGATGTTAATTCCAAGAACCATTGGCCACGTTATCTGGCGCATGCGGCTACGATGGTACGCCTGTTTTGGGAGCAGGTGGCGACGGAACGGCATGGGTTGCCTACCGACTTGTTGAACTCTTTGGTGTTGTGGGTAGTTCTAGGTGGAGAAGGGCAACATTCGGTTTCCGTGTGTCCGATGTGTGACAATGGTGGATACAAGACTAGTGGTGTTGTCGCCCACCTCAAAGAGGGAGCTGGTGACCGATGCTTTCGGAAGATGGAGGATTTGTTTTTGGTGTGGCTTGGTGAATTTGTTGTGGTGTGATGATTTTGTTTTTAATTTGTTTTGTTTTGTTTTTTTTTGTTTTTTTTTTTTGTTTTTTTTGGTGGCCGTATGCCTGGATTGGCGGTGTCTCCTTATAATAAATTTGATAACCACTCCTTCATTTCCTCTCTCAGCAGCAAAACTGAGCGGTGTTCGGCCGTCATTATCCGGCTTGTCAGGGCTGACGTCTTCCCGCCCGAGGAGTATCTTCACCACTCCTCCGTGCCCATTCCCAGCGGCACAATAGAGTGGTGTTCGGTTGAACATATCCGGTTTGTCGGGGTCGACCTCTTCCCGTCCGAGCAGCATTTTCGCCACACCCTCGCGCCCATTCCCGGCTGCACAATAGAGTGGTGTTTAGCCCAATTCGTCCGGCTTGTCAGGGTCGACGTCACCCCGCGCGAGGAGTATTTTCATTACGCCCTCATGCCCTCTCTCAGCAGCATGACGGAGTGGTGTTTGGCCGTCGCCATCTGGTTTGTCGGGTTTAATTCCGTCCCGCCCAAGCAGTGTTTTCACCACTCCCTCGTGTCGATTGCCAGCAGCCCACACGAGAGGTGTGTTACCTCCACAATCCATTTGGTTGATGTCAACACCTTCCATCTCTACCAACCCAGCTACAATCTCAACAATCCCGAAGAAAGATGCACAGTGTAGACCACTGAATAGGGATATTTTATCGAAATCAACACCATAAAAATCTTGCAAATAGGCTATGATCGGTAGAGTGAGTATTGGGTTTCTTATTCTTTCTACGTCTCCAGACATGTCATATATATACACAAAGTTGACCTTACAGAAAGAATTCTTCATCCGCAACACCCTCAACTATTTTCTCCAATCTTCGTTCCATCCAACTAACCCCTCAGAAGTTTCCCGAAACTTTTGTTCCCTTAATCCATCTTTCTCGTTTCATCCTCTTACACTATTTCTTTCATCTTCTGTGATCCCTCACAGTCCTGACACCGCTGTCTGTTTCCTAACCATCATAGTGTGACACTGATGCGTTCCAACTCCTCATAAACCATAATCTCTAACCTCTAGTCTTCCCTAGTGCCAATTCTTAAAACATCCCAAACGTTCGTGCTTTAGCTAACGTCTCAAACAAAACATACCATCAGTCTTCTGATACCATACTACCCAACCGTGCAACCGCTATCAAACCCAATCCCACCAGACCATGTTCCATCACCGTTCCAACAATCTCTCAGGTATGGAATCTTCGTGATTTTTCAACAAAAAATACGGCTTCTGTGCTTTCAACAGGATTTTGGTGGACATGTGGTTGTTGTGGTCACCAAATAGCCTCAGCGCGAGCTGTTTCGAGCAATCCGAAAGGTCCCTTTTTGCGTGCACTCCCCAATATAGAGAAGAATATTCGAGAAATGGTGTGTTTTGGAGCTCAAGGGAGAGACTGGCTGAAATGGCCTTGACCTGATGGGAATTCAGATAACTTAAGCAGGTCTCCGCCATTACCGAGTGAGCTGCACCAAAAAGCTCGGGATGTGCCTGGAGATATTCTTGAAGCGTAAAGTGAACTAACCGGACAGTGGAAACCTCCTTGTCTACCACAACAAGGCCTTGACAACACGCTAGCAATGTGCTTATTGAAGGAACATTGTCGGTATTGAGGTCCGGCGACCCGATTTCGATTGCTAGGGTGTGGCACAGTTCTCTGGCTTTCAAGGGACGCTCTGCGTGAGATATCCACATTAAAGCTGCCATTCCAAGCCTCGCCTTCTCCCCACCCTGCCCTTTTATCCGACCCAGTGTTGCGCCATATGCGTCCCCTAACCCTAAGCCATCGGTCATTGTGTTGAGCTTTTGTCGCCGGCGATGGATTGTTGTTTCTTGGAGGATAGCATCGATATTCAGCGCGACCAGCAGGAACCTAGATATGTGTCGGTTAGTGGATGCCCGAGGTAGCTTTCCTAGTGACGTAGTTTCTACATACATTTCAGATATATCTTCAGGGATTTTCCTCAGGATCTCCGCCTCAAGACTACTATCCATCGCATCTAGAGTTGTGTCCTCCTCTAGCTTAGAGTGAAGATATCTGACAATATCACCTCTTTTGGGACTTATCGACAAACTCGTCACTCTTCCACCTAGACGCCTTCCGATATCAGGTCGAACATGCGGTCTTCCAGTCACGAATATTCTAGTGCCGGGAGACGCTTGGAGAATCTGGCTTAGCGAACTAAGAAGCTTGGCTCGATGTTCTGGCACGCATTCATCAAGAGCGTCGATACATATGAATGTGCGCTCTGGAGGTGGTAATTTGTAGCAACTTCAAAATATCTGGAAGCCGGGGCCCTCGTCCACCAATGGCTCTTTTTTGGTCTTGGTATGTCCGCAATATCTCTACCAAGATTTCCTCAAGTCCGCCAACAACCTGTTTCAGCAAGGCGCCCATCGTGTTCGCGGGGGACTGCTCCTTTTGGGCAGCAAAGTCGAAATAAAAGCACGCAACGCTAACATTTTGTCTTCCAGCCTGATCACACAGGCTGTCTATCACCAGTGAGCTAACATCGCGGCTTGTCAGCACCTGCCCCTTTTATTCTCTTCCGCGAGCTTCGTCGCTGTCACCTAATATATGTTTTCCCCACCCCTGGATCCCCGTAGCAAAACAAAACTACCTTATCGGATTCACCCCCCTCACTACCGGCGCGCCATCTTCTGAATTCCTCGGTTTGTAAGAGCCATTCCCCTATATCTTCGACTCGGCGATCTTGAATGTCTTGATGTCGTAACTTGGGGTCTAACGGGGATAGCCATGCTAGGATATTCGATCGGTCATCGGCAACTGTAAAGTTATTCGACACGCTAATAGCTGTGTAGCTAGTGTTCAGAGAGTTGGTGTTATTGCTGAAAGATTGAGACATTTTCTCTTTTTTGTAAGTTAGGATGTTGTAGATGATCGGTGGTGGAGTTAGTCGGGCACTAGAATTCTATGGGCTAAAAAAATGCGGGGTGATTTGTGGAACCTCACCAATTCCACTGGACCATCTTGACACCGCCAAGTTTGCTCACAGCCCATGTCTATGCCCACCACATTGCGAGTAGTAGTTAGAAATGCCACATCTGCTGAACTTACGCTCTATGACACCCAGCTGGCAGAGCACTAATCCAGCACTTCAATGTACGTACCACCTAACCCCAAAATTCGTCGGCATCCCCCCATTTTACACCAAGAATGGCTGATTTTAAGCTCCCACACCTTGGCTAAAAGCAATACTGAGGTGCAGCGCTTAAGTTTTGTAGTTTCTGCAAGCGAGGTTTGATGCCCTTTCACCCTGTGGAACATACAAAACTTGGGAATTGAACCTCTGGATCCTTAACCAGACCAATGCCATAGTGCTAGCTTTCTATGTAGAAATTATGAGAATTTTTCCCACCCCCCCAGGAGGTCTGATAGCTTAAGATCGTGATTGGCTACTGTTGCAATGCATCTCCCTCTTGAGAATCCCGTTTGGATTAGAGGCACATTTTGCCCACTATCATTATCCCTGGTCTTGTACTGTACCATGGGCACTAACTAACAGAGTATCACTTATGGATGATAATATCTAGATGGCTCTAAAGGCTCTAGAAGATTTTGAAAAAATTTTACAACAAGCAAAGCTAAGATTTTATAAAGGGAAAATGCTCATTTCTACATAGCACAGGATGGGATGCCCATTTTTCTAATCGTGGCCTAAATTCGTCATAACCCTTCGACGGCTACTTAACCTAAGTATGGTCACAGATCAAAAAAAACCGAACATGCAAAGGTAGCAACGGGAAAAACTTTTACTAATTATCCTAACAGCCAAAGCGAGTTGCTTATCTAATTCTAACAGTTACCCGGGCGCGTTCGTTTTTTTTTGATATGGAACAATAGAAACCCAAAGAGTCGTTAACTCTGACGAACCCTCCACGCAAGCCTGACTTGATGCCAGATGCAATATCTCGCCAGCCAGCAAACCAACTCTCGGAGAAATTGCCATACCAGTATACAGTACACTGCCGCTACTCGTTCCGCCGTGCCCCAAAACATAAGCAGAACCAATACCGTATAGCTGGTATGATACACCGCCTGCAGAAAAAAAACTCTACTCTACTTCAGTCTACTCATGCACACTACTCGAGTAAAGTAGAGTTTTGGTTTTCACAACTATGTTTCACCCCACGACATCAGTTGTTTACCATGCCATGCGAAGTTCTTTGGCTCAAGGGCCTTTTTTTGTGGGAAGAGGCACTTCCAAAGCACCACTCAATTCCGACACAGATACAAGGCCCGACCGAGAAGACTTTAGACCTCCGAAGAGAGGAGAAAATCCATTCGCGCTCACCCACTACGAGCCGCATTGGATTTCGTGTAAAGAGGTGGATAACGAAGAAAGATGAAGGTTTATTACCGGTTGCTGATATGGATGTTCTCCCTTCGTTCCTTTTCTTTCCCCCTAAACACCCCTTTTTCCTCTTCACAAAACTAAATTCAGTATCACCAACGAACGACACGCAACTTTCTCGAATAATATCCCTCAAGGCGATAATGTACGCTGTTACGGTAAGTGCTAAAATAGAAGAGAAACGTGCTATCATAGTTCAGGTCTCTGCAATTGCCCATCGGGAGTGGAAAAATCACACAAGCTCAGCCCTCAGAGACAATAATAGAAAAAGAAAAAATAAGCGGCTCCTCACTACCTGAACCATTCCTAAGCGAGCAAAATAATCCGGTCGCCAAGACATTGTAGCCACAGCGCTGATATTTACTTCCAAAGTACGATACCCTCGGGGAGGAATACATGCCTACGTTACCATGTTTCTCGATTAGTTTGAAGAAAAGCCCTCCAATTATCTATGTTCGTGTGACTCATCTTGTTTTATTACTTTTGGATCCGCTTGAGCGTCTTTCTCTCTATGATAGAAGAGTGCCATTTGCAAAATTTCCGTGAAGGCTATGAGTGGTGACAGGATCATGTTGCTCGCCTCAAGCACAAGAGGCAGCTACAACGCCCCACGGTAACATATTTCCCTTGTTCTCGGGTACAGCACTAGTACTTACGGTACAGTATTTGATCATGGCTGCAAATAACACATTAGCGGCCGCCTGGTGGCGGGACGGAAGGCGGACCAGGATAAAGCCCGGGCTCGAAAAACGCCCCCGCCGAGACTCCTCAGATTCCGCTACGCTAAAAGGTTAAAAGGTATTACAGGACGCAAATAGATGAGTCCGTTTGATGCGATATATTTTATGTTTCGCACACACAATTTACTAATCTACAGAATTGATGGCAAAAAATATCCCCTTTTCGTATATATCATACATTTTTAATCAGGCTTTCAGGCGCAGAGACACTCTCCCTTCTGTCAGATTTAGGCATGGCCCCTCCAATAATAATAATAACGGGTACTCAATTTCGGTCTAGAACTCCAACCTTCCCGTATTACCGATCCTAGGCCACGTACCGAGCTAGCCCGCTCTCTGACACATGATTTGTACCTGACCTAGTGATGAGTTGAGGTCTTTAACCTACCAAAGAATTGGCTTTGGGTTCGGCTTGGGGGACAGGCTAATAGGTGTGCTGTTCCGAGGTCGTACCATTTAGAATATCATTTGTAACTTCCCAATTAGTCCACCCGATCCCTCTCGGGTATAACGGCTGACGGCCTGATGACGAGAACGGTTTGATGGTGATTTGATAAGATATGCAGTAACTTAATAGAAAGGATGCGGTAACAGAGGAACAAGAATTCACTACTACACCGGTGGCATATATCTTATCAAATCCTGATCCGACTGTGGTCACCATCAGACGGTGAGCTTTAGAAGTCAGTTGTCCTTCCCCTATGGTACGCTAGTCACGCAAGTGAGTGTGGCGGTTCGCCATGTCTGGCAGCTGGGTAGTAAGTTTATAGTACAGAGTTCGGGGTGAGAAAGAGTGTCCTGGGGGAGGCTAATTTGAATTTCGCCTCAAGTAGAGAATCCAAATAAATCAAGATTTTGTGAAAAAAATTTGCTACACTCGGATAGCTTCTCCCATCCCAAGAACTCACGGGGCCGAGTTGAAGCCGGACACTTTGTATGGTTCCCATCGTACCTGAAGTGTCCGGCTTCCATCGGCAACGTCAGTACGGTAGTCTACTCGAGTATCTGGGTAACCTACTGTAGCTGTAGAAGCTCCATGTCCGGGGTTCGCTAAAGCAACCAGCTGCTTGATCGGCTGTGAATCAGCTAGCCCGCTCCTTTATTGGAGTGAGTTGCTTATATAATTGGCTAGCGAGGCTTGTGCGGTGCGGTGAGCATCGCACCCAGCCAATTATTTGGTCAAACTAGAGATCTCCCACCTGTCTCGGATGCCCGTGCCATATCGCCGGAACCCAGTTTTGGACATGCAAAGTCACACTGCATCCCCTGGGATTCTGGGGAGATGGTTATGAAGTGTTTACCTGTCGGGACTAGATTCTTTTTTTTTTCTTTTTTTCAACATGAGGCTCTTGGTATGCTAGCATATGTCTATCCAAGCAATAAAGAAGGAGGATATAACTCAAGGCAACTTGTTGGTTAGGATTTTTGCCCCGCGTTTCTCCTATCGCACCCTCCATGCCATCCCACAGCTCATGCAAAGGATGCTTGGCTCTTGCCTGATGGGAGTGGTAAGGGCAGAAGAGAGAATGAAAGGGACCCCACATGATGGGCCAACCAGATCGGCCCGACCCGTTCCCGCTCCAGTGACATGGGAATTGGTGCCAAGGCTGTGGCTCAGCATACAACTGCAAGGATGTTTGCGGCTCAACAATAATATGAGCTCACTTTGTCAACACCCAACACATCCCGACTGCGACCCATTATTCCACCTACACCATTTTTTTATATTCTCCAGTTGCGGTTAAGGGAAGAGCTATTAAGATATTGAGGCGCAAATTCAAGCTGCGCTTTCCTCTCCTCGCACCACGCAGCAGCAGTATCCAAACCTCGCTAAGATAGCTCTTATGATACCTACGAAATTCCAGCTAATAATTAAATGTAGACTCCTCATTTTCTGCTGAGCTATCATACATGTTAATCCGCAAAGTTCCGTTGAGCCGCAAAGTTAGGTTGCGCCCTTGAGAGCATCTCTGTTTGCGAACCTTCTTTCGCATTTGGGTGTTGTGGCGCCGAGCCGCAACCTTGGCACTAGTGCCGTCAAAATCATATCTTATCACTCATTAGTATAGAGCGCTTGCTCTGTACTCCTAGGTTTGCATAGCGCACGATCCCCAATATGCGAGAGGGTTTCGCAGCGACATGCACGAGAGAATGATGGCACGTCCATCGGCCTGGATCATCTTCTGGGCATTAGGGAATGGAGATTACGTTCTAGTCGGGGGTTTAAATACCGGTATCATGCCTAGACAAAGTTCAGTCCCCAGCCGAACGGCGAAGGGTCCCTACCATAACTTGCCGCGCATAGAATTTTATGGTGTCGCATCTGATCGGTGTAAACGGCCGTACTGTATCGGACCCCAACGAAGTCGCCCAATCATCGGCCAGATATATTGAAATCCCAACCTGCCAATCAAACATCACCTCGCCTCCTTAACGAATGTGGGGGTACGGTACAGTAAGAAAAAAAGCTTTTACCAGATCCCAGATGGTTGCGCTCAAAGCTGCACTCCCGTTATTTTTTTGCACTTCCGAGACATCACGGCGTCCCCTTCCCAATTAAAAAAAGAGAGAACGAGACAAAGAGATGAGTTCCCAAATCAAGGAAAATCTTTCTAAAAACCAGTCACCCGCAGTAATTCCTCCTACCGGTATAAACTAAGGTAGCACTATATTGAGTAATACATACCGAAAGTTAGGTACCTAATGCACTCGGTGGAGGGCCCCCGGCAAGACACCGATATGCTTATTTTCAGCGGGATGAGGACTAACACCGAGATACCGGTAATACACCGAGTAGCAATCAGGTCAAGCCCCGCCGACCGAACAAGCACCCGGCAAGAGAAATTAAATTTTGATCTACCTAACCATGTCACGTATCATAACCTTACCGACGAGACTCGAGAATGGGCCAAAATTTAAGGAGCGTGATGTTTTTTTTTATTTCATAAACTAACTAATCAGCAACAATGAATGTCCTCCAAATCCGATCCTAATAGCGGTAATCGTAATCGTAATATGCAAATGACAACGGAAGGAAAGGAGGGGAGGAATAAAATAATGGGATTAAATGATTGACAAAAAATCTAAGAATTCAAATGGAAACGGAAAAGCAAAAGAAAAGAAAAGAAAAGAAAAAATGGGAGACGCGCCAAAATATATGCGAATGCAACCTTCACCCATGCAACCACCACCGTCGCCACCACCAGTCATGCAATGCTGGGATATAAAAGCAAATGGAAAACAAAAGGAAAAAAAAAAAGAAAATGGAGAAAGAACAACTAATAGCCTTAGATACCGCACTTGCCGGGGTTCTTGACGGGCACCCAGACCAAACTGATGGAGATGCGTGTGCACTTGAGGTCGGCGATGAGGTCCTCATCATAGCCACAGACGGCGTTGCCTTCTCTCTTGCAGGAGGAGCAGCCAGCTTGACCAGTGAAGGACAGTCCGGATGGGCAGGTGGTGGTTTGAGCACGAGCCATGAGGGATGGGCGGTCGACGCCACACTTGCCGGGGTTGTTGACGGGCACCCAGACAGGGCCGGTGGAGAAGTTTGTGCACTTGAGGTCGGCGATGATGTCCTCGTCGAGGCCACAGACGGTGTTGCCTACTCTAGCGCAGGAGGAGCAGCCAGCTTGACCAGTGAAGGACTTTCCGGATGGGCAGATGGTGGATTGAGCACGAGCTCTGAGGGATGAGCCGTCGACACCACACTTGCCGGGGTTCTTGACGGGCACCCAGACGGGGCCGGTGGAGAAGGCTGTGCATTTGAGGTCGGCGATGAGGTCCTCGTCGTAGCCACAGACGGTGTTGCCTACTCTAGCGCAGGAGGAGCAGCCAGCTTGACCAGTGAAGGACAGTCCGGATGGGCAGGTGGTGGTTTGAGCACGAGCCATGAGGGATGGGCGGTCGACACCACACTTGCCGGGGTTCTTGACGGGCACCCAGACGGGGCCGGTGGAGAAGCTTGTACATTTGAGGTCGGCGATGAGGTCCTCATCATAGCCACAGACGGTGTTGCCTACCCTGGCGCAGGAGGAGCAGCCAGCTTGACCAGTGAAGGACTTTCCGGATGGGCAGATGGTGGTTTGACCGCCGGTGCTGGCATATGTTAGTTTTGTATCATAGGTTGCGACTGAGGGAGGGGAGACATACACCGGTGCTGGGACAGCAGCTGCTAGCGCAGTGCTCAGGGTGAGGAGTGAAGCGAGCGAGCCGAACAGCATGTTGAGCTATAGATGGTGAAACCGTGAAGTTAAAATGTAGAGAGATATGCTAACGCGATGGGGAATAAAGTGAAAAAGTGAAAGAAGAATATAAGAAAAGTGGAAGAGGAAGAAGGATGAAGAGAAGGATGAAGAGTGAAGATGAGAATGAGGATGGTGAAGAGAGAAAGAAAGCCCACGATGGGGGAATCTCGACGCACTATATACTCCTCCCTCTCCCACCTGCCAAGTATAATATCATCGGTATTCCTGACACCTCCCGATCATAGCACTATTTTGACAAAATCCGCCACGCACGTCTATCAATCGGTAATCCGGGTTTTGACTGTCAGAGTCCGGATCCCGAGGATTCTATTGGGCCAATTACAAAATCGCCCCAAACGCAATATCAAAATAGAGCCCTAGATTTTTCCTCAGTGATGATTGGCGCTGGCCGCAGCAAGCTGCTTCGCTCTGGAAGACCGGGTGTCCCGGTATCATTCTAGAAATTAAGGTTATTGATTGATCTTCGCGCTCTGCATGGGCCAATTGCAGTACCGGTACCAGGGAATAACGACGTGGTCATGTAAGACACCACGAGGCTGTGCACACCCGGAAATTCGATGGTACAGTAGGTACACATTACTTTTTTTTTCTTTTTCGGTACTCGAGTGGGGTGGTGGGGAGAAGGTGGGTGTGGATGAGTGCCTGTATATGATTACCCCGACCGCCGATGTATTTCGGCGTTGGCTATTTTGTCTATATGCATGTCAGGTATTATCGTTGCATGGGGTATGCAGTATAGCACAGGGCGCCCAAGTGTCCGATAGGTCTACTGCGGTGGGTAAATTACTGCATTGAATCGGGAGTCCCTGGTGGAAAAATATCTAGGTTACCCGGGAGATCTAGGCCCGCCATGATTTACACTGACCGATAGTATCATACCGCCATTATTAGAACTATCCAGCGCGAGCAGAGCCCTTACTTCTGTATCTCCCCCGGAGCCTCAAAAAGATCCCTGCTGGCGGCTGGAATAGACACTTTCGGCAGATCCCTGTTTCGAGTTCGAATTCGAGTTCGAACAACTGCGAGATGACACTAGCCATAAATTGAGTTAACTTAGAAGTTCGATACTTGATCGAGTATACTATGCTATGATCTCTTGATGATTACATCTCTCTTGGCATTGAACTAATTTGTTTATGGAATAGCAGTACCTGGCAATTTTGGAAACATCGCTAGACGTGTCTATCATTTTTCGAACTCGAGTTCGAACTGAAAAACAGGGATCTGCTGAAAGTGTCTAATAGAGACTTTGCGATTTCGCATCCAGAGTCAAATCATAGCAGTTTGGTTCACATCCAGAGTCTTTTCGCAAAGTCTTTAATAAGGTTACTGGTAATATAACTCCTTCCATACACGGATAAGTGGCCGTTTTTTTTTCCCTAACTGAGTTCGCGTTTCGGATTCGCACGCCACCCGCTCTAAATAGTCTCAGTTCCTCGCGCTTTACCAGGTTGTTGGGTGGATCGGGAAATTCTCTTATTGGCTGGAAGCACTCCATTTCCGCCACTCTCTTTATTTTCCGTTGAGGCTGAGTAAGCTCGTCGCTTGGCACCTGGGCGCTACTGGCACCAGTGATAACTTTTGCATCTTTGAGAGAGGGTGGTGGAACGTCAATAATGACTGATTTGCTGAGTGACGTTGCTGCATTACTCGCACGCACCCGACTTGGGATTTGGCCCGTGCTGATGACAAGCTTTCGGCCGGGAGGTTACTTTCTCGTGAACTTTAACTTCCGGGAGACAGTTTGAGATAGTTAAACACAGTAAACACGGTTGCATATCATGCTTGTCTATTACAGTACCGTGCGCTAACTTGGAAAGAGCCTTGATGGGTAGCCTGCAAGCGATAAGGTAAGTTACGTAGGTTACTCGATAAAGTGCGATATAGGGCTAGCACCCCGCGTAACCTAACTGCACCTCCGCCGCCGGGCATGGGGATCCAAACATAAGATTTACTAGCGTAGAATTATGGGTTTCTAAAAAATGCCCAGCTTTTGGTGGTCCTGGTCGACTCTTTGCACTTTAACGGGTAAAGCCCTGGTCCCGGAGGGCTCTCACTTACTATGACGAGTACAAGAAGGCATCTTACTAAGGCTGCTCACTGAATTGGGTATGATATTCTAGAAGGTGCCTAGCTGGGTAACCCTAGGAACATCGATGTCCCGGTGGACGCGATATTTGCAGCTCCGCTAGCACTCGATCGCTCAAGGGAGTTCAGCTATCCGCAAGCGGGCGCCCCCCGCAGTACTAGCGGAAATAAGGTCTAGAATTGTCGAATTACTGAATGACAAGCTACAGCAGGAGGCCCACCTCCAGAATTACCAATCCCAGCACAGCGCTCTGGCCCTCTCCTTACATACCATATGTTGTAGAAATTGTGATGAGCCACACGGTTACTAAGAGTAACGTCGACAGCTCTATGGGAAAGTGGCCTGAGTATAATACATACATTTATCCCTGAGCGAAGACTAGTAGTCAATTTTTATATTTTTCATAATGCTGCTTGTGTATGCACAGTCACCTATACCAATCGGGAATTGTAAGTCATCCGTTCCGTACCTTTCTATATTCGCTAGATCCACATGCTCTATTTACCCCTGTTATGAGATATATGGTGGAACCCAGGTTTTCTATCCAAGGAGACAATCCCCACGGCTCTCTAGAGCGCCCACGTAGCAACCTGCCAGAGCTTGACAGTATCAAGCTTTCAGTGCGTCTAAGAATATAGACGCCAGGAAGATATTCATTGCTTTCTGCACTTCGTATTGATCTAGTGATATGCTATGCTAGCTAATTTTTCATAGACAAAAATAGTTGAAGTAGCTCGGACATCGAGCGAACCTCCGGTAATGAAAAAATAGCCCAAATCATCTCATAACATATCCCCGGCTTCTGGACTTTTTCCAAAGTTTCCATTTTTTTTCCTCTGCCCTTCAGATAACAATTCTGTCTAGCGCGAAAAGAACATAAAATTAGTACTAAACTAGCTACAAGGAGCGTTAGCTATGGATTACACACGCTCTCGTATGGGAGGACAACTAGTAAGCTAGCTCCGGGTGTCGAGAACGGATACTCCATCCCTACCACCCATATTCTGGTCCATTCATCAGCCGAAGAAAAAAGGAAGAGGGAAAAAGGTAAATAAAAAACTCTACACGTGCCCTCACCTGCATGGCCCCCCTAAGCTCTCCATAAACTTCGGAGTCGACAGTAGCCATATATTAGAAAGCACCAGCCAGCACACGGCTTCGTAGACATACTCAACTTTACACACCCACCCTGCAGAGTACGGGGCGGCACTTTTGCTACCAGTCAGCTGTTCCCCTAGACTAGAAACTAAGCTGTCTCAACCCCGCAACTGCTCCCCTTACCCTCACTAATTTGAATCAATTTGGAAAACTTGGAGCTGTCAGTTGCGGATTGATGAGCTCCTCAGGACATGGAAGCCTAACCCTCTCCATATCAGCTAAACCGTCATCACTCCCGCTCAATAGCACATTAAAACGTGGCTCTAGTATTCTCTCATCCTTGTGCAAGGTAACTTCTAGGCTGCTACGCTACATTGCAGTGATAAAAATACCCCCACTGCTGAATTTTACTGTCGTGTCAAAAGTCTCAGGTAAAAATTACAAGAGAAAAAAAGATCGTTCGATGCCCTTGAGATCAAGTGTGTTTTCATGGATGGAAGGCTATTTCAAGGCAGACTACGCTGAAAAACCTGCTACCCTCGTATTGCTAGGGGAATTCCGTTATACTAATCGATATAGAGTGCTGATCACGACAAGGTAGCAAGCACAACTGCTTCCCTCGGAGGATATATCTCAGCCAATCTGAATAAGAAACAGTGCTGACCCAGGGGCACTATTCTCTACTTAGTGCAAGAACCGATCGCGGCAAATATTGAAATAATCTAATTAGAATAGAAGCTGCTGACCACAAACTCCCGGCATCCCTCTGTTCGTTGTCGTTCCTCTTCCTCCGGTGTGAGAGCTGAAAACTTTCTCATGCAAGGTGGACGAGTGACACGTAATGATCCAAGGGGCATTCATCTCATCGTTGCTCCTCCGAAAAAAAGGAAACTTGAATCAGGCTTCCATTTCCAATAACACATGTTCTCCTACAGGATATTATCTTACCCCCACAAGGCGCCAAAATCACATAGGAAAACATCGGTGAGTGCTTCACTTTGGATCCACGGGACACGAGTTTTCTAACCTGGGAATCGGGGAACCATCTGAGATCCCATCCACACCACCCCCCTTCCACCTCGTCGGAAATAGAAATGGTAAACACCATACCGCTCACTGGGTAGTGCCTCACTAGACTGCTTACTAGCCAATTTAGAGGGCTTCGGCACCGGTATACTAACAACGTAAAGCTGCATCCTCTGACTATGAATCTAATTACCAAGCCATGATACCACACGAGATACAATACTTTTCCGGACACAGTGTGTGCCAGCTCGAGCAAATGTAAGCCCTAAATACCCCTTTATTTTGCTAGAGTAGGTCTTGTAATAGTAGTTGAGGACCCATCCATTTATACCTCAATGCATATCACAGGCGATGCAAGAACTACTTCAGGAATTTCTTAGGAAAAGGGATCCCATGACACGCACGGCTACGACCATAGCTAAAGCCCCTTCTCGATAACACTAAAAAGGGGGATAGGATCTCAAGTTTCATCAAACCAGCCAATTCTCCAATTGATTTTGCGACTTTTACTTCACGCATCTAATAATAGCGTTCTCCCTCAACATAGTCCCCTCTCTAACGACTCGCAGGTTTATTCACCCTCACAAGATACTTGCCCTCGATGGTTCCCCTCCGGACAGAGCCAAAATACCCCACCGAACGGCTACGAGGATGGATAGCGCGCAACTATCGTAATTATTTCCTTGTTTGTTTTACTTTCTAAACTAACGGTGAAGACAGGAATATATATGAAAGAGAAAAATATAAGGCAGTCGACCTCACCCTCCCATAGATCACCTCTCATATCCCCTTTTTTTCCACGCACGTTCCCCACCACTTGTCTACCCCCGATAGTAACGAAAGAAACATTCTGTATAATTGTTGGATTGCCTATAGGGCATGGGGTTAGGCGGTTATGTGGATATGCATGTATCATATGGGTGTCGATATGCGAAAATCGGCCAACTCTACAAATGCAACAAATTGACTTCAATGAATACAATTCTTCTTGAGCTTGCAGAGTACAGTACCTCCTGATAAGTTTAAAAAAAATATTTCACAAAAGAACTGAAGTATACGGTTCCTAGGCAAAAGTGTTCGTGAAATCGCTTAGCCGGATGTCTCACATTTTCACAAACACTTTTGCCTAGGGACTTTATATAGCTTGTAAAAATCAAAATCTCAAAACATCTGTTTTTTTATATATTTTTATCATACATAGATGCATAGCTAGCAGCTTAATCTATCTGAAATATATTTACGATATAAGCGATTTTTAGAAGCAGAATTCCTTATTATGAAAGATTTTTGTAATGCGACAAGCACTTTAAACTAATATTATTAGACATGTATCATCATCACATTCATCCAGATTGCAACTATCGCGATGCAAACTTAAAACTGGAATAACTCAAAACCAGGTTTAAGGTGTCCGGCCAATTTTCTCATATCAACACCCATAATAATATGAGTATATGCGGTCGGGAGAGATACGGTTATAGGGCAGGTTGTATTTTGGTTTCCGGGGATTAGGCACTTTGCTTTGGGTTGTTGTTTTCACATCTGATGCTTCTAGGCATAGGATATCGGTTCTATCATATGATTTTGCTGATGTTCGGGCGCATAGGGCATGGAGTATCGGGTATTTGGTTTCATTGTTTCCTTCATACCCGATGTCACTAGGCATACGGGAGTTAGCGCACTGGCGGGGCATAGGCTTTAGAATCAAGGAGGATGATGGGATATCAGGATGGTTCTAGATTGTTTGTGATCATGTCAGATCAGGTCTTATTAGCTGCGTGTGTTTCTTTAGAGAGTTTATTTAAGTTCCGGGAGTGTTTTTTTGTTGTTAGACGAAGAGAAATATCTCTTGGCCTGTCCTTAGCTAGAGAGAGAGAGCAGCCACCTAGATGACCGTTCCTCCACCTTTCAACGTTGCGGTTAGAGCCTATTGCGATTACACCTGTGTTCCTCTCTTCGTGCTTTGCTTCGAGCTTTATCAATAATCCCTTAACAAAAAAAACGCTTAGAAGGACTCCCACTCTCCTCCGCCTTTGGTACAATGCTGGCCTCTTGCTCTGTCTTTATTTCCACAGCCTTCCTTTGATTGTCCATACTCCAACCCGTCCATCAACCGAAACGTCTTTCCAGACAGACATCCGAACTCTCATGAAACAAAAGAAACTATAACCGGGGCATGCCGAGCAGCAGCAACAGAAATAACAGCTCCTACCATTGCCGGAGAGCTTCTTTGCATTCGTTTCTCCCGAATCTGTGGAACTCCGCTCTGATTTCAAGGCTGTAGGTCCTCCGGGGGTTTGTCATTCTCAGGGTCTGTCCTTAGCTAACACCTCTCTCAACAGTCTAGTTCATCATCTCTCACGCTTAGCAGCGCTCCATTTACGGTAATAAACATCCTCAGTGCTTCATCTTTTGGTTATCTCCCCGGGCCGAAGGGCCTACGGATGCCGGAAGCTAGGGTATGTAGGCAGGGCACTATAACAAGGCTACCGCCTCAGAGGAAACAACCCAATTCAGGAAAACCGACAGGTCCCCTGCAGCCCCCTTTTCTCCCTCCTCGCCGTAGCTATTCTACCATCTGGTGCCGCGATGCACTCCGGCTCTGCTAATTATTACTCAAAAACGACAACACTCTCCCGAAAACTTAGCCTCACGGAGAGTGATCCAGCACCCTCACCAATCGGGGAATAATACTTCCCGAAGACCTCTCTCTTGGTACCAAAAAAGCTCATCTGTTCTTCACGGTATAGGGCAATCCGGCTGGCCTTCTGACGTGTCGGGAGGGAAGACAAGGTAGAAGAGTAATAGTTGAGGAGGACGAGGAAGAAGTGCATCATAGAAGGTCGGCACCTGTTCATCTGTCACCTCCATCGGTGTATCCCTCAGCAGCGCCCGGGGAATGACACCGGAGGTTGGGGGGGGGGATCAATTGTTACATGAACCCTATGCCAGCTCTCGGCGCTATGATTCGGCTATTTCTTGGGGAAGGGTGGAAGCACTTGTAAATCGACGGCGCCTTGCGGTTTCCCGGTCCGAGTAGGTTGCGATCTCCCCCGGCCCCCCCCGCGGCGGTCTTCCAGAAGGCTTAATGGGCACATAACAGGCCTTCCATAAATCTCCGGACCCCTCCGGCCCGGAGCAGGGCACATTCGCACCTGTGAGATTGGCGGATGGGGGTTCAAGAAGTTAACGCAATATCTACCCCCCCCCCCCCACTCTTTGATAACAGCCTTCATGTATAAGGGACAGCAGGCTGGAATTTAGGAAAAATTATTCAAATCGGTTACGTGGACTTATCCGATATTCTGAGCTGTGCTGTATAATAGGAGTTACTCAATGGTTCGGGTAGATCGGGCTGCTGCCAGCAGATTCCTCCCGGTAGGGCGGCGGGCATGCAGAAATTTGACCGATGAAATCCCGTGGTGTCGTGGTCGAATAGTACGGTACCGTACAGTACCGGTATGACCCTTCTGTCGCCGAACCGAGGTTGATCCCATTTTGGTGGTTGCGCACCGAAAGAAATGTAACTTCAACTCGGCGGCATTGGTAGAATATAGTGAAAGCTGGATTAGAGCTAGAGAAGCACTAGGCCAGTATTAGGTACAATTTGTAGAGTGTATGGCTAGTGCCGGTACCAGTGCTATCATACGGTAGTACCGGTACCCGAGTTGCAAAGTTCTCGTCCACCTAAATCTCGTGAGCCTCAATGACAAGGATAACGCACCCTCACCATAGATAGATGCCATAATCGCTAATACTATTATTATGTAATATCCTACAGTACCTCAGCCTCAACCACTCGCCCGGAGATATTTCGAAAAATATGAGTGGCGAGTTTAATAGAGAAAGTAAAAATCTACAGTAATGTCGGCCAGCATTTGGTTTCTGACCTATCGTCAGCATGGAAATGAGTTGGGTGGTCTGTTGTTACAGGTTGACGAGATCTGTCTAAGGTGGACGGGGAACTCGCGGTACACTTCCATTCGCAAAGTTTTCGCGGAGAGAGAGGTACTGTGGCGATGTCTTGGCGGCAATGGAGGTACTGGTACAAGAATTTGTGTATAATTTGAACTGAAAAGGTTGTTCTGGTACACTCGCGTTCCAAAAGTTCCGGCACCCAAGCTGGTACTGTGACACAAAAAGGCAATATTGGATGTATTATTATGTAGAGGTACTTTAGAATTAAATCAGGTCATCGACTGGTAATCGCTCAGGTATCACCTTCTTCCCCGCTTTCTCCCTCCTGACTACCAAACCACGATAGCCTAACTTCCAGCCATAGAACAAAAACGAAATGGCACCTCCACATGCTTATCTAAATAGCCTGGAATCATGTCGAGGTACATATACATAATAATACATTCACTATATGATTCTATGTCACGGTACCAGTCGGGGTGCCAGAACTTTTGGAATGCGAGTGTACTTTCGTTGCCACCAAGACTTTGCCACAGTACCTGTCCTTCCGCGAAGACTTTGCGAACGGAAGTGTACTGAGAGTAAAATTTAGTGGTGCAGGGTCTTAAAATTTACCCCACAATCCGACCTGGATTCGGGCTAATTAAATTACGGGAACGAGGCACCAGCCACACGTTAGTTTGCTCGGACTTGTGCGACTTTTCTGAGATTTTACGGTGCTGTCGCTCGAGTACCGTAGTTCCGTGAGCAAGCCGCCGCACCCGAGAATATTATCGTGGAAGCGGGTTTGAAGAGCAGTTGGGGAGGGCAATCGGCTAAAGTATCACTGCTCACACCACTGTCTTAAACGAAATGTACTTGTACGAGCATTCAATGCCGTTCAAATAGAAACAAGTACCCGAGCGCTGGCGGGGGAGTGTTTGTCGAGGCTGACGCTGGTGCTAGAGAGGGGACTCCTGATGACCTCCCAATTACTGGTTTATTATCCAAGTGAGGGTTTCCCAAGAATTAGTATCCCCTGCTTCACATGATAGCACTCGTACTCCGGTCGGGTGGGTATTGGTAGCGGGATGCTGGTAGAAACAGTTCTTCTGGAAGCTAATTTTGATTTCCCGGGGCACTGGCGAGTGGGTTCTTCTCACTTTTCCTCCAGTTTGACACAAGCGAGTTCTCAGTTTCGAATTCAGAGACAGTGCGGATAGCATCACGACTTCCGTGAATACGGGTATTTGAGAAAAGGCTAGATAAATATATATGAAAAATGATTTGCTGTTTTGGGGGTTACTCGGGTGCAATCGTACGGGTGCTCGCGCGCAAGTTAAGTTATGGTGTTGAAGGACAAAACACGCCAAAAGCCGAGGCCCGTTGCAGCATTACCTACTCGAGTAGTTTGCGTGCAACGAACCTTCAGCAGTGTGGCGGTGATGAGGCTGGTGCCAAGAAACTGGTGAGGGGTTCCGGGCACATCTGCAGCTGTCCTTGACCGGCACAGGATACGGGTACGGTATGTATGGGTGGGCTGGCAATCTAAAGAGAAGGAGTGAGTCGTCCTCAGCGAGATACGGTATTTTGCAAAGTGAAAAATAAGTGGTGAATGGGTGAATGATGCGCTGGAGGGCGGGGAGATTTGTTGTGATTAAAGGAATACTCAAGTTGATAGTCACGAGAGCCTCTAGCCCTCCCCCTCCCCCTCCAAATCCAATGGGGGGAGGTCAACTTATCAACGGTGTGCATCGTGCAGAAGCCTTGTGAGCACACTTTAAATCACAATTGGAAGCTCGATGACATTCCTCTCACAATCTCATTGGCAGCCCCCAATTTCCTCTGGAGAGCAAGGTTAAGTAGAAGCTCATCTCCAATGCTCCGTCAAAGTGAGAGAGAGCTCCTCAACTCTTTGTGACATCTCTCGCTGCTTCCCACCTAATTCGGGAAGGTCCATCCGATTCTTCACCCTCAACTGAATCGGCACGCTCAGCTTGGCGAGGGTTGGGGTCGGCAGGTGCCACCATGTGCCCCCGTCGCTCAGTGTCTCTTTCCTCTTCTAAAGCTCAGTTCCTGACAAACAAACTTCTTTTTTTTCCTTCTTCCCTTTCAACAAAAGACACCGCTTTAAACCGTTGCAAACCACCTACAACCCACCCACCGTGAGTGAGTGAGTGAGTATCCGTGAGAAGCCGAATAATCTTAATCTTAGAATGTCTTACGATCCTCGAACTACGGATGGGCCATCCCCGAATGCCACCTTCTCAACAGTTCATCCACCTGCGACCGGCGCAACAGGGATTCCTGGTGGGTTCTTCTTTTCCCGCTCTCTCTGCTTTCTTCCTCCCCCTTCCTTCTCCCCCGGATTATCAGAACTGACTGACTCAAGAATTTTCTTCCAAAACAGCAGCGAATCCAACGCCCCCGCCTCCAACAATTCACAAAAGGACTTACCAAGCTTGCATTCCCTGTCGCCAGAGAAAAGTTCGCTGCGACCTCGGCTCCGTAGAAGCGCCGCACGATCCACCCTGCGTCCGCTGCCGTCGCGAATCCAAGGAATGCTACTTTTCCGCTACGCGACGCAAGACGAGGACCCCCAGCGCGGACGAGGTAGGAGTTGGTCGCGGCCGCGGCACTATCCGCGGCGTGGTTAGGAAGCACGAGGATGACGAGCAAGCGCTGTCGCCGATCAAACGCTCTCGCTCAATTGACCACGGGGAATTCGCTAATTCCCCATCCTATTCACCCGGCTTCGTGGGGAAACCCTTCGTCACTCCTATTGATCCGCGACTCGCGGAACGGGATGGGGACGCCGACAGTAGGGACGGGGACACGGCAACCGCTGCTGAAACGCTGCTCCAGACGCCCGTTTACAACTCGCACGAGGCACTATTAACGCTTATTGAGGCAGCGGGGAAGGATACGCCGTTGTCTACTGGCGAGAGGTCGTCTAGCGATACGGATGGGGAAGATGAGAAGGATGTCGGCGATGGCCGGTCACCGGCTGGACAGAATGGGATTGGGGTTCGGTTCTCCTCGGCGGGTGATAATGGTTTCCCCTTTGCTCGTAGGCGGGCGGGAAGCAGTTCTACCACTTCTCCCCGAATGCAGGTTGGCCGGCTGGGGACTGCTAGGAGTCTGAGCATTAGCACCACCACTCACGAGGATAGGGATGGGCTGGAAAAGGCAATTCGAGTGTGGAACAAATTTCGGTTTGTCAAGGCGGGGTGGTTCACCGCGAGCGAAGCAATTCAATATGTTGAATAGTAACCCCCCACACTTTTTTACCCCAGTTGAGGCACATGTACATTTTTGCTGATGGAGTGATAAGCTTTTACATACATCTACACCCGCTGTCACCAACCTTAACCTCACCCTCCCTTCAATATATTTCTCACCCCAGCCACCATCACTCGCTCCTTCGCTTAGAACCCTTCCTGACAACCATCATCCTTCTCATAACATCACGATATATGGCCCTTCCGGACCCGGGGGGTCGGTCAAGGTCGTATGCGATCCACGATATGCTATGGCGCGAAGTTCGCCACGGCTGCGAAGGACTCATGTGGGGTGGTGGCTGGGGCGGTCTTGGCACCACAAGCAGCAACAACCACTCGCATGCACATAGCGCAAGGGTGGCGCGCGGTCTGCGCACATTGGGGACGGTGGAAGGTTTATTGATACTCACAGAGTGGCACGTCCGCGGATTACACTTCCCAATGGGCGCCGAGGAGGGCGACTGGATGCTTGACTCGTCCGACAGCGAGGAGTGTGAGACCACGCACACCCGGCGGAGACCGCGCAAGAGCGGAGGAGTGGTGGAGGGCCTGGGCGACCGCATCGAAAACCTGCTCGAGCCGGCCTATCGCAGCGACCGGATGAGCTGGATGTTGTTGGGCAACGCCCTGGCACTGGCGTATGAGCTCGGTGTCTTTGACGAGACAGACGAGCCGGCATCCACCGCCCCCGCACACCTCCCCTCCACAGAACCGCCCCCGCCGGACACAGTCCACCGTCTCCGCTTCCAGAGAATCCAGAAGCTCCTCCTCGTCTACGTCCTCCAACTCGCCTCGCGCCTCGGCTGGACGAGCATGATCCCGCGACACATCACCGACTCTGTTCAACACAAGCTCAACTCTACCGTCGCCTCCCCGGCTAGCTCTACCATAACTGGCCGCTGGGATAGCGACGATGAACTTCAGGACGCGATCTTCCACAGCTGGGTTGACCTAACAATGCTGATGAAGCACTCCGCGGAGAGGCTCTTCCCCTCGCGCCGAGAGACCAAGAACTTTATGCGGACGGGCCACTATGTGGGGCTTCTGGAGCACTTCCAACCCCTGTTGAAGCACTGGAAGCGCGACTTCGATGCCCTTAGCCTCCCGAACCCGATTCACCACATCCTCAGCATGGAATACGAGCACGTTAGGTTTTACATCAACTCCCTCGCCCTCCAAGCCGTCGTGGACCGGTGTACTGTGAACAACAGCACGAAACACGCGGTGGCACAGATGAATAAGAAGGACATGTCCTTCATAAAGGAAGTCGTCGACGCCTCCCGCGCTCTCCTGTCTTGCGTCGTGGAGAAGATGTATCCGGGAGGATACCTTAAGCACGCGCCGATACGAATCTACCTGCGCATTTTGGGTGCGAGCATGTTCCTGCTGAAGACTTTCGTGCTTGGCGCGAAAGAACACGACGTCACGACTAGTCTAGCCCTCATCCATTCAACAATAGACGCGCTCCGCCACGCAAGCGTCGACGATGTACACGTTGCACTACGCTTCGCGGATTTGCTAGAGACATTGACGAATCGGATTCAGGCCCGGGTCGTCAAGATTCTTCCCACTGGCAGCGCAACTACTAATGCTACTACCGATACATCCGCAAATACCCCGCCACCACAGGCCACGCCGCCGAAGGCAAAGGTCAAGATGCCCCCACCTCCGACTCCCAGCATGCTACAGACCGACGTGACCAGGGGAGAGTATGCGTACGACGGAGCGGAGATACCGGATACTGAGTTCTACTTCCATGGGTATGAGGATTGGTTGGCGCTACCGATCGATCCTATTGTTGGCGCTGGGTTCGATAATGTTACGCAGGGTCAGATGGGCGTTGACGTTGGCGGAGTGGATTTGTTGGAGTTGTTATTGGGGGGTAGTGGTGGTGGTGGTGGTGGGTGAGGGGCGCCGGGTGTTTGGGGTTTTCTTTTAGGTTGGTTATTTATTCTGCTGTATGATAACATTTTTGGCACAAAGTTTCTATACGTTTTCGTATCTTCTCTTCCCTTTGCTCTTTCTTTCACCATTCCGTCTAGGAGTATCTTTCTGGCTGTCTATATGACCGGTTGTCTGGGTTTGTTTCTTCTTACCTTCTTTCTGGTGCCTCGGCTTTGGTCGTCCGGTTGTTTCTGCGGGTGGATGAGTTGCACTCTTGTATATGATGAAGTCGACTAATAATCGTGGAATACGATGGGACGTCTTGCCAGCTCTTATGGATCCCCTACACTTACATCCAAGTCCAGAAAGGATACTTGCACCATCCCAAAATTGCCCGAGAATTTCGGCATGGTTTAGGCTCTCGAGCAAGCCAAGGTTTCCGAATACGGTACCTTTAGACTGGGCAAGTAGTACTGTATACACGTTACCGCATCAGGTTTTATCCTAGGGAATTGACACCCCCCCCCCAGAAAAAAACATGCTCCAATTTCTGGAACGCTTTCAACCAATACCAACGTGATGATTCGTATAGTACGTGCTGTGGGGAGGGGCAAACATAGGCTGCGTGCCAAGGTTATGTGCTAGCAGAGTTTTTGTGCCATCGGGAGATGTATTTTTTTTCTTTTTTCTTTCCCCTTCCTGTTGCTGGTTCTCGAGATTTCTGGTTACTCATGTAGTGCCCGGCGGAGATGTATTTTCTAGATTGGTGTCTGGGTTTTGTTTGCGTGGAGAGTTACAGTGAAAATAAACTTAGCGGTGTCGGTGGATACTTTTCTTCACAGAGTCGCTGTTTTCGGAGAGGTCTAGTACGGCGCTGTGCGGTCCTCTCTATGTATGGTATCCGCTGGTAGAATTCATCTTACTGCCGCAAGTATTTAGGACTAGGCCGGGCACTGCTGGGTTTCTTGTGATACTTTAGTTTATGGGGTTCGGATGGTAGGGTGGTGGGATGTCCGGGGGGGAGACTTTGGTCTGACCGTTCGGGGGGAGAGAAATGGCACTTCACATTTTATATGATGCGGTATTGCCTTCTTTCGTTTAGTAATCCGCCCGTCTCCCGGAACCTGCGTTCTTTGGATAGACGGACGGAAATAGCTTATCCGGCCTTCCGCTCACCTGAATCTCGCTCTATTGAGGTGGATGGGGAGTCTATAGAAGGACCTAGGTATCAAGAGAACTCATTCTTGACGCGTGAGCTCAATATTGCCTTGCGATCTCTATAATTCCGTGAGAGAATCCCCACAGCGTCATAACTATCGAATCCTAAGGATACGCAGAATCTCCAAGTGCCCGAATCGTCAAACCAAAGTTTATCGTGATTTGTCCGGGAAGTGGATGATACGTTGTAATTTGGAGTTCTATACTACACTAGGTTAGCGCGGTTCAAACGGGAGGATTATATCGGGTTACTACTATCCCTACCCCCGTTGTCCCGGATAGGATAGTCGAAATCCGGAGCGGACTGTCTGGGATGGATGGCTAAAATGGTTGGTTGATTGATGAAAGGTAGTGGAGGATTGAGGAGGAGACTGAAAATCGAGTGATAATTGATGATGGGTGACAGGCAGCTATTTCGTATAAAGTCTAGACTAGAGGTGGAAGAAAATTAGGCAAGGCTTTCTCGAAACTGGACACAAGTAGGTTTTTATTTGAACTTTGACGCTTGGAATCTGCATTCCCTCATTGTGGCATTTCGCGATATACTGGGAGGCACCTCCCAGGAGTAACTCTAACACTGCTGTTCAACCTCCCCTCAACAACTCCTCAGCGTGTGCTGGGGGGAAGTGGCTCGAGCCTGAAACTGGCACGGTCGCACACCGCTATCTGGGATTGCGCGGAATCGGATAGCCCTCCAGCGGTTCAAAGTCTCTTTATACAGTACCTCCAAATTTTCATAGACTCTCACTCGTTGAACCAGAAATGGGGAGCTCTAGAATTGGTATGATATTCTAGGAGCCCGCCCCCCAAGTCTCTCCAGAAGGTTCCCCCGCCGAGTAGAATACCAGGGGACTACCGGGAGAGGAAGGAAGGTAGAGGCGAAACTATTTCTCTAACCAGTTAAATGTTTAATAAATGATATTGCAGCCGCATGCATGCTCTTGACGAGATGGCGGAGAAAAGGTTAAAAGTAACAGGATAAGTATTTGTTCCTGTAGCGATATAATGTGAAAATGCCTAGCTGGCGCAGTGGTTAACATGTCAAGAAACAATTAACCTCCCGCGCAATTTAGCAGGAGCCCGGGAGTTCGATTCCTGCTCGAATCGAGTTATTATCGAACGATCCGTCACGTAGGGCCTTGCCCCTACAGGAACCGGGAGACTGAAGACCTTTAGCCCTGAAGAGGGTTGTAGCGCAAATCAGACCTGCTGCGAGGTGGTAGAATCCGACTCTGGACCTCATCCCTAAGGGGGAGGTCCGCGATCGGCGGGGTAGCAGAATAAAAATGAAACAAGAAGTTGGGTTTCTTTCTTTCTTTCTTTTTTTTTTTAAAAAAAAGCTGCTTTGCTGCCTTTGATATGGATTCTCGGAAGTCACCTATTGCTCATTCGCTTCCTGTAATGCTTGCGACGGAGTCAACAAGGAAAGCTTGCTTAACAGCTTTGCAAACTTTGCAGCTTTCCGGCACAGCACCCTGGCGCAGGCAAGCTTAGAGTTTCTTATGAATGTTCTTATGTTCTCACCGGCAGCCACTTGCCACTTTGAGCCTTTCTGAATAGGAGGACGAAAAGCATGCTATACACGTGCCTACTAAATGGATCACAAGAAAGTGTTGATACAACTTATGAATATTTGTCGAGATAAAGCTTTTCCCAAGAGAATGGGCTTAAGTTAGACCTTTATTTTTTTCTCTCAAACTAATGCCCTCCCACTCTCACTGTTGTAGTTCCGGATACCTTATTCCCCAGAATGAAATCCGTGAAATCCGGATATCCGGGATAGCGGGGTGCGGGGGTATATGTGGGAGGTACTATATTTATCCGTAATCGGGGAAATGATTGGGGGGGGGGCAGGGGGAACATTTGGCCTGTGTTTGTACTAGGTGGACCACACCGTTCATGCCTTTGAGCATCTGTAACATAGATGTCAGCCTAGAGCAAAAAACGAGAATTCGGGGTAATGTACCGGATATATCTTCTTTTGTGAGCAAGGGATAGAGATTCCTAGGTTTTCATCTATCGTAGTTTGAAAACACGCAAAGTCTGGGATTTTTTTTCTGGGGGGATTATGGAGAGTATGGTAGAGTGAGAGAAGGCAAAACGGGGTAGGGGGTGTGAAGGCCTTCAAATACTTTGGAACGTCAAGTAACCACGGTCGCCTACTGGCGGAAGTATTACTTCAATGGGGTGGTGGTGGTGGTGGTGGGCGAGGGGCGGCGGGCGCTCGCGGTTTTCTTTTAGGTTGGCTATTTATTCTGCTGAATGATAACATTTTTGACACAAAGTTTCCATACGTTTTCGCATCTTCTCTTCCCTTTGCTCTTTTTTCATTCCGTCTGGGAGTACCTTTCTGGCTGTCTATCTGACTGGTTGTCTGGGTTTGTTTCTTACCTTCTTTCTGGCGCGTCGGCTTTGGTCGTCCGGTTGTTTCTGCGGGTGGATGAGTTACATTCTTGTATATGATGAAGTCGACTAATGATCGTGGAATACGATGGGACGTCTTTGCCAGCTCTCATGGACCCCTTACACTTACATCCAAGTCTAGAAAGGATACTTGCACCATTCCAAAAGTGCCCGAGAATTCTGGCATGGTTTAGGCCTTGAGCAAGCCAAGGTTTCCGAATAAGGTACATTTAGACTGGGCAAGTAGTACTGTATATACGTTACCGCATCAGGTTTTATCCTAAGGAATTGACCCCCCCAAAAAAACATGCCCCAATTTCAGGAACGTCCTTTTCGCAACACCAAGGTAATGATTCGTAGAGTACGTGCTGCGGGGAGGGGGAAAACATAGGCTGCTTGTCGGGGTTATGTGCTAGTAGAGTTTTTGTGCCGTCGGGGAATCTATTTTTTTCTTTCTTTCTTTCTTTCTTTCTCCTTCCTGTTCCTGGTTCTCGAGATTTCTGGTTACTCGTGTTGTCCCCCGGGAGAGATGTATTTTTTAGATTGTTGTCAGGGTTTTGTATGGAGAGTTATAGTGAAAATAAACTTAGCGGTGTCAGTGGATACTTTTCTTCACAGAGTCGCTGTTTTCGGAGAAGTGTAGTACAGCGCTGTGAGGTCCTTTCTATGTATGTTATCCGCTGGGAGTATTCATCTTACTGCCGCAAGTATTTAGGACTAGGCAGGGTACTGCTGAGTTTCTTATGATATTTTAGTTTAGTAATCCTCCCATCCCCCGGAGCCTCCGTTCTTTGGATAGACGGACGGAACTAGCTTATCCGGATTTCTGTTCACCCGAATCTTAGTCTATGAGGTGGATGGGGGTGGCCTATAAAAGGACCTGGGTATCAAGAGAACTTAGTCTTGATTCGTGAGCCCAATATTACTTTGTGATCTCTATCTATTCGTGAGGGAATCCTCATGGCGTTATAAGTGTTGGATTCTAAGGATATGCAAAATCTCTAAGCGTCCGAATCGTCAAACCAAAACTATCGTGATTTGTCCGGGAGTGGATGATGCGTGTAATTTGGAGTTTTACTACACTAGGTTAGCGCGGTTCAAACGGGAGGAGTATCGGGTTACTATCCTTCCCCGTTGTCCCGGATAGTAAAAATCCGGAGCGGACTGTCTGGGATGGCTGAATGGTTGGTTGATGGGGATAGTGGATTGAGGAGACTCAAAAACGAGTAATAATTGATGATGGATGACAGTCAGCTATTTCATGTAAGGTCTAGACTAGGGATAGAAAATTAGGAATGGCTTCTCGATACTGGGTAGGTAGTTTTTATATTTCAACTTGCTTGGAATCTGAATTCCCTCGTTATGGTATTTCGCGATGTGGTGGAAGGCATCCCTTGAGCAACTATAACACGGCTGTTCAACCTCCATTAGCTCCGCAGTATCCACTGGGAGGAATGTCTCGGATATGAAACTTGCACGGTCGCACACCGCTATCTGGGGTTGTGCGGGACTGGATACCCCGGTTAGCTGTTCAAACTCTTTTATGCAATACCGCCAAATTTTCATAGACTCTCACTCGTTGAACCAGAAATGGGGAGCTCTAGAATTGGTATGATATTCTAGGAACCCCCCCCCCCCCAAGTCTCTCCAGAAGGTTCCCCCGTTGAGTAGAATACAAGGGGACTACCGGGAGAGGAAGGAAGGTAGAGACGAAACCACTTCTCCATCGCATTGAATGTTTAATAGATAAAATTACAGCATCGTATCCTCAGGCAAAATAATTAAAGACCACCAGGATAAGTATTTGTTCCAGTAGCCATATGATGTGAAAATGCCTAGCTGGCGCAGTGGTTAACATGTCAAGAAACAATTAACCTCCTGTGCAATTTAGCAGGAGCCCGGGAGTTCGATTCCTGCTCGAATCGAGTTAATATCGAACGATCCGTCACGTAGGGCTTGCCCCTACAGGAACCGGGAGACTGAAGACCTTTAACCCTGAACAGGGTTGTAGCGCAAATCAGACCTGCTGCGAGGTGGTAGGATCCGACTCTAGACCTCATCCCTAAGGGTGAGGTCCGCGATCGGCGGGGTAGCAGAATAAAAATGAAACAAGAAACTTTTTTCTCGCTCCGTTTTAAGAAGTTGCTTTCCTTTGATTTGGGGGGGAAGAGGCACTCGCAAATTCTGTATGATATATGGATTCTCTGAAGTCACCTTTTGTTCGTTCGCTTCCTATAATGCTTACGACGGGGTCAACAAGGAAAGCTTGCTTAACAGCTTTGCAAAAAATACAAACTTTGCAGCTTTCCGGCGCAGCGCCCAGGGGGAAGTTGTCAAGGCTTAGAGTTTCTTATGAATGCTCTCCTGTCCTCATCGACAGCCACCTGCAACTTCAAGCCCCTCTGAATCGGAGGATGGAAAGCACGCTACACACCTGCCTACTAAGTAGATCACAAGAAAGTGTTGATACAACTTATGAATATTTGTCGAGATAAAGCTTTTCTCAAGAGAATGGGCTTAAGTTAGACCTTTGTTTTTTTCTCTCAAACTAATGCCCTCCCACTCTCACTGTTGTAGTTCCGGATACCTTATTCCCCAGGATGAAATCCGTGAAATCCGGATATCCGGGATAGCGGGGTGCGGGGGTATATGTGGGAGATACTGTATTTATCCGTAATCGGGGAAATGATTTTTTTTTGGGGGGGGGGCAGGGGGAACATTTGGCCTGTGTTTGTACTAGGTGGACCACACCGTTCATGCCTTTGAGCAGCTATAATATTAGATGTCAGCCTAGGGCAAGGCTAGAATTCGGGGTATCGTACCGGATATATCTTCTTTGTGAGCAGGGGATAGAGATTTCCGGGTTTTCATCTATCATAGTTTGAAAACACTCAAAGTCCGGGACAATGAGGTATAATACGTTTCTATGCCTCTTGTACGAATCCTGAAATTTTTTCGGGGGGATCATGGAGAGTATGGTAGAGTGAGAGAAGGCAAAACGGGGTAGGGGCTGGGACGGCATCCAATACTTTGGGACGTCAATTAACCACGGTAGCCTACTATCGGAAGTATTACTTCAATGTGGTGGTGGTGGTGGTGGTGGTGGTGGTGGTGCTAGGAGCAGGTATATGATCCGCCAGCTACCAGGCTGCTCGGGACGTAAGGATTTAGGAAATGATGGGAGTTATATTGAGGTATATTCATGCTACGGATTGTTATAAATAGGGCAGTCTTATGACGGTCTATAGACGGGCGGGCAAGGCAACAACTCTCTCTCTCTCTTGCATCATTTGGCCTAATTATTTTACCCTTCGCCTCTGGCCTCCTCTGTGTGACCTCCTCTATATACCTTTCTCTTTGTAGTATTGGCTGGCGTCTTGTTAATGGCTTTTATTGGACTGGCAGTAAAATTGTATCCTGAATCGGGGGTGGTTCCGCCCCCCCTTAAGTATTATCGCGATGCCCCCCCCCCTCCGAACTGAAGCACACAGCCTACTCGGAGGTAATCAATTGAACCGGATAAATGAAGCTTCGAAAGGCAGTGGGTGAGGTTTCTGCCCCATACTTTCCGGCATCCGGGCGTGCGGTAAGGTGTTAGTGCCGGATATTCCGCCCTGGCAGGCGAACCGTTCCAATCCGCCAAGGTTGTACCAACCATAGAGTAATTCATATCCACGTACCGTACCAATGGTATGGGAGGTAAAACATAGATACCGGTAGGCCATCCTACTATCATAGGCTACAGCAAGTTCACCGCCAACACACTCCTAATGCAGCGACGTTTATAAAAACGGACTTCCATCGCACAAGGCCAAAATTGACCGGAGCCTCAGGATTCGGTGGTATGCGACAGCGGTCCGTTTTACAAAGGTCACGATGTTATTAACTTACGAGCGAACTAAGCCTAAATGTGTTCGGCTGGGTAACCATTTGCTGGGCTTCTTTCTAGAGCGGAGTGTTGGCCGGGCAGTTAGTTACCTCACAGTGGGGGATTTTGACTTTCCAATGTAATCTGGGCTTAGCCCGGGGGTCTAGGATTGCCTAATTTTTTTTTCTAACTTACTCGGGGGGGTCATGAAATACCGGAAAGGGGGGTATCCCTGCTTCGATAACTTAGCAACCAAAACTCACGAAAACTTGGAAAGCAGCAACAGGGATCAGCTCTTGATAAACCAGTATGATGAAAA
>Ga0307509_10001246_pt1 | contig 43113 bp, 45 predicted proteins | sample 10_EM_MG_FD_202245 | JGI IMG/M metagenome (GOLD analysis project Ga0307509, IMG submission 202245) | Populus trichocarpa ectomycorrhiza microbial communities from riparian zone in the Pacific Northwest, United States - 10_EM | ecosystem: Host-associated > Plants > Roots > Unclassified | place...
CTAAGAGCCCATAGAATGTGAGGCAATCGACCTCTAAGTTCTAGGATGACTTTGCCGGTGAAGGTAGGGTAACTTGGGTTCCTCAGTAGGGTAACTGGGACCCATGGGCATAATGACCAAATTCCAAGGTAGGGTAACTTCGCCCTCATATGCCTTTAACCGCTCAGGAAGTCCTCCAGGCGACCAGAGAAGTCGTCTCGGAGGTCCATGTAACATTCCCATAATTCTCTTAACCTTATGCGAATGTTCTCCCGAAAGGTTACCCTGCCTAGTAGAGTACCTCAAGGCTACTCAACTATCCCCTAGGCCTTATCCTAGGTTTTACAGCTATTTGTACAAAGTATACGAGACCATACCACCTCTGGTTACCTCTTGGTATACCATTTGGGCTAAGCTGATAGTGATTGTAGCTACCTATCGTAGAGTCGTTACACTACTCACCGTTTCTCTTGGTCTCTCCTCAGAACGTCAACGTCGTCTCTTAGTTCCACGGTTTGGATTGTCTATAACCCTATGGTCTTTTGGTTTAGACGCATACCTCTCATGGAACTGTTGCAATGCTTGCATTGCGGTGTCTTCTAACATCTCGAACGGTTCCCAAGAATTCGCTTCTGGACCGTACCCTTCCCTAGCAACCTTATATTGCACAAAGCGGTGTGGAAACTTTGACTTAGGATTCCCATACCATCTGCTATCAACCACTTCTGCAACAACATAGCCAGGCTTATTGTCTAAAATGTCAGGTGTTGGTATTATCTTTTGAGGCCTGCCCACAGGATCCTCACAATAGGGTTCCAACAGACTAACATCAAATACAGGATGGATGTCCCATCTCTCCGGCAGCACAACCTCATATGCCCCAGACCCCACCTAGCGTTTGACAACAAATGGTCCAAACATCTTATGGTCTAGTTTTTCGATAGGCCTTTTTGTACGGAGGTTCTTGCAGTTTAGCATAACCCTATCCACTTTCTTAGCTCTGCCCTGTGAGACCTCTTCTAACGTAACATATTCCGGAGCTGGCTGTCTCTTTTGATCATGCCAATTCCGCTGTCTTTCCTGTGCCTGCTTTATTGTCTCTCGGATCTCCTGCCACGTGGCCTCCCAATCCTTCACAACAAGCTCGCTGTCTGGGTGGATTACTTTGTTATCTGACACTATCCCCGACCACTGAGTCGGTGGCGAGAATCCATAATTTATCTCAAAGGGACTAGCCTTTGTGGATTCCGACATTGAAGTATTATACTCATGTTCCGCGAAGGGCAAGAGCGATACCTAATCGTCTTGTTCATATGAACAATAACTGCTTAAATATTGTTCTAGTGTGTGATTACCCCTTTCAGTTTGCCCATCACTTTCTGCGTGGAATGCGGTAGCGAGGTTTAGCTTTACTTGCAATAGCTGCATCAGGCTTGTCCAAAACTTGGATCTGAATCGGGTATCTCGGTCAGAGACAATTGATTAAGGAAGCCCATGGAGGCGCCAGATTTCTTTGACGATCGTCAAGGCCAATTCCTTAATGTGTTCCTCCGTCCTCAGCGGTATGAGGTGTGCCATCTTGGAGAACCTGTCTAAGATAACCCATATCTTTGTATACCCGTCGGACTTTGGTAAACCGACTATGAAGTCCATGGATATTGCCGTCCATGGCCTCATGGGAACTTCTAAGGGTTCTAGCAGTCCAAACCTCTTGTGCCTGATGACTTTATTACGTTGACATACATCACAACAGCGAACGTACTCGGTAATGTTTTCATCCATCTTTGGCCAATAGAAGTTAGCCCTGACCCTACCAATGGTCTTATATATTCCGAAATGTCCAGCAATCTTTGAATCATGTTCTGCCTCCATGATCGTTCACCTTAGACCTTCGTCCTTTGGAATCTACCACCTGTTTTTATACAGGAGCAAGTCCTTTTCGATACTACAATTTGTATCAACCTTACTATGGCCTTTGAGGAGTGCCTTTAGCGTTGCTAAATATGTTTAATCACTATCGGCTGCTTTCATGCGAGCCTCATCAAATATTTTGTGCAACCGAAAGCGTTGGCAAGTCTGCAACACATGTGGTCGCAAGATGACAGGCTCCTCTCCAATATACTGTCCAGGGCGAAAAAATATAAAAGGTTCGGAATTACTCCCCCCTTCAGGGCGGTAGTCCCTACGCCTCGACAAAGCATTCGCCTTTTCATTCAACTATCCCTCTCTATAGATAACCTTAAAATTGTAGGGTTGTAGAAACTCTGCCCAGTGGTGTTGTCTGCGGTTAAGACTCTTTGTAATATTAAAGTACTCTAAATTCTTATGATCGGTATACACCAATATCTGATCATCAACCGACATCAACATATAAGCCTATTCTTTAAAGGCTGCGACTATTGCGGCCATTTCCTTATCATGGATATCATAATTTATCTCTACTTGCGAGAACTTTCTACTATGAAAAGCTACAGGATGCCATTTGTCATCTTCACAGAGTTGAGATAATACAGCTCCTAACACAAAGTCACTAGCGTCGGTTTCCAACTTAGTTGGACGAGTGTCATCAAAGTGTGTCAGAATTGGACCTGTGGTAAACATCTCCTTTAATTTGTGAAAAGCATCCTGACTTGAAGGAGTCCACATCCATTTGATACTTTTCTTTGTCAAGTCCGTTAGTGGTTTGGCTATCTTGCTAAAACCTTTTATGAACCGACGATCAAAATTGTCAAAGCCCATAAAGCTTTACACATCGACGACCTTCTCAGGCGTTGACCATGCCCGGATCTCGTCAACTTTTGTACTTGTCATAGAGATTCCTCTATCGGATATCTTATACCCTAGGAACTCTACTTCCCGTTGATGGAAGCTTGACTTCTTAATGCTAACGCAAAGGCATGCCTTTCTCAGCCTTTCCATGACCCGCCTTACCAGGGCGACATGTTCTTCAACTGTTTCCGTATAGATCAGAATGTCATCCATATAGGCGATGCCTCTGACATCTAACATGTCACGGAATACATCATTGATCATACTCTGAAACGTTGATGGTGCGTTGCATAATCCAAACGGCATCACGGTGTACTCATAAAGACCATATCTCCTTTGAAAAGGGGTCTTCCATTCTTCACCTTCCGCCATGCGGATAAGGTAATAGCCATTCTGCAGATCCAATTTTGTGAAAATAGTGGCTTTACCGAGCCTGCTCCTGAGCTCGCTCATCAAGGGTAACGGATACTTATTCTTGATAGTAATCTTGTTTAACCCTCGGTAATCAATACATAACCGAAGCGTTCCATCAGGCTTCGGCACAAATAATATAGGGGCGCCTATTGGCGAGGAAGATCCTCTAATCTTTCGATGGTCTTCCATTTCCCTAATATAATCCCAAAGCGCGTCTAATTCCTTCTTAGACAAGGGATAGATAGGCCCATCTGGTAGTTTGGCATCTGGAATCAAGTCGATACGATGATCCTATTTACTATGCTCAGGTAAAGCATTGATTTTCTCTTGACTGAATATATCTGCATAGTCTCTATATTCACGGAGAATTTTAATCTTGATGTCCTCGCAGTCTTCATCAGTGTAAAGGGCTATGCCCATGACAACGATATTGTCTGGGTCCTCGGCTAAGAGTTCCTCTTCGGTAATGAACTCGAAGCGCCTTTCTTTCCTTAGGCAGTGGGCTATACAATATTCTGATCGCCACTTAAGACTGCCCTTCTCCCAGTTAATATCTGGGTTATGGTCCTTTAGCCACGACATTGGCAGGTAACCATTGACTTTGCCTGTTGGCATATCTGGGACTTCAAATCGCATCTTATTCATATGGTCTACTATGTACATATCCACCGTAGTGGCATAGTGTAGACCTGAGCCTGGGATGTGGTTCCCACTGGCATCTAAAATTGGTGTCGGTTCCTTCCGATGTACACAAGGTACCTGGGCTTTCTTAACCCAATCGCTGCTTAATACAGCCCCAGTAGCGCCAGTATCTAACAATAAGAGGGCTTCACCACTTAGCCTCTCTTGATTGTGGCTCCATTCCAATGTCACTCTTACGTGAATGGATCATGTATGTGGCGGTGGGCCTGCAAGCCTCAACCGCTTATCGGGTCTCTTGTCCCTAAACATTGCCGTTAGTAACTTTCCAGAAGAATTTGGTAAGGTTTTACAATAGCTAATCAATAACTCTTGCCTTTCGACACATGAGCCGCCACAACTGGTTGTGAATAACTTTTATCACTTGATAAATTTTACGGTGTTTCAATAGCTTGGCTGTTTACTATCACGCCAGCAAGATTTCGGGTATTCAACCCTCCTCAGGTAAACTTGTAAAATAACTTCAATTGCTAAGTCAAGTCCAGCCTGACGAAATACACACAAAGCCCAACCAAATTCAATCCAGAATTCCAAACAATACCAGATAAGCAAATAACACTTCCCAAAATCACATAAGAAACAAAACAAAAGCGTAAAACAAAGTATCACAACCATTCCCAATATAACAAAAGAAATCCAACCAATCTCACTATCCCTATAGCCAGATATTAGTTTCAATATGTTGTACCTCGGGTGGGGAACATTACTGCTTGGTTTCCGTCATCTATCTCATCAGCCTTTCTAGGCTCTAGAGTAGAGTTAGCTTTTGCATTCCTATCACCTCTTGGGATAGATCTTACCTAGCCGTCCATATCGGTATCAATCTCCAAGATATCCAAATCTGGAGGTGGTGATCCGGGAACCTCGGCTACAACTTGCTTAAGAGCAGGTTTCGGAGCAGCTTCAATGCGGCGCGATTTCGGGACTTGGGTGGCTTCGTATCCAGCTTCACCGGCGCCTCTTTTTCGATTAATTCGAGAGGACGCAACAACTGGAGTAGTCAATGGACGCTTTGCCCAGTAGTGACCGGCTTGTCCACATCGTGAGCATTGATTCAACCATTTGCGTTTGTCAATCAGAGGCTGAGGAATATCACGATGCATTTTTGTGTGCTCTGTTTCTTGCGGTCTTGAAGACCCAGACGCATGGTTGCGGGGTTTCTGTTCGCGTCGCCCCGAGCCTTTCCTATCCTTTCGCTGTTTCTTAGCGGACGATTGCCTATCATCGCTCCTTTCCAGTCTGGAATCATGTTTTTCCTTTGTAACCGTACAGTGAAAGGAAGCAACGTCTTTCAACTGATTTCCAGTTTGATGGAGGCGATTGATATATTCGACGTATTCGTCGGGAAGCAGAGTTTTCAAAGCCCATGCATTGCGAAGGTCTGTACTTATACCTACCCGGGCTTTGTCCTTGACAAAATTGCCCCTATATCCCCACTCTAAAGCCAGTCTCATCAGCTCGTCAGAAAAGTGATCGATCTTACCGGACTTCATAGTCAAATCATTCCACTCCCTAAGAGCGCGATCCCGATCGGAGTGTCCACCAAAACTTGACACCAGCCATTGCCGAAAACCTTTCCAAGTGCGAAGGACATTTTTCGGATCGAAGGGAATACCTTCTCGACGGGCACCCTCTTCACTAACGTAAGGGTGTATGCTGTGGTACCATTTCTTGGCAGGACCTTGGAGAAGGGGCATTACCAAACTGACTTTATCCCAGCCCTTGCGGAGGGATTCCCTAAAGTAGTCCAGTTTGATTTCGCAATCCTGTATGAAGCGTTGAGTATCGGTAGAGTCACCTTTGAACGGATCGACACCTAATTTCTCAGGTCTCTTCGGTCGATGTGCGGACTTCTTACCCTTGCGTTGTCTCCGAAGATACTCAGCAAGCTCATGACACCGCTTATCATACTTTTCGTTCCTCGCATCATTCCAGTATGACTTGCGTCTCCCTATGAATTTCCCCCGATCGGGAAGGGAGGAGTCAGAATCGCCATCTGACGAGGAGTCGAATCACCAGGATCTCCAGCGCCTCGAGCGTTTCCACCACGGGGCGGAAGATTTCCTCCACTGCCACCAGCGTTGCCGCTCGGGCCTCCCCTACTGGAATCATACCCACTAAAACCATCTTCACCCTGCACGTCTTCGTCCATTCTCTCAGGTAATGGGTTAGATGGTGGGGGAGGAGGTTGTTGGCTAGCAGGACGAGTGTTAAAGGCAGAGTCTCTTAAAAAAATCTGGGCAGTCACTATGCCTAGTGTGCCTTACACTCTCACAGTACCCACATCGGTTCTGTTTTGACTTTGGCTGAGGAGCCTCGTTCCTAGGTCTCAATCAAATATTGATCGCCTCAAAGTCACTCTTGAGACATGGAAACCGGTGCTCATAACGAATGTCGCTTCCTTCGGCCACAACCCTACAGTCCGGAGATCAAACACCCACAGGCGCTAGCGCTTCTGACCTTCAGGTAAAACCGGAAGGTCCAACATTCCCCGAAGGTTTTGCTCGTGCAGGTGGTGCTATTGCCGAAGCAAAGGCACCTGGGACTTGTGGAGTGGTAGGTAGAGGGGTTTGCCCTGCTACCGCAAAGGGTCGTTCTCGTTCGATACAAATCGCCGGCATGTTTTGTTCCCCTGCCTGACGGGCAGGTACCGTCGACGATCGTGGTAAAGGGGAAGGTATTGCAGGGACAGCCTCCGGAGGTGGCGGCTGAGAAGTGTTCTATTTGGATGATCTCCCCGACGAGATGGAGCTAGATTTGGTAACCCCGAGAGGACGTGACGAGGGCCGGAGGGTTTTGACTGAAGGAGTTGTTCCCCGTGATCGGACAACCTCACTAAAGGCCACTTGCAGAGGGCTTCGACGTTCATGCGCTTCAGCCACATGCTTTTGCAATTGCGCAAGCTGCTCTTGCTGTGCGACGAATTGTCTACCCACCTCATTCAACCAAGGTTGATATTTCTCATTTAGCATGCAGGCTCCGACTTCAGCAGCGTAATAAGGAGCGGGTTCTATTGCCAAAGGAAGGTCAAGGGCAGCGTTCATAACCACGTCATTCTCAGCGTCAATGGACTACCCCTGGGCAGCAGCCTGCTCCAAGGCTTCTACCCTTTTCCGGATCATCTGATCTGACATAGCTAGCTTGCGGAAGTTCCTTCGCTGGTATTCCATCCAACGATTAGCGTTTTCCACAATCTCAGTTTCAAATGCATGCTGATGCTCTTGAGAAAGATTGAGGAGATGGCTTTGTGCATCTTGCATCTGCCGTGTGATTTCCTCAAGAATTATGGTTCAACGAGATCTTTTGTGAAATGAGCGAAAGTCATCTTCCGTTGTCTATTCTGGGGTATTCTCCGTCCTACTGATGGGTCATGAGTGAAACTTTGGAGGAAGGCGCAAGGGTCTTCAATCTCCATCTCTCTGACCGTACGAGGTATTTGCTCCTCAAAGGTAGGGTCATTCTCTATGTCATATCTCAGGAGCTGCTGGATTGGCCGCCAACCTAATCTCTTCAGGTCTGCTCTTGCAGCGGTTCGAGATATTTCTCGTTCAATACCCGTCATCCGCTCAGGACGCGAATGAAAGCGCGACACAGCCCTAGTTGCAGACATTGTTCTTTCCACCCGATGCTTCTTATACCAGACAAGGGACTCGTAATCAAACAATGTCCCAACTGTAGGCTAAAACAACAATTCTCGGAACAGAGTTAAGCGAGTGCGCTTAACTATATACTGTAACGGGGGCACCCTGTAGAGAGGTGAACTCTAAGGTTGCGACTGCACCAAACACTCAAAGTAGATGATAAAGATAAGGTAAAATAATTCAAAAGAATCAACGGTAAAACTTAATATAGTTAAGCTCGAAGCCTCACTCAATTTAGTTCTCTGGAGGAAAAGTTGGTTGTCGAAGTAGAATGCCAAACGCTTAAACTTAAGTAGATATCAGATTTAAGCCTTTGACATTCACCACTCCTTCCGACCTTGTGCGAGCACCCTGTCCTGCTTAGGGTCTGTCCAAGGTCTACCCTCCATCAGGACTTATCCTGCCGGAAGTGTTGGACCAACTCGGGTATACTTAACTCCGTCAATAGGATATGAGTTTCTGCAATGCATCTCCAATACAACCGCAGGTGGAAAAACATTTCCCCTCGAAGTCATACCAGTAACTAGCTGTTATGACAACAACCGGAGTCAATACCTTGGTGGTAGACTCACTGGCCCAGTGGCAGTTTCGTCTATACAAGCTATGCAGTCTATCATTTAATCTACACGACTATCCAATGTGATATATTGACATGCAAACTCCCCCGGTGAGATGTAGCCGATGGTCGGCTAAGTGGGCGCTACCCATAGCCATCCTCTCGGGACATACTCTACCGTGATAAGACTCCTACCTCTAGAGTCCAATAACAACTCATCTTAATGCTACAAATCAAGGGGAGAAGGTCCGGGCTGGTTACTGAGGTATTTGTCTCGAAAGCACCCTGGTCTTCTGAGACTACCTGAGCCCCACTAGGAAGACTACCCTACAACCCGTAGACTAGAACAGACTCCTAGATGCCCGAGAGACCATATATGGATGACCCCCATTTTGGCGGTTACCCATACTCCCCTTATATATCCTGCGAACGACATTCAGTCGGACCGAGGCGACTACTTATACGGTGTTACGGCAGCTGCTCCAATGACCTCTTTTAACTAGCAAACGAGCAACTACAGAGCCATCTGCCTATGATGCGCCGTCCCAATGCTGGGGTCAGTTGGGGGTGTTAGCTAAACCCGCCTAAGTTCAATAGTATGTTCGGGCCACCCTTATACAGGCGTGGGGCCTCCCCGCGCAGATGCTTGTGCGCTCAAGAACATCTAAGAGCCCATAGAATGTGAGGCAATCGACCTCTAAGTTCTAGGATGACTTTGCCGGTGAAGGTAGGGTAACTTGGGTTCCTCAGTAGGGTAACTGGGACCCATGGTCATAATGACCAAATTCCCAAGGTAGGGTAACTTTGCCCTCATATGCCTTTAACGGCTCAGGAAGTCCTCCGGGCGACCACAGAAGTCAGCTCGGAGGTCTGTGTAACATTCCCATAATTGTCTTGACCTTATGCCAATGTTCTCCCGAAAGGTTACCCTGCCTAGTAGAGTACCTCAAGGCTACTCAACTATCCCCTAGGCCTTATCCTAGGTTTTCCAGCTATTTGTATAAAGTATACGAGACCATACCACCTCTGGTTACCTCTTGGTATACCATTTCGGCTAAGCTGATAGTGATTGTAGCTACCTATCTTAGGGTCGTCACAGATATCACTAACCTCAAATCTTCGACAGCAGGTTTGAAGGCTTGCTTTTCCCAGGAAGACATTGACTGACTGTGCGAATATAACGCGGAGTCAGTAATCTAGCAAACTATCAATCATTATCATAATAAGGCATCATAGCTTACGTCCTTGATGCCTCCCCCGGGATAGCAGCCGTTCTAGGATATGGTTTTCTGCGCTTTGCATTAGTTGAATCGACGCTTCATGTCAGGACTGCTTGAAGTCTGCAGGGGCCAATTAATATTAGCATAGTGGGGACTCAATCGACGGAGAGCGAGTCCTTACTACTGGTTTTTGTTCTGGGCGTGCTGTTGTGCTGATTTCAGAGGCATTGTGGGAGTAAGAACCGTCAGTCGACTTAGGCAAATGTGTATTTAGTAATGCGCACACTTGGGAGATATGCAGATGGGAGAACAAATCTGTGTAAATTGACCTGAACAGCGGTGGGGATTCAGACCCAGGGTGTAGTTCCCACAGCATCGTCAAGGATCAAAGAATCAAACTTAAGTGATGAGTTGAGGAGAAGTGTGATGTGGAGATGGAATAATGGGAGAACTTGCGACAGAGGCTTTTATGGCCAGTGGATACCCCTTTGCAAGAGGGAGAGCACAAAATTGTAGAATTTGGCCATCAGGATATTCGTGGATGAGGGGTATGAGGTTCATTTTCTGATAGCCCTATCATCGTCGTCGTGATATTGAGCGATCATGTGATCGAGGCAATTATGCTGATCACAGAATGACTTTTGAGCAGCTTGTTGAGCCGTGACTACACCTCATCATTGATGATAAAGAAAGTCTTGGCGGATAACTCTAGACTAATCTCACAAGGCACAACACAACAGGAGTGATCTAGAAAGAATAGAACTTCAAGAGGCTTTGATTTCTGAGTACACTAAGATCTAATAGCCTATTAAGGAAACAATGTATACAAAGAAGAAATGAAAGAAGAAATATGCATATTGATATCAAAAGACTCCACAGATGGCTAACACACTGTGCAAATACTCAGACTTCAGAAGCCACAGCCGATATGCCACAATCGAAACTCTGAATCTTAGATGGCGATTGTGTGCACTGTCTCTGCGACACAGGATCTTGACAATGCGCGACATCTTCATCTGCTGGACGCTTGCTTCTCTTATTAGTTAACTGTGACAGATGAAAGTCAAATGTCGCTCATTGTCTTTTTGGCAATTTTTCATCAGAAGGCTGGCCGCCAATGGGAGCGGAGCGCAGGAGGATTTCCCTGTCTTGAGACGGGGGACCATTCAAATCAAAAAGTGGATACGTGTTCAGCTGGCTGAGGCGTTTGATCATTAGTGGGACTCAATTGACTATCGAACCAGCAGGATTCCCTCCCGAGCGAGGCAATATGTCAGATATGTTATCGCCTGCTGTCTCCGACTCTGAGACATGTGATGATGATTCAGCGGGGCAATCATGAGGAAGGAATAGGTCAGGTAGGGATTGGCTCGAATCTCCGGAGTCTGTGCTATTCGATGAGGTCTCAGAAATATGAGAAGTATCTTGGTCATTCACCACATCGCAAACCCTACTCTCAATCCTCTCAGATTATGCTAGATCTTGCACCAAGCGGATATGCATATGGCCTATACATGCACCGAGATCACGCGCCCAGTGGCAGACATCATCTTGGACCAGATAGTTGACCCACATCAATGGCGGAGTGTTTTGTCATGAGTCGTGTTCGTCCCAGTAACAATACACCATCATTTCAAGTAAGTCGTCGAGTATTGGATTTGAAAGAAGCCATGTTCTTACTGTTTCATCATTCTCGATGAAGACATAATCCTAGCTACTCAATGGTTGGTCGCCATGCCAACTTAGCCTTGAGCGACCTGTGCCCGTGGTACCGATTATGTAGCGGATCTAAAGATGAGGCACAGTTCTGCCAATCTTTGAGGACAACCCACAGATGTGAGAGGAATCCAACTCAGCGAAATGCATGCTTTTGATATCTGGGGCACGCCAATGTAGAGAATTGTAATCAGGAGTGACGTTTACCATATTGCTGTTATGCTTGGACAAACACAGGCCACGCCTTGAAGGAAGCACATAAATGATATGCAACATGCATGACCGTCCAAGCAGAGCACTCCAATCTGATATCAAATGTTAGTGAGTGAAAACACAATCATACAAATAAATATGAAAGGATCTAACCTGTGGGGACTATGTTTCAAGTTTGGTGATTCCTTTGGTGAGCTTACAAGAGGCTCCCTGGCGCACTGTAACTATCCGGAGACGCACGTACAATTTCACCATCTCCATTGTCGGAGTTGTCAGCTTGTAGTACAGGGACCATATTTCCAGATGGACTGTCATTTCCCTGTTGAGCCTGGATGAGTAGTGCTGGGGCAGGGTTGCCAATAGCTTGAGGTCAGACATTTCCCGACACACCAGCATTGCCCTATTGAGCCTGGATGACCGGTGCCAAGAGAGGGTTGACAATAGGTTGAGGTAGGATATTTCCAGATGCACCGTCATTGCCCAGTTGAGCCTGGACGACAGGCGCCAGCCAAGCGTTGTTAACAGCTTGAGGTAGGACACTTGCTGATGCACCGCTATTGCCCTCAGGGGCGACAACAACTTGTGGTGGTGGAGCAAGATTAACTTGCTGCGCTTGAGGCTGTGGTGCTCCTGGCATTATGGCCAATGGAGGGTTTTGTGGAAGGTGACCCGGGTTAGGTAATACCGTTGCCGAACCCCAGGGAACATGTGCGCCAGGATGTAGTAAGGTCGGGTCCAGTGTCTCCTGCGCCGGTGCCAGCCCTGGATTCGCTAGAACACCATTAGCCCCTGTTTTTGTGTCTTGCAGCTTCTTAACACAGTCCTTAATTACGTCAACAACCGCCTCTTCGACATCCGTTTTATGAGCCTTATTATTAGCAGCTGTGGCATTGGCAATAATATCAGATGCAGGCAACAATGCCCACATGCCTGTGTACATTGGGAGGAAGTCCACACCAGGGTATGTGGCCGGGTTGTCATTTGATAGTACAATGTTCTGTGCAGTCATCTGGTCTTTCATATACTTCCTCCAAGCCTTATATCGATCCTTGCTGGGTTTCCCTGCTGTGAATCCCATGTTCGTCTTATGAGTGCTAATCTTTCTACAATCAGGGTTTTTGCGACTTATGCCGATGATCCCTATGAGAGACCTTGGTGGAAGTTGATAGCTCTGTCTGGGCGGAGTCTGCCAATGACCAGCATTTTGCAAGAATACGTACTGTAGGTTGTTTATGTTTTGCACCATGTCGATTGATCTTTGGTTTATATAGATAGACTAAGACATACTCGAGAAGTGTTGAAAATATTGTGTATTGCGTGATGCAAGTTTGCTGAGGTATTCCAGGTATTCCAGGTATGGCCATCCTTCAGTTGAGATCAATCCACATTATATACAGAACTCACACATATTCAAGAAGCTTTGATTCAATAAAGCATTTATCGTTTTGTTTCAAGATCGAACATCCACACTTCAGATCATCAAGAAGATATGAAACAATTATCAATTGACTGATCAGACATTCAATAGATTTATCTAAATCTTGTTTCAAGTTAGCGGCCAAATGATAAACAGCTAACACCACGTGACCTCGCAAGCCATGATGCTAAACCTGATCAATCTCTAGTGATCGAGCAATGTTTGTGTAGCCCTTGCATCGACATCTCACCAACACACCTTAACATCCAGACAACATTGCAATACAATCTACTTCGTCACCATATATCAACACATGTGAAATCCACTATACCCATCGAATGTGCATTTTGTCCCCCAAGGTGCATCCATTCTCGTGCATAGCAGAAGTATCTAAGAATAGCGCATACCAATCTCGACATCGTACTCAGAGCCACTAGTGCGAACCTCACAAATGACTCCGAACGAGAGATATATAACACCAATGTTCTAAGCGAGGGCCCTGATTCAGACTACGAATCTGCACAAGGCAATCATCCCGCCGCAAATGAAGGCTACAGGAACCCAAAAATACCGACGAATGACTCTACTACCAAAGAACTCAACCAATACACCTCGGAGGGAGCCCAACAGGGCCATTATACAGATGTAGGGGAAGCCATTCGAGATGTCCAAGGGTATCAGGAAGACAACAGTTATCTGTGCGAGAACCTATGGGTGCCATTTGCAAGTGGGCAAGGCTTCAAACTTGCGTATTAGTTCATCTAAAGTAAGGTACCAAAATCAGGAATCAATGATTACTTTACGAATTGACTTGGGGACTCGGCATCATTTGGCTACAGTTCCATGCATACCTTGGAGAATCATCTATGGCGCCTAGATCCTTATGGCAAGTATCTACAATGGTTTGAAGGAACAGTTGAGGACAATCAGAGAACAATATCCTTCTTCTATTGTAATATCTTAGACTACATCAGATATCTTCTTCTTCAGATTACCTATCGAGATGATTTGGTCTAAGCACTGCGCCATGAATAGGACCAGGAAGGAGAGAGAATATTTTCAGAAATGCATACTGCTGACTGGTGGTAGGAGGTTCAAGCAAACTCTCCTATCCTCTTTGAAGTGAAACGTTCCTGACCTTTTATAGGAAACTCTCCCAAAAGGGGCTATTCTAGTTCCCATCATTGGGATATCAGATCAGACGCATCTCACAAACCTTTCCGCAAACAAGAAAGAATGGCCTGTCTATATTTCAATCAGAAAGCTTCAATCAACAAGACACAATAGACCAGGATCGCTCGCCGTTCTTCTTCTTGCCCTTCTGCCAGTTCCCCCGAAACTCGCCTGTACCTCATCGACTAATAAACACCAAAGACTGATCAATGCCGACACACTGCAAGGTATCTTCCAACTCATCTTTGAACTGGTGAAAGCTACGGCTCTTCAAGGCGTACCAATCGATTTTGCTGACGGCAAACTCCAGAGATACTTCCCAATCTTCTCAGGCTGGATCGCCAACCATATGGAAAATGTTTTGCTCCACAGGATCAAATCAAACTCCTGTCCCCAATGCGTCCTAACAGAACATCTAGGAATTCCTTCAGTGCATCATGATGCCAGAGATCACACCAGATATGACTATTATCAACGAGAAAACGAGACCCACCACACCAAGATTGAACATTGCTGGGATACAGTTGAAACACTTTGTATCAAGATTGGCCAAAATGGTTTTCATTACCTTCCCCAAGTTTCACCATCAGATCTGCACAAGACGGATATGCTACATACAGTTTATTTTGGACTCTTCAAGCCTATAATAGACTGGATACAAAGATATCTCAAGAAACATGCCCGACAACAAGCATTTGACGATGCCTGGAAAGCTTTGCCCCCTTTCCCTGGATTCTATGTCCCCAAACAGGCCTATCGGGAGGTCACATAGTGGCAAGGTAAACAGATGAGGAATCTTGGGCATTGCCTATTGGGAGTTCTCGTGGTGGCATTAAGACGGCCTGATAGTACTCAGTGACAACCTTTCGGACATGCGCTCACCTGCATCAGATCGCTGCTGGACTTCACTATGATCGCACAATATGGAAGCCACACATCCGAGACTATTGATTATATGGAAGAATACATGACGAGATTTCATGAAATGAAAGAAATCTTCTTGGAATTTCGGGTATCTGAACTGGTGCAGGACACGGCAGATGAATTGCGGAGGGAGCTACAACAGGCTCGAAACCAATTAAACCAGTCAGTCGCACAATCATAAAGGCGACAGGTGCGCCATGAAGACTATGATGAAGAGAACGACCAACATATGGAATTAATACCTGCGGAATCTAATTCCAACTTTATTAAGATGCATCTTATTAGCCACTTTTGCGATCACATCTACCAGTTTGGTAACATTCCGATTTATTCTTCTGAGTTTAGAGCACTTGCACACAAGGAGCAAATCAAAGACTGTTTGCGACGTTCCAATAAAGTTTACCCTGAGCGACAGGTACTGAACAGCTATCGGTGACAGCATCCCATCTGAATGAGACTTCTGAACCTAGAATTCCTCCAAGATGCAGGTGTAGAACTAGCAGCTGAGGTACTCGATCATTTGGAGAAAATGAGAATATCACAACCACCCTCCAGTGGTAGAGTTCTGACGTCGTCAAGATATTCGTGACGTAATTGATTTCAGCTGAGTATGCGATATACCCCCTCAGACAATTTGTCAAGAATTGATACTATATAGCGGATTGAACCTTGCCCACCTGCAACGACTCCCGGAAGATACTTGGATCTTGCCAAAACTACCAATTGAACTCTTGATGCAACTCAAAATCCCGCTACTGGCATTCTTAGAATCTGATGTTTACGACATACACAGGGCTCAATGCACAGGTTCTGTGGTCTTCTGTAACCACACGAGTAGGAATGATAGTTTTTGGATACAGACAGCTGACAAGGATATATATGGCGCGCTCCAAGGTCGTCTCCTAGCCAGGCTTCTGGCACTATTGAAAATCAGAGACTACACAAAGCAGGATACTGTCTACCGACACGCTGCTATTCTATATATAAGTGTGGTGAACCAAGGATGTACTTCAGATGTAGATGGCCTAGTTACAGTTTAGCTGAACAACATTGCCCGGGAATTCACAATTGTAGATATCGGGACAATTCTGAGCCTGGCGCATCTCATACCGGAGACAGACGGTCGCTGGCTTGTAAACAACCGTATAGATCTAAGGACGTTCAATGAGATCTATTGAAAGCACGCACCCCCATCTTGAAGACGGACAGGGAGACTCGTGAATAGACAGATATGGAGATGTGTGAATATATACTCATACTCAAAATTGAAATCGCCGAGTAGTGTAGCCCTAACAAGGGCTACACTATCCCCGCTCTGTAGATACAAATAGATACACTACATGATCAATAAAAATAATCATATGCAAACTATCACGCATGCACGAAACAGGTAGCTAGATGCATTATATTTTGAGGGCTATGTGTAATTCTCAATACAGAGGCTCCGAGCACGCCCAGATGTGACTGGAAATCATGCCCCTCGTTGAGGCATCAGGATGAGATACGCAAGACAGATAACGCCCGGACACGGACTGAAGCAAAACAGAATCACAGGTGCAGTCTGATGGGATGATTGTGCAGTGTTGCTTCCAGAGCCACAGTGTATCCTTAAATGGCATCAAGACATGCAGGACGCACAGGACGCAAAAATGACATCAGATATGTCCGCAGGTGAAGCCAGCGCATTCAATGCCAGATAATCCTTTCCTGATATAGCTTGCTATCTTCGCCTGGTTGTGATAATTTTCCTGCAGTGACATAGTTCAAGTGATTTGTTTCGATTGTGATTGGCCTTTCCAGATCGAAATGTATTAGTACTAGTACTGAGGTGAGACATCTTCTTATGTTGTTGAATGCCTCATCTTGTTTTTCTCCCCATTGCCACTTTTAGTCTTTTCTGGTTTACTGATGAAGTAGTCTGGCTTTCCTGCTGAATTCTTATATGAACCTTTTGTAAAAGTTGCAGACTCCCATGAATCTCTGGATTCCTTTAACTTTTGTCGGTTTGACCCATCCTCATATGGTGGCAGTGTTGATAGGATCAACCTTGATCCCTTCTCTTCCTATTATGAATCCTAGATATTCTGTTTCCTTCACATAGAATTCCCACTTTCCAGGTTTGATCTTCATTCCTGATTTTTCAATTGCCTATAGCATATTCCTAACATCTCTTATTTGTTGTCCCTTTTTCTTTGAGTATATGACGACACAATTCACATATGCTATACAATATATATCAATGAAGTGGTATAGTATTCTGTTGATTCATCTTTGGAAGGCTGTGGGTGCCTTGCATAATGTGAAGGGCATAACAAGGTACTTGTAGGTACCTAACTTTGTGGAAAATGTTGTTTTCCTTTGATCTCCTTCTCTTATCTTAACATTAGGGTAGGCATCCTTGATATCCAGCTTGGTAAAGTATTGTGCATCTTGGAGTCGGTCTCGAGCTTCTCCTATAAGGGGTAATAAGTATCGTTGCTTTTTGGTAATGTTGTTTAGCTCACAGTTGTCGACACATAGCCTAATCCTTCCTTCTTTCTGTTTTTCCCAAACATACTCTGAGATCCGCCATCGATGAAAGATTCCCTGATCCATCTTCATTGTTAGTTTGTGCCTATCCATTGGTGTAACTCTTCTAGTTCTCTGGCTCATAGAGGATATTTCTCTTTTAGTGGCAATCCCTCTCTTTCTATGAGGTGGATTTCTAGATCCACTCAGGGTCTGTGTGGTGTTATTATTGTCGCCTCTTCTTCTTCTTGGAAAACTCTTCCATAGTCCCAGTACTATTTGTGTATTATTTGGGTAATTTCCTTTTGCTTTTGTTCTTTCTTGTTTTTGATATCAAGTTCGGTGCTGATATTAGTTGCCCATATTTTTAGTTCGCCATCCACATATCTTCCCCACTACAGGCCAGTTGTGTCTCCCTTTTGTTGGGTTCTCTTGAAGGTCCTTGTTGAGATTTCTTCTATCTCAATCTATTTTTCATCAGTACTCCCAAATCCTTGATCTTCTCTGTTTGTTTCTTCCAGGTCTTGGACTTTCTTGCATCTCATTTGCAATATCCTTTTGCGTATTAGCTGTGCTAGGTGATCTCCGGCTCGGACATGATGATCTTTGTCAAACAGGTTGACTAATACTACCCCTATCTGTCCTGTATACTCCACATTTAAGACATCCGCATTGACTTCTATTCCGTGACGGACAGCTATTCCGCTGCAAGGTGCGATGCACAAATTTGTCTCTTGAGATAGTTTGACACATATTCTTGTTTAGACCACTTGTTGTCTTCTTGCCGGTATTGTCTTGTCATCAATGGGGTACCGGTCATGTCCTGCAGCATCCTTGGACCCTTTTGTGGGTAACTTCGTATCAGGGTGTAATTTTCTTACTAGGACCTCTTCTTTTGTCTTGGCCTAGACCTTGGAGAACTTGCCATCAAGATTCTCTTCCAGGACTTCAGCTTCTAGTATCATGTATACTGTCAGAGATTCTTTTAAGCACCATGTTGTGCATCTTTCCCTATGGAAAGTAATTCTTCCTTGCTCCCAGTTAATCCTGGGATTATGGTTTCTTAACCATGGCATTCCTAAGATTGTGTTGTGGTGTTTGAGCTTCACCACTTGGAATATCGCAAGTTCCCTATAGTATCCAATATCCATAAGAACCCTAGCTATATAGGTAACTGGCCCCATTGAGCTAGGCTCGCTATCCACTAGGTAAATCTCCCTCAGGTTCTTGGCCTTTATTGTCTTGATGTGGTATTTATTGCAGAATTCTTGGTCAATAAAGTCTGCTGTGGCCCCTAAGTCTATCATTGTGTTGATAGTGGTGCCTCCGTCTATTCCATGTAGACATATCTTCATCATGGAGTGGTTGTTTTCTTTGTTGGGTGATTCCGTGTTGTTAAGTGCTGTGTGGAAGTTTCAGATGGTGATGGGTTTAGGTTCATATCTGTCTCTCAGACCGTCTCTTACAAGGGACAGTCTTCGTTTTCTGCCGATCATCGTTCTTCTTCGTCTTTCTCTATTTTGATTTCCTTGAGTTTTGCTTCTCGTCTTCAGTTTCCGCTGCTTCCATTGTTATCCATTGATCTTCTTTGGCAAAACCTTGAACATTGCTTGATACCTTCTCCTTCATTTGCAGGTTCTTTGCTGTCTTTCACCATGTGTCCTGGTTTGACACACCTAAGACATAATCCAAATTCCCTTCTTCTTGCATATTTAGCAGTTGAGACATTGAATCATCTGTTTCTTCGGACAGTGTTCAATTCCCTGGGTTCTGCTCCATTTTCTTGGAGGTTAACCCTACATATTCCGTCCTGGTTCCATGTTGTTTCAGGAATCTGGTCTGTCGTATTCCTCTTTCCACTATGTTCCATAGTCTTCAATCTTACTTCTTTGTTGATCATCCACATAGCTCATGTTTTCAAGTCTTCTTCATCCATGTCGGCTAAGACCCATGCATCTTGTATTTCTCTCTTCCCCCCTTCTGTAAGGTTGTCGGTGAGTGTGATGTAACCCATTCCAGTCTCACTTGCCACTAGTCAAAATTCATTCCAGTATTCGGTCATGGTATTCATTCCTTATCTTCGTTCTCTTAGCTTGGCTAAGGCTTCTCCTCTTGCGTCCACTGATCTCAATTGTTTATATAATTGGCTTCTGAATTCCACCCATGTTGTCCATTTCAGATCCTTTAGCTTTTCTGCATATGGGGTGTACTATCTCATAACATCTCCTCTTTGTTACCTAGATGTGTATTGTATCTTCTCATCATCATGGCCCTCTGCCCATCCTAATCTTCTGTAGTATATTGCTAGTTGTTGGGCGGGAGCCTATCTCAAGACTAGCAAGATAACTCAGGCCGATTATCTTTATTGTAGATGGAGATTGTCTAGGAAAGCTGAATGACTAAAGTAGAGGTAGGTAGACTGATAAAAGAGTTTCTAGCGTAAACATTGTCTATTGATAAGATCTCTTCTCCATTGCTTGATGATGTTCAAATAGCTCGGAAGGCACCTCGATATCTATGTGCCACGTCTGGGTGGTCGCGGGTTACATCTGGTTCTCACACTAACTAAGTATCAACTACCAATTTCCCGTCATTTTCAAAAAGTGTGAACACCATTTGACCCTGACAATTCTGTTACCTCACTTGACTTCCGAATCACAATACCATAATTATTCCTGATCGTGCTCCCACACATTAGTCTATTCGTTGCGATCCATCTTCATCAACATAGAGTCTTGCTTACCACTGCTTACGCATGATGGTCTTCGTGATCAAACCAACAAAGGGGCCAGCTTTGTTATCGAACCTCTCAGTATTGTAGGTGTATTCTGCACTTGACAGCTACGAAGCATAGATAGACTTGTCCTGATAATCGCGCCAATGGCGATTATCTCTCTATAGTCATATCATTATCATATGGTTCCTTCAGTATTCGAAGAGTACTAATGACGTATGTGAGTCCCAGTATGTATAGTTTCTCAAACTACTTCTTCCAACAACACTATTCACTTATGCAACTTTCCTCGCGGGAGCATAGAGTCTAGAGTGATGGTGCTTAATCATTGTCCATAAAGCGTCCCGTTACTTAGTGACCATCTTTGTGACCTCCACCTTCAGTGTCAGTAACTTTATGCAACATCGACCAATTTGGCCTGAACGATTTGCACAAGCTCATCAAAGGTCTTCCCACATATATTGTGCGAACGGGATCTGGTCAGAAAGACGGCTACGATGTATACAGGGTTACGAGAAGGGTTTCAAAGACAATGTCTTTGGTGAGGGGATGCAACTATGACGGCGTCTGCTGATGTAGTGCCATCTCAACACTGGTGCAAGAGGGGGGTGTTGGCTTGATACATCTGAACTCAGAACCCAAGGTAGGGTAACTCTATGTTTTTATTCACTAAGGGAAGGCTGAGCCTTCCGGTATGCCTAACACTAGTTGTACTAGCCATCCTCTGAGTTCCAGTCTTTTGTCATCAAATGTGCTTGGTTCTTTCACCTTTTGGTCTTTTGACTTCTCCCCTTATCCCCGAGGTTTTGTTGAGGTTCTCTTCCTCAGCTTTCTTTGAGCTTGAGGCCATGGAGTTTCATTGAATGGCGGCTGGTATCTGTTCTTCTCATTCTGGTGCTATTGATTTAGTATCTGATGTTACTAGACTCCTTTATGTTGATTCTTGTAGCATATCTTGTAACGCTTCTCCTAGGTCTTCAGGATTGATTTCGTTTCCTGTGAGATCATACTCAGGTGGTTCGTTTGATTGTATTCCGGCCAGGTTGACTTGTCACTAGGGGTTGAGATAAGGCATAACCAAATGTTATAATCCTACCTTGTCAGTGGTAAAGTGCAACAGGTAATGACTCGCTTACATTTGTCTTCTAACTATCTTATAGTCTTCATACAGGATCTGTTCCCATTTGGGACAAAGATATTGGAGTGTCTTGTTGTCAGACCATCTTATGGTCTCTTCGTTCATAGTTAGACCATCTTATAGTCTTCGCCCTTGATCTTCTGTCTCCTGCGACAAACATTTGGGACATTTCTTGTCTTACAAGGCCCACATTGCTCTGATTCTAAGAACTAGGTTGCTTGTATACAAGCGAGAGGTAATGTAAAGAGTTTGTATTCAAAGTATAGTGTAAGAAAGTACTTAGATGTTCTTTACTTCATTACTACTTTGTTTTGTTAGAAGAGTTACCAAGTCCCCTTTGGGTGCGCTGTAACACTTTCCCTCTACTATGACTATTCTTAAACATACTACCAGGTCCTCTTTAGGCATGCAGTAGTGCCCGCCATAGCAGAAAAATGATTGAAGAACTTGGCTAGAACAAGGATTTGAACTCCGCACCTTGTGCGCAAAGAGCAAAACCCTACTAACTAAATCATTCAATCATAACATAATAATAACATGGAACCACCAGTCATGTGAGAACTATGAGTCAACTGACTACATAGCATGAAACATAAATATACCTTATTAGTAATAAGTTATTAGTCATATGAAAACAATTTTGCTTAGTCACAATTTGTGACATCCTCAGTTTTTATTATCATCAGCTATATTGTCTCCTTTGTATTGAACCCCTCATATCCATCGTATGTTGGACATTTCACATAATTCTGACATACCTTCCGGCACATTTGTACCAACCAGATTCCAAATACCCAATGATAATACAAGTATACAAGTACAGTACTGTACTTAAGGCAGTACTATCTGAATACAGGCAGCATTGTGACAATTCACCAGTACCTATCCTATACTTTTTACTTGCTGCAGTATATACTGAAGTATAGTACTGTAAAATCTCAAATAATTGAACAATGTACTAAGGGTATTCAAAGTTAAAACACTGATTTCTCATTCACATGTAAATGCAAGAAGTTGCATTAGGTTACTTTATGGTATTAGCCAATAGTGTTCTCATATTGTATGTAATATTTTTGAATACCCTCATGTAACTTAATGTAAGATTTTGAGATCAATACTCATATCGAGAATATATCTCTGGAAAATAGGCACCACAATTCCCGCTATTCGGCTATCATGAAAACTGCTGTGCCAATAAGGTGGCAATGGCAGTCTAAACTATCACTATTTAAGACACTGGAAATACTGGCTACCCATTGGTTATCATAGTTGTTTCCATGATTGAAGTGTTGAATTTTGCAGGTTATTGTGGTTGGGCCTCTTGCCCAGGGACTTATTCTTAGTGTGAGTATTCAACTTGCAAATCTTTTTTGAACTCAGGTCATTAACAACAAGGCCTAAACAACATATTTTTATCTGAGAATATGGAACCTGTTTCTTAAGTTATACTATAATATTCTAGAATAATTTCCCAATTTTTTAAAGTTTTATTTATGCATTATGTACCTTGTCTAAATTGTTAGTAAGACTTGTTAAACAGAGTTTTACAGTGGTTACGGACTTCCTGACCTTCGTTTCAACCTGTAAAAGATGTATTGTATGGTAAGATAAAGTGATTGTAAACTAACTAGTGGTTTTCAAAGTTGAGAAAATAAACGATGATAAAGTGATTGACACCTAGCCATGCATTAGGGTGTATTAGGGTCCAGATCAGCTCTAGCTAATTGTATCAAAGCATTTTGAGTGACATATTTGAATTCCCCAAGAATATGTTTGCGTAAGATGAACAAAAAAGATTAATATCTGGTAATATCTGCAAATTAAAGCATGATACTTTATATAAGCAATGCTGGCTTTAGTGTCTGGCTCTACTTACTACCTCCATGAAAGAACCTTAGTCCTAAGCTTTAACTAAGGCCCTGTTTAGTTGTGATGGTTCTGTTCCATTAGGTGACTATTTCTGCTCTGAAAATGGCCTTCTGTTCTTTTGAACCAGTGATCTGTATGGGACAATGGAACGGAGCCACCATAATGGAATATGGCCTAAACATTGGTAGGGGGATTCAATACAGCACTTTAGTCCTAATAGAAAGCATTCTAGTTTAACATTTTAGTATAGTAGGTAAAGGTCAGAGAGAGTCCTTTTAGCAATTAGCGCCTAGGTGTGCCCACTTCATCAAAGCCAAAACAAAAACCTCTGTCCATTACTGACCTCTTGACCTCCGTCTCTACCAGAAAAAAAGATATTGTCTTGTAAGGTAAAGTCATTGTAAATTAACTGTTTTTGTTTATGCCAAGCTTACTTGAAACACCACAGTAAGCTACTTTTTGTCACTTTGAAAACCCCTACTATTCAGGAACATGCCAAGCTTACATGAAACAGCGAAGTAAGCTAAATTTTTTCTCCATTTTTAACTTTGAATACCCTACTATGTTGTTGGAGTTGCCTCCTCTTCTAAGGTCTGGTGTTTTTGTTTTTTCATGTCTCCAGAGGGGCTGATCAGCTCTTTTTTCGCAGCGATTTTCGCCCCTTTTCCCAGGTAGGGAATTCCTGACGACATAGCACATTGTTCAATTATTCGAGATTTTACGGTTCTCGAGTACTGGTACTCGAGTATATGCCATCGTCGATGGTATCATATGCAATGGATAATAGATTTTACCTCCGGTTGCCATACAACCGAGCCTAGTCAGGGCCAAAATCGCCTGCTGTGAGTGGTCAACCTCACATCTCTTACGATGGCTGTACGGTACGAGTAATAATAGAATTGTCTCGGAGAGCTCTCGCGAGCCGATCAAGGGCTATATTGGTCACAGTGGTCGTGTTTGTTATCTGCGAGATCATGGCATCTTACCGCTGTTGAAGCTCAACATGCTCCATCAGGCGGCACCGATTTAGGGGGGCCAAGCAGAATGTTTCGGCCCCTTCGGATTTGACCGTTGGGCTCCTTTATGAAAGGTCTTTGTCCTGTGACCCCACTGCGGGTAAAGCTCGCCATCAACCTTGAATCGCCCATACTCGAGTGGGTTCCTTACTGGCTTACAAGTGCCGGGGGACATGTTTTCGTAGGAATATTTTGCTGTTTAACTCTCCTTGCCTATACGAAAACATCTCTCTGAGTACCGTGCTTGCACAATATTGAAGTTTGTTGATGTTTGACTTGTCATAACCTATCAGGCTTTCTTTTGTTATGATCGTTTCATACTCTATGATTCTAGCTAGATGCCAGAGTGCCGAATATCCCCATCCATTTTTGACAGCCCATGCGATGAACTCGAAAGCATGAATAACGGAACAAAAAAAAAAACAGTATGTATAGATATCCTGTCAGCAAAACAATTCAGACAGTTACCGTTCGCTCCGCCATCCAAAAATGAGACCGGGAAATAAGAAAAAATAAAAAGGGGCAAGAAAAATAAGAGTAGAGGGGTGGGCTATAAGCAAAAGGGGAACAAGACAGAAAGACAATGTTGAAAGCACAGCCGGTGGGGATAGTGATAAGGGGAGCGGAACAAACGACAATGAAAATCAAACAAGCAATTGACGCCCCACCCGTCTTTCCCAACTAAAAATTAATAGAGGAAAACAGAAAACCCAATAATGAGCAAACACAAAGGCAAAGGAAATTTCCCTCCCCGTCAATGCCCTAGTCTAGCCGCCCCGCATATCGCGTTCGGATGCCGGATTATGTCTCCATCTCACAAGATATACCATCCTCGTCCATCGCCGCCTCCTGGTCTTGCTCCATAGCTCCAGATGACTCTTCCGATGTAGCTCGCGGGGCCCTGTAGAATTCTCCTAGGGAGTCTGCGGGAGGTGAAAACGAGAATACCTGATTGCTGTTAGGCGACAGGCCGGGGGGAAGGGGAGGAGAAAAAGACAATAATTTCAACATACCTCCATGATGGTCCTAGTAGCTCTGGAAGCCAAAATCACCGCTTTCTCCTCTTCGAATGCAACCCTCCATACGGCATCTGCTGGGCTCGAGAGCTCCCTCACGAGCTGACCAGTCCTCAGATCCCAGACCTTGACTCTTCCATCGGATCCGCCGCTCACAATTCGAGTCTCGTCAAATTGAAGAGATGTAACACTATTATCATGGGCAGCAAGCCGGTGTACACATGCATACTTCTCCAAACTCCATACACGGACTGATCCATCCGATCCACCAGTTACGAGAGTGTTTCCACGCATTTGGAGCTGGCCAACAAGTGATGTGTGGCCCTGGAGAACTGCCAAGCAATTTCTGGAAGGCCAGAAATAAGGATCAGTACATGTCTGCGTCGAGGAGTAGGCGTCACAAACCCAGTATGAGGATCCCAAATTCTAACAGAGGTATCAAGCGACCCAGTAGCAATACGGTTGCCATCGAAAGCTATAGCATAGATTTGACTGAAATGACCAGAAAGAGTTCTCAAGCATGTACCCTTTGATATGCTCCAAACCTTTGCCGTGGTGTCATAGCTCCCGCTAACAACCAAATCACCGTGGATCTCCAAGCACCGAACACTGGCCTGATGTCCCACTAAGACATTCAAACAGACTCCCTTTTCAATATCCCATATCCGCAAGGTAGTATCGCGGGACCCGGATATCGCGGTCTTGTGATCGCTCATCTTTAAACACCTGACCGTCGAGGTATGCCCACGCAGAATGGCTTTGCAGTCGCTGCAATCATAGTGGTTAGCTCGGTTAGCTCAACCACAGAGCAGGCCAAAATAACAAAAAGACGCCTACCCCTTCTCCATGTCCCATACTCTGACATCCCTGTCGCAACCACCACTTACTAATGTGTTGCCCCAAGGGACCATTGCCCAAACGCCCATTACGTGTCCAGTCAAGGTTCGAAGGAGCTGCCCATCTGCGTCGAATACATGAATCTTGGCGTTATCCAGGGCAATGACAATGTATTCAGACGTTAAATGAAGAGATGTCACAACGCCCTGATCAGGTGTAATATGTCTCGCTATCGCCTTTCCGCCAGTCCTCCACGCGGTCTCTACCATGTATCTCTGCTTGAAGTGGGATTTGTAAGAAGTAACCTTTGGTCGGCCCCTCTTTGCCCTCATGCTCTGGGGAGAGATTTCGGATGTGAATCCGGATGTAGATGGGAGAGCATGTGCAAAGGTTGCTTCCTTAGGGGAAATTGGATTGGTTGAAAACAGGGCAGAATCGTGATGATGCGTTTGGTTAGACATGCTATACCCGGCAGCACCGCTGAGACGTCTGTAGCTATGCTTCTCACAAAGTTTTTTCCATGTAAGATCATCACTTAGAAGACCATGCCAATGTTTGGATACTTGTGATGCTCTTGCTAGTGTTTTCGGGTCATCGATGAATGAGATTACCTAAAAATGATTTCAGCTTATATTCAATTAAAATCGTTAACTAAGTGTTAAATCCTACTCTTAAACATAGCTCATTTGGCAAAGACTTGAAAGGATCCTTCTTCAGTCGAGGGGAGACATAATTGAGCACGAAACTGAGTTGCTGCGAGTCGCAGAGATTCAAAATTTCGGCTAAAAATCTTTGCCGTTCCTGGGAATCCAATCTACTAAAGTGAGGTCTAGCATCTCTTAAAAAGGCATCTTCATTCTCACTCGCAGTAGACCATGTTGGTAAACGATGGATTTGTGGTGTTGGCGATGGCGCTGGGGTTGGTGGACTAGCAGGTGCAGATGGAAGAAGATTTTGTAAGGGCGACACAATAGGACGTGTCGGTGTAGGCAAAGGCCGGGGATGCGAATGTGTCATTGCCTCTGGTCTCCTTGATGCCCCGGACAGGCGACCCGGACGTGAACCCAGACCAGATATTCCACTACCGTCCATATCGCCAGTGTCCGAGTCCAAAGCTCGACGTGCGCTAAAACTCAGGGATCTCTTATAGTCACCTCCTTCCATTTTCCAATGATAAATAAAGGCAGTAGCTTTTTGAATAGGGCCACCACAGTTCCCTCAATGTCGTATCTACCTAAGGTTGGCTTCGTTAGGTTTTAAGGCGGAAAGGGCTGCAGAATTCAAAGCTTGCTCGGTCAAGCGACGGGGGTATCTAAATGTGGATTCGTAACCACAATTTTATCAAAACAAGGGTATGGAATTGAACGATTTGGTGCCAGATTCCAGTTGTCTGCAGCCAGCAAAAGTGAACGGATGATGGTGATGATGAATGAACGGACGGGGGCGCGGTCGCGACAATAGGGCGCTAGGCAGGAATTGGACAAGGGAGTAAAGGGAAGGATTTTAAACAAATTTCTACCCCAAAACTGACGGAAACCTTGAACGAAGCAGAAACCGAGCAGGATACAGAGACAGCGACCAAGGTTAAATCTGGAGCATAAGCGGGGGAGAAGAGACGAGTGGGTAGATGTACTCGTACTCGGGTGGGGATGGAAGGAGCGGATGTCTGGATGAAATAGACGGAGGAATGCTGCTGTGTTGCAACGTGCTAGCTTCGAGTGTGGATGTGAGGACGAGGGAGTGGGGGAAGTTGAGGAGAGAAGGCTTGAGGAAGGTGCCCGTGAGGAGAATGGGTATTGTATGCGATGTGGAGTGTGTGCTTGAGTTTGTATGTAGACAGGTGAAGAAGGAGTTCGATGGGGGGATTCTGGATTTCGGCCGCAGAGATAAGGCGAGACGACGACTGGGGGGGCGAGAGGTTGAAGGAGTAGAGGTGATAGGGAAGGGGCCTGACCGAGAGCGAAGGAATAGAGAATTAGGAAGACCCTTTCTCAGGCTTATTTTGTTTTATTTTTTCCTTCTCAATCAAAAGGAGAGGGGGGGTTAGAGTGAGGTGAGGAAAGAAAGAAAAAAGAAAAAGAGGAGAGAATAGTAGGGTGCGTTTCTCTTCCTGTCTGCAAGAGGTGTGTGGGGCGGAGGTTGAAGTGATAGAAGAGAGCGAGCGAGTGACACTCTATTTCTCCTCTTCCTACATGGTATCGTGCCTCAAAATCTACCCTACTAAGCGCAAGGGGCGACCGTGCTTGCCAAATACAGTACCGGCAGTCGAGTAGAAATGCTCACAGAATGATATTGGCAAATGGAATAGAACGAGGGGAAAAAAACGATGTGCTGACAGGTACAATTTTGTCTTTAAATTCTATGCAAAGTCTAAAGAGGAAAGCAAAGAGGCGAAAGAAAAAGGAAAAAGAAAGAAAACTTCAACCCGAAAGGTCTGACAGGAAACGCACCCCAACTCCGGGCTGAACGATAGGGGAGGTAGGGGGAAGGAGGAAGGGGGAAGGGGGAGGGGGAGGGGGAGGGGGAAGGGGGGTGATTACCGGTGCTTGCATGCGGAGAGGGTGAGAAGGCCCACTGACCACCGCTTCACTTGCCAGCAAGGATGATCTGCAGAACATAAAATGTATTTATGATACCTGACTTGTCTGACGAACCTGTTAATGGCGGCTCGCCATGTCAACCCTAAACGCCAACTGTGCGGGACAGAAGCTGCCATGGAGCAAAGGGCGTTAAGACCGCCGGTGAGCTTCTCTCTTCACACTATCTAATGGCCGATCAGTGCAGTATACGAAAAGAACCAACCGCCAGCATCGGAGAAGTGTAGCGGCTTTGCCCTTTCTCCAACCCTAAGCTCTCGCTCCATCAGTCGATATTGCCACAGGCAGCGTAAGACTGAACGGCAGAAAAAAAGTGACCAGATGAGGGCGAGAGGCGCCAGACGAGGGCGAGGGGAAGTGGGGTTGGGTTAAATGACGACGGAGCATTATAATAATATCCAGCCTACCTTATGTCTGCAAGAGTACCGTAATAGGACTTAAACTTGTCGTATATCCAATACTCCAAACGCCACACAATCCTGACTCTGGTATTGAGATCTGAAATAAAGGAGTGGTCTTGTATCCTTACCACTGGAGAGGGTTGTGACTGGCAGGTGCTGAACCTTCTATCAAAAGAACTCTTAATCAATAATGTACGAGTATAACCCAAGGTTACTTCCGAGCTCAACTAAATCAGGGCGCTACTATGATACCGGACGGATCATGGTAATTAAATTAGCCTTTGGAGTGTAGTGACCTATCAAATTCTAACTCTATGCTTTCTCCAAGCGGCACTGGGGACTCAGTTTGCCGCTATAGCACGATCGCCCTGAACCGAACACCAGGGAATAAACGATACCGGTACACCTATGGACTACTTCAGCGGTCCAATCGAATATGTGGTACCTTAGACTTCGGTGCCATAATATTTCCTAGTCCTCTCCCTCGTTGTAGTAAGCTATATCGGGCGGGCCAGAGATCAGCAGATCATAGATGGTCACTCGTTGGAATGATGGAATCACTTTCTACGGATTTGCGCCCCCGGGATCAGGTAATTTAATTTGAAAGAAGTTTTATGAGATATACTATTATCATCGTGATCGCGTTCCAATATCGCCGCCCAAAAACCAATAAGAATGGCTCTGCACGTGCTCATGCCATCATACCAACCTTTTATCCTCGGGGTGAATCATGAATGCCAAGCATGTGCAATTATGCGTGTCCCGAAACGGCAGACTAAACAAAAGGTATGAATAAAGGGAAAGTGAGAGGAGAAAAATGAGGAAGAAAAATGAGGAAGAAGAAAGTACAATCCGGAATGAAAAACTAACTACATAGCCAACCCTGGTTAGGATAGCCTTGCTGATAACGTCTAGCGAAAGCGATTTCAATGAGGCCGGGTATCCGGTCTCACACTCCTCATTTCTCCATATTTTCCTCTCTCCTTGGTAGTGTCATATGCCTGGAGCAGTCGTGACTGTCCTTCATCCGCCTGAGAAAAGGCATATCCTCTTTGCTTCCGCATTCGTTGTACCTGGCGTACCTTACGAATAGCCTTTTGAAACTGTTCCATTCTATCAAATCATTAGCATTCGAGTGCTAAAAGGCAGACCCTGGCTTTACCTTGGCCTATAATCCTGAATGTTGTACTTTTGGATCTCCTGAATGTGGTGATAGGTTTGTGGGAAGTACATGCGCTTGGCGCTGCGCGATTGTTAGCTAATCCTGGGCAAGGGATATCGATTACTCATCGACTTACTATTTCCAGGCAAAGTCTCGGATTAAGCATAGGCAGGGGAGAATGACAACCATGGCCCAAAATACTGGTGAGGTAATAAGCCTGCCAAGGATGCCGTGGTATTCCTCAGAGAAACCAAGCATAGGGGCTACTGTAGCATATGCGGGCATAAATCCCATCCATATTAGCATAGAGCCGGGAATAGCCATGACGGCATATTTGGTCCACATACTAAAATTGTGTTAGCAAATGAAGAGGATTTGGCGGGTAACAGATATCGATACGCACTTGGTTACAAGCGCCGCCTTTCCTAGGACGGTAGCTAGAACGGCCGTGTACAGCGCGGTTCCCCATAACCAATGACCGGCTGGCTTCCCGTCTGCCTGAGGATGATCGAACAGGAATATCAATTCCGAAACAATATACAGAACGAGCGAGTGGTAGAATCCGTTCACCAGCCATGCCCAAAAACTAGTTTGTTTAAACTAAGAACAGGTCAGGACTAGCGGAGTTATATAGAGGGTGTTTGTGGTGACGTACGAATAGGCCCTTTTGGCTTAATTGATATAATTGTGGATAACGATCGAGTAATCTTGCACTTATGAATTGATCAAAGACACCCATGACCAATGGCGGAAGGACAGTGAAGAAGACATTGTAGAATGAGAGTGTCCACGATTCATAGATGACTTGCCCGGAAAAACCATTTTGGAAGGAGAACTGCGATATATTAGGACCGCGAGAAAGAAACAAGGCGGGGTGTACAAACCCAAAACTGCGTCATGTACAAGGTAATATTCTTGTAAAACGAGTAAAGGATGACCTTACTGATACGCTGGTAGCTCCAGGCTCCATGGACAAGCAACAGTTTGCGGAGAAACCGGAATTGGCCAATGGCAACGTCTGCGCTACGTGCAGCCTGCAAACCTTCCACACCGCTGATGCCAACGCCAACATGGGCTGCCTGAATCATACTAACATCATTTGCACCGTCTCCGATAGCAAGCAGGATGGCTTTGAGGTGGCGTTTCACAAGCTTGACAACAAGAGCCTTTTGAAGGGGAGAGACACGACTAGAAAAAACTCAGCAAGATTTGGTGGTGTAGGAGCACAGAAACGCATACCAACAGATGACAGCCTTGCATAGAACAGCAAGATCAAGAAAGGTCTTTTCTAGATCCCTCTCAAGGGCAAAAGTGAGGGAGCGGCCGTCAATGATTAGAGCTAGGGCCTAGACCAGTAAGTACAAATTTTGTCATGTCGGTGGAAACACCTCACCTCTGGCTCAGCACCGGAGCTCTTTTGCGCTTTGATAGCTGCCAATTTCTTACTCAAATCGTTTCTTGTGCTTTCCATATTCTCCTCGTTGACAATAACTAAGTTCATATCCTCACTGATGAGTTTACAACTCATTCCAATGTTGATAGCAGTTTCTTGTCTATCACCGGTCAAAACCCTATGCAGCGTTAGCATCGTTGCTCATCAGCCCAGAAAAGCACCTGCAAGCGGTTTGAGTTCATACCAAACTTTGATGCCAGCCGTTTGTAATGTGTGAATCGTATCAGGGACGCCATCTTGGAGCCTATCTTCGATAGCCGTGGCACCAAGGAGATAGAGCTCCTTTTCAATGAGCTCTGCAGCTTTATCAAGTTCCTCCCCACGATTATTTATTGTCGTAGCGGCCTTGTCGTAGATAGCCGACCATTGGCGATATTCTTCATCAGGAATCTCTCGCATGGCCAAACAAAGGGTTCTTAGCCCTTCGGTAGCATAATCCTCTAAGTGCTGGAGTGTTGCCTCAACTATCGGATTGTCTCTTGATAGCCTCTCCATGATAACGGTATCAGCGCCTTTGCAGTAAATTCTAACTTTCCCGTCGGGGCATCTGAGAATTGCAGACATCCTTTTCCTGGTAGAATTGAATTCGCAGATGTTAAGCAATTCATAGTCGTATTCCCGACCTTCGACTAGTACAGTGACGCTCTTTGGCTTTCGGGCAAGGAAGCGATATCCTAGTTGAACAGCGCCTTCAACGAGAGCACCTTCATCCGGGGAAGCAGCCTGATATTTGATTTCGTTGGGATTGTTGTCTTTGCGCTCTGGGATGACAGTATGACAAGTAGCGAGGAGAGTAAGGAAGTGGTGCATGACTTCACGGGAGGAGTGAGATTTGAGATTTTCCTTTAGTCTTGTGAAGTCATGTATTCCAACCTCGACACAATCTTGAACAGTTGCACGACGGTCTTCCGGAACCTCATCGGCATAGCATATACCAGCAATTGAGCACTGCCGAAACTCCATCATATTGCAGGTAAGGGTACCTGTTTTGTCAGAAAAGATGTATTCGATCTGCCCCAACTCCTCAACAAGGCTCGAAGTTCTGCAGACGGCGGGAGTGTCCGTATCCGGGTAGTAAATGTCGAGGTCAGAGTTGATGAGGAACGCATGCGAGTATTTAACGATTTCAACGGTGACAAATAAACTAGAATGGGTTAGCATGGCTCTTGGGGGTGGGGGTAGGCAATGCACCTGATGGGAACCAAGTTAGAGTATAGGACCCAGTAAGTCAGAATATCTGCGAAAAACTGACGTACTTTGTTGTTGTTCCCAAGATATAAGTAAGACATGGTAGAACTCGCAGTTGCCTAAGGCTTAGTTCAGTTTTCCGGTTAATCGTTAGTGGCCAACTGGGGGCTTTGACATACCTGTTTGATAACATCGCCAATTGAAGAGACCAGAGAGAGAAGTAGTAGAATTCCGACAAGCATGATGATGTCCACATTGAGCTGTCTCTCTACGGCTGTGCGTTTAATAGGCGTTGCAGTAGCATTTCTCATAAGTTTAGTTTCGTGGCCCGTGAATACAACAACGCCATGGACCCAGGGAGTATTTCTCAAGGTGGCTCCTCTAAGCAGCAGTTGGTCAGGACTGAGTGGTAGCTCCTTTTCCCCTCCACCAACAGCTATTGTCAGGGTGGCTTCGTATGTATAAAGGCTACTGTTTGGTTGCTCGGAACGAATTCTCCCAGAAAGCCGGCTCAACTCACTCGGGCTGACTAGATTTGCGGTCTCGGGAATAGCTTGCTTGATCTTCAGATTTGTCTCCCCATCCAGATTGGCGGTTTCGATATAGCATAATCCTTCTGGTTCAGACGAAGCCATAAGTACCAAATCCGCCGGAAAGGGTTCTTCTGATTCCACTCTAACTATGTCTCCGACCCGAACATTAATCCATCTCTGTGTCTCGAATGATGTTCCCACAAGTACTCTGGCTTTTGACCTATTCAACTCCTGATCTTGGGTTTTCCGCTTCCAGTCCTCGACAAGTTCCTTTCCTGCTGATACCAGTAAAACGACAATCAAAGGACCAATGGTGGTGTATTTGTTAGTTGGTGAAATGTTCGGAATCTGCTGTAATGCTGCTGTGAACAAGAAAAACAAGTTGGCATACTTGGAGAACTGCTCATAAAGAAACTTCGGGATAAAGGTAGCGATGTTATATTTTGCTGTGGAAATGTGATTGTCGACATATTTTCCAGCAGCGTTAGCTCGTGGGTTGTTGAGGTGAATTACTCGCGGTCCTAACGTTGATGGGTCCACCTTTCTTCTGCCAAAACCGAACTTGAATTTGCTCCCACTGCTCCGTCGCTCTTTTGATTTCCGACTTCCAGACGCGCCCTCTGTATCCCCGGCAGTTGTACTCTTTGGTCGCGCTTCCGTCAGCGGTAAATCCATCTCACTATATTCCGGTCCCATTCCTAATGCTGATTTCACTCTCTCCACCACCCCTTGCTGTCGCTTCCTAACATTCCCGGGAGCGGCATCTTGTTGTTCATCACTCGTAGATGCGTAATGATAACCACTGGCTGGACGGCCTTCGTCGGGATATAACTCTTGGTCGTCTGCATCATAGTAAGGCTGATAATTGCCCAATACGGATGTTTGTGAATAGGTTCGGTGAGCGGCTGTTAGTCCTGGGCCTGGTGGGGAAAGGGACGAGCCACCTCCTACAAAGTCATCGTAAGAAGTGGAAGCTCTATGAGCATATTCGTCCTCCGAGATCGCCGGAGGACGGCCCGGATTTCCATAGTTGCGACCCTGATCATCAAGATCAAGGAGCAAGTCCTGGTTGTTCGAGTTGCCCGCCATACGATTGGGCTACCCCGTGGGTTTCAGGCGGATTTTGGCTTGTCGCACAGATGACGAAAAGCCTGTCTTCGTCGATTAATGGTGGTTAGCGAGAGGGGAAAGTATGTTGAAAGAAAAGGGTGAGGCGCTTTAAGGAAACTCTCTCTCTCGGTCGTCTCTATTTTGTGGGTGAATCGAAAACGGGAGGTGGGAAAGTCAAACTAAAGGATAATCTCATCGCCGCTCGGCATGCGATGAACAGAGAATAACGGGGCTAGGATGGGAAATAGGAAGAGAGGGAAACGAAGGAATAGCTAATCAGGAAATCAAACTGAAAAGGGGAAGAAAGCTTGGAGTCTTTGCCTGTGGGTGGATGGTTGACACCTGAGTTGACAGATCAGGATCATTAGGTTAGGTACAGTACTGTAGATTTCACTTCCGCAAAGCTGATAGCTGATCGCAGTGCACAAGTGCTTGTTGAAACTTTAAGTTAGAGGACCGCTTTGGGGGAACTGTGGCGAAATAGTAATTTCTTATGTTTTTCCTGGGTGGAGCCAAAGGTTAGAAATTGCTGCTCGAGTGCGGGGTACAAGTAAGACGAGACGATGATTTTCTTTGAGTAATTTTATTGAGCTTTCGGTTTTCCCCTGTCACGCACTTTTTTCCTGCTTTCATCGTTCAGTCAACCGCTGCCATTTTGGTGATCTTGGGTTGTGGCTGGGGGACGAAAGCCTACCTATTTTTGGCGTTTTCTGACAAAGCGATCATAACCCACCTCGGGCACCTAGTGAGATCGCAAGCGGTGGAGGTGTTGCCATATTGCGGGTATAGGACAGGCGCTGGGTAAGAGTAAGTAAAGAGGATCGAGTTCTAGGGGTATTAGCTGATTAACGAAGACTTTTTACAAGATAAGCTACGGAATATGAGTAACCGCAGGTTGCTGTTAAATATTAATTGAGGGTAGAAATCTCTAGGGTTTCCAGCTTGCTTGACTTAAACCACTTTTAAGTGCAATTTGTCAACAGTTTCTTCTTCGTTTTTTGATATGGCTAGGGCGAGAGGTTTATTGGTAGCTAGATATCATATTTCTAGGATAATATTAGTTTAAAGTGCAAGTTATAAAACTCCTTATAATATTTAATTCTTCTCCAAAAGCATATCTTATAAATATATTTCGAGAAGATCAAGCTATTAACAATTCATCTATGCAAAAACAAAAAAGTGACAATTTGGAATTATTTACTTTAAATGTTGATAAATACACCAATTTTCCAGAGAAATATTTACAAAAACCTTCAGTACTCATACATACTCGTACTACTGAGAAAGAGTTGTTAGAATCAAAGTAAATTTATTACATTTAGGGGGTAGATGACTTATTATTTTGAATCAGGTGATTATTGTTTAAGACACAAAATCCAACATGCAGCTCACACTATAGCATATAAAAAACCTCCAACTACTTCTGGGAAAAAGTCAATCATTCATTTCCCACTAGTATGTGACCAATCAGATAGCCTAAGCCATCAAAAGTAATTCTTAGAAAATAAAAAGGAAACTCCAAAAAACTCAGGTAGAAAGAATTGGCGAAACTGATCGCACAATCTCATAAACAAAGGAAAACTCAAAAATTAAAAAAAAAACAGTGGCAACTAAAGTAAAAGCTCCAAAGAGATATCAAGAAGTGCAGGTGCTCATACCTGCAAAACTGGGTTCTCTGAAGCATACACAGTAGAGAGATGACTATCAGTTCTGATTTTGAGCCTACAATAAAATAGAAAAAGTAGATAGTGCAATACCAGCTTCTCAGAGGGAGAGTCAAAGTAGACCATGGCTATAGTTCAGCGTGTTCATCAGGAAAAACAATATGCTGTGGGAGGTGGATTGCGGTTGCGTCCTCACTCTGCTAGAAGTGACTTGATATCCTGTGTATTCAGGGTATCATGTTATTGGGGAACAGATGTAACGGGGGCACCCTATAGAGAGGTGAACTCTAAGGTTGCGACGGCACCAAACACTCAAAGTAGAAGATATAGATGAGGTAAAAATTCAAAAGAATCAAACTGTAAAACTTAATATAGTTAAGCTCGAAGCTTCACTCAATTTAGTGCTCTCGAGGAAAGGTTGGTTGTCGAAGTAGAATGCTAAACACTTAAACTTAAGTAGATATCTGATTTATACCTTGACATTCACTACTACTGTGACCTTGTGCGAGTACCCTGTCCTGCTCAGGGCTTCTCCGAGGTCTACCCTCCATCAGGAATTATCCTGCCAGAAGTATCGGACCAACTCGGGTACACTTAACTCCATTAGTAGGATATGAGTTTCTGCAATACATCTCTAATACAACCGCAGGTGGAAAAACTCTTCCTATTGAAGTCATACCAGTGGCTAACTGTTATGACAACAACTGGAATCAATACCTACGTGGTGGACTCACTGGCCCAGTGGTAGTTTCGTTTATACAAGCTATGCAGTGTATTATTTAATCTATGCGACGGTTAAATGTGATAAATTGACATGAAGGCTCACCTGGTGAGATGTAGCCGGTGGTTGGCTAAATGGGCGGTACCGATAGCCAGCCTCTCGGGACATACTCTACTGTGATAAGACTCATACCTCTAGAGTCCATTGACAATCCATAGTAATGCTACAAATCAAGGGGAGAAGGTCCCGGCTGGTTACTGAGGTATTTGTCCCGAAAGTGCCTGGCCTTCTTGGACTACCTAAGTACCACTAGGAAGACTACCCTACTACCCGTAGGCTACGATAGACGCCTACGTGCCGGAGAGACCATTTATGGGCGACCCCCAATTTTGGCGGTTACGCATACTCCACTTATATATCCTACGAATGACATTCAGTTGGACGGACGGCGACGACGTATATGGTGTTACGGCAGCCGCTACAATGACCTCTTTTGAATAGCAAACGAGCAACTATGCAGCCGTCTGCGTATGACGCCCCGTCCCAAAGCTGGGGCCAGACGGGGGTGTTAGCAAAAACTGTCCAAGTTCAATAGCATGTTCGGGCCACCCTTACTCAGGCGTGGGGCCTCCCCGAGCAGGTGCATTTGCACCCATGAACATCTAAGAGCCCATAGAATGTGAGGCAATCGACCTCTAAGTTCTAGGATGACTTTGCCAGTGAAGGTAGGGTAACTTGGATACTTCAATAGGGTAACTGAGATCCATGGGCCTGATGGCCAAATTCCCAAAGTAGGGTAACTTTGTTCTGCTATTCCTTTAACCGCTCCGGATGTCCTCCAGTTGACCACAACAGTTGTCTTGGAGATCAGTGTAACATTCCCATAATTCTCTTGACCTTATGCGAATGTTCTCCCGCAAGGTTACCCTGCCTAATATAATGCCCAAGGCTACTCTACTGTTTCCTAAGCCTTGTCCTAGGCGAACCCGCATTTTTCTACACAAGTATACTAGACCATACCACCTTCGGTTACCTCTTGGTATACCATTTGGGCTAAGGTGGTAGTTACTGTAGCTACCTATCGTAGGGTCGTTACAACAGACAAGGTTGGGTCATCTAACTCGGCACTACCTTGGAGTGTATTCTGTGCATCTGGACTGCAGCAGGAGATTAGGTAATACAGCATATTCCATCCGAATAAATGTGACTAAGCAACTCTTCCTCATAGACATCCAGACTCATACCTTAACACTACAGCATATCATGATTACCACTAACTGACTCTTACTCCTGAGTACTCCTGAGTATCCACCCAGCCTCTCAGAGGGTGAATCCGGCTTATTTCTTGGCAAAGCAAATATATTTACCCCCGGTACTAGGAGAGAAAGCAATTTTCTCATTACTCTAAATTTTGCAATAGAGACCTCTATTTTCAGCACTTGACCTTTCAGAGTGAAAATGCATGCTCAGTCCAGTATGTGTAATGGGGGCACCCTAGAGAGAGGTGAACTCTAAGGTTGCGACCACACCAAACACTTGAAGTAGAAGATATAGATGAGGTAAAATAATTCAAGAGAATCAAAATGTAAAACTTAATATAGTTAAGCTGAAAGCTTCACTCAATAGGTTCTCTCGAGAAAAGGTGATTATTAAAGTAGAATGCCAAAGTCTTAAACTCAAGTAGATATCTGATTTAAACCTTTGACATTCACCACTACTCAGACCTTGTCCAAGCAGTCTATCCTGCTCAGGGCTCTCCGAGGGCTACCCTACATCCGGAATTATCCTGCCCGAGGTATCAGACCAACTCGGATACAGTTAACTCTGTGAATAAGAGATGAGTTTCTGCAATGCATCTCCAATACAACTGCAGGTGAAAAAACTCTTCCTATTGAAGTCCTACCAGTGGCTAACTGTTATGACAACAACCAGAGTTAATACCTAGGTGGTAGGCTCACTGGCCCAGTGGTAGTTTCATCTATACAAGCTCTGTGGTCCATGATTTAACCTATATGACTACTCCATACCATAATTAGACCGGCAAGCTCTCCCGGTAACATCTAAACGATGGTTGGCTCAATGAGAGCTACCCATAGCGAGCCTCTCGGGACATACTATACCGTGATAAGACTCATACCTGTAGAGTCCACTGACAACTCATAGTAATGCTACAAATTATGAGGAGAAGCTTCCGACTGGCTACTAAGGCAATTGTCCTGAAAGCACCCTGGCATCATTTTACTACCTAATTACCACTTGGAATACTACCCTACTACCGGTATGTGAATATAGACTCGTAGGTGCTGGAGGGACCATTTATGTGTAACCCGATATTTGTCGGTTACACATATTCCCCTTATATATCCTGCGAACGACATCCAGTCAGACACACAGTGACAATGTATAAGGTGTTACAGTAGCTGCTCCAATGATCTACTTTTACTAGCAAACAATCAACATGCAGCTGTCTGCCTATGACGCACCATCCCAATGCTGGGGCCAGTGGGGGGTGTTTGCTCAGCCTACCTCAGTTGAATAGTGTGTTCAGGCCACTCCTGCTCATGCATCTGACCTCTCCGCGCAGGTGCATGTCCGCCCATAAACAAATAACAGTTCATAGAATGTGAGGCAATTGCTCTCTAACTTCCATGATGACTATACTGGTAAAGGTAGGGTAACTTGGATATCTCAGTAGAGTAACTGGGGTTTAAAGATATAATGGCTAAAGTCCCAAGGTAGGATTACTCTGCCCTCTTATGCCTTTAACCACTTGAGATGTCCTCCTGTCCACACTTAATATCGTCTCAGAGACCGTTGTAACCTTCCCATAGTTCTCTTGACTTTATGTGAACTTACTCCCGAAAGGCTACATTGTCTTACATAGTACCCAAGGCTACTCCATTGTTCTCTGAGACTTGCTCTAGGTTAACCAGACATTTTTATACTAAATATACGCGACTATACCACCACTGATTACCACTCAGTATATTTGGGCTAAGGTGATAGTCATTGTAGATACCTATCGTAGTGTCATTACACTACTCTCCTCTTCTCTTAGTCTATCCTCAAACGGTCAACGTCACCTGTTTGTTCCACGTTTTGGATTGTCCATACCCTTATGGTCTCTAGGTTTTGACGGATACTTCTTATAAAACTATTGCAATACTTGCATTGCCATATCTTCTAATATCTCAAACAGTTCTCATGAATTCTCTTCTGGACCGTACCCTTTCGGAGCTACTATGTCCAGCACAAACTGGTGGGGAAATTTTCACTTAGGATTCCTGTACCATCAGCTATTGACCACCTCTGTAACAACCTATCTCGGCTCATTATCCACTATGTCAGGTGTTGGTATTATCCTTTGAGGCCTGCCCACATGGTCCTCATGATAGGGTTCCAACAGACTGACATGGAATACCGGATGGATGTCCCATCTTTCTGGTAGCTCCATCTCATAGGTCCTAGAACCAACCTTGGGTTTGACAACAAAGGGTCAAAGTATTTTGTGGCCAAGTTTCTCCATAGGCCTTTTCGTACGGAGGTTCTTGCAGTTTAGCATAACCCTGTCAGCTTTCTTAGCTCTGCCCTGCATGACATCTTCTAATGTGACATATTCTGGACCTGGCTGTCTCTTTTGATCATGCAATTTCCGTTGTCTTTCCTGTACCTGCTGTATTGTTTCTTGTATCTCTTGCCTTGTAACCTTCCAGTCCTTCACAACAAGGTCGCTGTCTGCTTGTATCCTCTTGTTATCTGACACTATCCCCGACCACTCGGTCAGTGGGGAGAATTCATAATTAATTTCAAAGGGGTTTGCCTTTGTTGATTCCGACATTGAAGTATTATATGCATGTTCCGCAAAGGGCAACAGTGATACCCAATTGTCTTGTTGATATGATCAATAACTTCTCAAATATTGTTCTAATGCCATACATATTAACCCTTTCAGTTTGCCTATCGCTCTCTGGGTGGAATGCATTAGAGAGGTTTAGTTTTACTTGCAGTAATTGCATTAGGCTTGCCCAAAACCTAGACATGAATCAGGTCTCCCGGTCAGAGACAATTGATTCAGGAAGCCCATGGAGGCGCCAGATCTCTTTCACGAACGCCCAGGCCAGCTCCTTACTATGTTCCTCAGTCCTTAGCGGGATGAAGTGTGCCATCTTGGAGAACTTGTCTATGATGACCCATATTTTCGTATACAAATCTGACTTCGGTAACCCAACAATGAAGTCCATGAATAGGACCGTCCAAGGCCTTATAGGAACTTCTAAGAGTTTCAGGAGCACATACTTCTTATGCCAAATACCTTTATTATATTGGCATACATCGCAAGAGCCAATGTACTCGGTAATGTTCTCATCCATCTTTGGCCAATAGAAGTTAGCCCTAACTTTACCAATGCTCTTGTATGTTCTGAGGTGTCCAGCAATCTTTGAATCCTGTTCTGCCTCCATGATTGTTCGCCTTAGACCTTCATTCTTTGGAAAATACCACCGGTTCTTATCTAGGAGCAAGTCCTTTCTCATACTAAAATTTGTATCAACCTTACTATCGCCATGGAGGAGTGCCTTTAGTGTTGTTAAATAGGTTTGATCACTATAGGCTTCCTTCATAAGAGCCTCATGAAATGTTGTCTGCAACCGAAAACCATGGCAAGTCTGCAACACATGTGGTCGCAAGATGACAGGTTTCTCTCCAATATATTATCCATGGTGAAAAAATCTTAAAGGTTTGGAATTACTCCCCCTTTTTGGGTGGTAGTCCCTATATCTCAACAAAGCATCAGCCTTTTCATTCAACTGTACTTCTCTATAAATAACCTTTAAATTGAATGGTTGTACAAATTGTGCCCAGGGATGTTGTCGTCGGTTAATAGTTTTTGTAGTATTAAAGTACTCTAACTTCTTATGATCAGTGTACACCAATATCTCATCATCAACCGATATCCACATATAAGCTCATTCTTTAAAGGCTGCCACTATTGTGGCCATCTCCTTATCATGGACATCATAATTTATCTATGCTAGCTACAACTTTCTACACTCAAAGGCTACAGGGTGTCATTTCTCTTTCCTATACAGTGGAGACAATACGGCCCCTTGTGCAAAGTCACTAGTGTCGGTTTCCAACTTAGTTGGATGAGTGTCATCAAAGTGTGTCAGAATTGAGCCCATGGTAAACATTTCCTTTAATGCCTCAAAAGCATCTTGACATGAAGGAGTCCATGCCTATTTCATACCTTTCTTTGTCAAGTCACCCAATGGTTTGGCTATCTTGCTAAAACCTTTTAGCAACCAAAGATGCAAGTTAGCAAAGCACATCACGCTTTCCACATCTACAATCTTCTCTCGTGTTGACCATGCCCAGATATCTTCAATCTTTATACTTGTCATAGAGATTCCTCTATTGGATATCATATACCCAAGGAACTCTACCTCCTGTTGATGAAAGCTAGACTTCTTAATGCTAACACAGAGGCATGTCCTTAGCCTTTACATGACTTGCCTAACCAGGGCAACATGTTCTTGAACTGTTTCAGTATGGATCAGAGTGTGATCCATATAAACGATAACTCTGACATCTAATATCTCACAGAATACATCATTGATCATACTCTGGAAAGTTGAGTGTATGTTGCATAATCCAAAGGGTATCACGGTCTACTCATAAAGACTGTATCTGCTTTTAAAAGCGGGTTTTCATTCTTCCCCTTCTGCCATGCAGACAAGCCAATAGCCATTCTTCAAATCCAATTTAGTTAAGATTGTAGCTTTACTTAGCCTGCTCCTAAGCTCTAAAAACAAGGGCAACAGATACTTATTGTTGATTGTAATCTTGTTTAACCGTCCGTAATCAACACGTAACTAAAGAGTTCCATCTGGTTTTGGTACAAATAATATAGTGGTGCCAATTGGCAAGGAAGATATTTTAATCTTCCCATGATCCTCCATTTCCCTAATATAATCCCATAGTGCAGCTAATTCTTTCTTAGACAAGGGATATGTGGGCCCATATGGCAACTTGGCATCTGAGATCATTCAATTCAAGGAGCATACTTTGTATGCTCAGGCAAAGCATTGAATTTTTCCTGACTTAATATATCTGCATATTCTTGATATTCAGGGAGAATCTTGACCTTTATGTCTTCGTTTTCTTAGGCAGTAGGCTTTACCATAATCTGAAAGCCACTTAAAACTGCCCTTCTCGCAATAAATATCTTGGTTGTGGTCCTTCAACCATGACATTGGTGGGTAACCATTCACCTTGCCTGCCGGCATGTCTACGACATCAAATCACATTTTATTCCTATGGTCTCCTATATACAGCCCCTAGTCGGAAGTGTTCGTGAAAGCTTAGTAAGCAACCTCGCCAAATGCCACATCACCGAGTACTGTACATCGCGACCATACTTTCTACTGTACTCAACAGCCACGATCCT
>Ga0307509_10001247_pt1 | contig 43106 bp, 52 predicted proteins | sample 10_EM_MG_FD_202245 | JGI IMG/M metagenome (GOLD analysis project Ga0307509, IMG submission 202245) | Populus trichocarpa ectomycorrhiza microbial communities from riparian zone in the Pacific Northwest, United States - 10_EM | ecosystem: Host-associated > Plants > Roots > Unclassified | place...
TGGATGACAAGGGTGATTCAATACCCCCCCACGTACCATTCATGAAGGAAGGGAAGATAACGGAGAAGGAGCTGAAAAGTTGTCTTGGTTTAGAAAAGCCTCGGAACGCATGGTGGACGAGGCTTTTTGGGGAGACAACGCCTCAAGACGAGACACCTCGACGAATACTTTTTTTGGTATGTGGCCCTGAAGCGTAAGGAATTTGGATTAGGCAATATTTTCCTCAAAATCTGGCTGACTTGTCCAAAGCATGGTAGGCGCTGTCGCTGGTCCATACGGCCGCAATCTCTCTCAAGGCCCCGTCAGTGGCATCCTCGGGAGCATGGGCTACTCTTCCGATCAGGTATACAAACTGTGAATTCAAATACACGAATTTTGTGACTGCTACCCTATTGGTTAAAGTTTATTGCTTTCTGGTTTGTCCACTCCGTTGTGTCGTACAATTCCAATTCCAATTCATTGAGCTACTCCTCCACAATTTCCCATTTAATTTCTTTTCCAGCCCAGAAAGGCACTAGCCTTTCAGTGCCAGACATATACATCCCATCAATGATGCTGCCAGCAGGTGCCCTTGTCAAAGTCACAGTTTTGGTTCCAACGTTCTGGTTCTCAATCGGAATCTTGTAGAATTTTCTTCCGTGGCCACTGACAAATAGTCCAAGATTTTGCAGTGCACCGAAGGATTCTAGGAGCTGTGCCACAAGTGGAAGCAGAATGGGAGACGTATAAACCCCAGCGGCACATGCATGGTTAGGTGTGCTCGTAGATTTTGCGTGGGGGGGATGAGGGGCCGAATCAGAGCCAAGGAAAAAACGAGGGTGCCCTACAAACAGATGAATTGAATATTTTCTGGTTATATTTAACAGGAATGTTGATTTGCCTTCTTTTACGACGTCTCTCAGGGCCTGTCTATCGTCGGGGTACTTAGCCACCGGCTTGCAGAAATTCCAGGACTGACCAGCCCAATCATCAACGGTAAGGGACAAATGATGTGCTGTGATTGTACAAGCAACTGTCGGTCCACACTGCTTGATAGCCTCGACAGCTGCTCTTGTTGTCGCGTGCTCAAGGACGATGCGCAATTCTGGGAAGGCAGCATGCAATTTAAACAGATGGGGCAAGAAAGTCGGCTCTGCGTTGAGAACATGGATGTTCTATCAAATAGCTTAGTCTCACGATGAGGCAGGGTAATGTTAAGACTTGCCGCATTGGGGTCAGACGGAACTTCTCCATGGAGATTGAGGACCATGTCGACCTCTTGCATCGCTTCGAATATCGGATAGTAAAATTCATATGACTCAATGCCTCCATCTGAGTTAGTGGTAACACCTCTAGGGTAGGACTTGACACCTAACACCACGTAGGGATCTCAGAAAACGAATGGCGAGGAAAGGTGTGGTCATACCGACGATTCCGGCTTTCTTAGCTTTTCTGATCTCCTCAGGCGATAACTCTGGGGAGAGATACAATGTCATCAAGTATTCAATATTTGGATCGATCTTTTCTAGTTCAGACTTGTACTCTAAGGCTCGTTCTGTTGTTGTGATAGGTGGTTTTAAATTGGGCTTTCGTGGATCTCAGCTTCGTGAAATTCAATTTGAATAGTGGAAAGTAGCCCACCATTACATATGCAAGCCCGAACCCCCCTTTGCGCACATGGGGGGTGATGAGCTCCGATATTGCACCTTGGCGGAGATGGACATGAAAATCTGCGGGAGAGTTGACAGAGATGGACATTGCGAAAGGGCGAGGTAAGACTGTTACAGTGAAAATCAAAGGCGATTGGAATTACCTTGAATGGAAAGAGATAAGATGCAGAATGTTGATGAGCACGAGCACGTGATATAAACACGCTGATGGTTCAGTTTGCCATGCGACCGTGCTTTCCTTCTCACCCGCCATTCAATTTGACGACGACGCTCCCCCGCGGACTGGAATACACAGAAGAGATATATACCCTCAAATACTTTTAAATAATGGTTGCCGCAGGCTCCATTACCGTCGCAGGTGCTGTCAATCAACCCTCTCTTCTGGTCCCGATGACTGACTTGTCGATAGTTCGAGTGCGACCACCAACGACATGGGAAGCAGCGCGCCTTCCTGAAATATGCTACGACACAACAATTAGGGGAGACGGCGCGTTGTCAACACCGGGAAAGGTCGTCAACACGGCCACCTTGCGAGACATTGTTCAAATTGTCGATGACCGGATCCTGACATTCGACCCTGACGAGAAAGATCGAGCAAAGGCGTTTATGGAACGAGGATTTCTGCCTCCTGGCACCAAGCGATACAAAGACAAGCGTTTTATGTTTGATCGTGTTTTTGGTCACGACGCTCGACAGGAAGACGTCTATGAAGCCACAACACAACCTCTACTCAAGGGTCTTTTAGATGGTTACAACGCAACTGTATTTGCATATGGGGTGTGTTGTGCAAAATATCTCCTCTGAGTGTACTTCCACACTGACATAACTACGTTCTAGGCCACAGGATGTGGCAAAACCCATACCATCAGTGGCACCGACATCGACCCTGGTATCATATACTTGACCATGGCCGATTTATTTCAGAGAATCGAAGATAGGTCAGATGAATGGAACGTTGAAGTTATGGTGACCTTTTTGGAAATCTATAATGAAGAAATTCGGGACCTACTCGCCGAACCTGGATCAGCGACACAACGAGGAGGGCTCTCCATACGCGAGGATAAAACTGTCAAGGTGATTGGCCTGGTTGAACTGAAACCACGTACAGCAGAGGAAGTCAAGGAAATCGTTTTACAAGGCAACATGAGGCGAACGCAGAGTCCTACACACGCCAATGAAACAAGTTCTCGGTCCCATGCTGTACTCCAGGTCCACGTTACGCAATCTCCCCGAACTGCGGCTATCACAGAGCAAAGGACCATGGCTACACTTTCAATCATTGATCTCGCTGGAAGCGAACGCGCAGCAGCAACAACAAACATGGGCCAACGAATGGTAGAAGGTGCCAACATCAATAAATCACTCTTGGCGCTCGGAAATTGCATCAACGCTCTCTGCGAGAGCGGCGGTGCAATTCGCCATGTGCCATATCGAAACAGCAAGCTCACCCGTTTGCTCAAATTCTCCCTTGGTGGTAATTGCAAAACGGTGATGATCGTTTGCGTGGCTCCAACTTCCAACCATTTCGACGACACCCACAATACCCTCGTATATGCCGAGCGAGCTACCAAGATCAAGACCAAGGTCGTCACACGAAACGTTGTCAACGTGGACCGCCATGTTGGGCGTTACGTCGAAGCCATTAATAGACTGAACTTAGAGATCGCCGAACTGAAGGAAAAGTTGGCAGGAAGAAGAGGTTCGGAGCAAGAAATCCAAACTCGGAAGAAAGCGGAGATGAAGGCAGAGGTGGAAAGGGCGCGTACTGACATTCAGACAAAGATGGAGCAAACGAAGTCATCCATCGTGGACGGTGCGACATGTTCTGGCAAGATGTCAATAGCGAAATGCAAACTGGATGCAATTCAGACGCGTATGGGAGAGCTGAGTCTTGAGGGTCAATCAAGTGCCTCTCAAGCGGAACGTGCATTGCTTCAAGCGTTGGCTGGCCCAGAAGAGGACGCCATCAAGCCTGGCTCACCTTTGAATACACGTATCCAGCGTTCTTCGAATTCCACGGCGATGTTTGACGCTACGATGCGTGCAGTCTCGGAAAGGAAATCGGAGAAATTGGACGAAATCAGCCTCCAGAACATTAAACTCGAGACATCTTGCAAGAAGGCCATGATGGAGCAACTGAAAGCCGAGAGCGAACGCGATGCAATGCGAGATGCAGTGGCAGATATGGCAAATGTCATGGTGAAAATCATTGGTATGCTTGGACGATGCACCGTGATGGTTGGCGAAGCAGCAAATGCTCTTAATGCCTCACCTGATGAAGGGGATGACGTGAGCTTCAAAGCCAAAAAGATAGCGATTGCATTAGACAACTTGAGGGCTAAGAACGATGAAGTCTTCGGGAACCTTGTCGGCCATTCAACAGAATCTTACAACATGAAGGACCACTTTGAATCATCGGTGTTTGACAATTTCCAGAATTATGGCGCGAATTTTGACAGACGCGTTAGTTCGGGGCCTGCCGTTCTTCAACAAACGGCTCGCTCAGCTGGTTCTCGTCGCTCATCGACTTACGGGAACATGTCCATCTCCGCATCTCCCCCTCGTCGATCCCACAAGTCGCCCCGAAAATCATTGCGTTCTAGTCTCGTCTCGCAACCATATCGAAGGGCTCCAGAGAAGGAGAAGAAGGGCCAGAAGTCTACCAAAAATGTGCAGTGGCGAGATGAAGCCGGGCGAGGCGATATCGATGATGGTGGTAGTAAGGCCTCATCCGCGATCACCCTCCAGGTAATTCCCCCAAGTCCGGCGGAGTCCACCACCGTCAACCCATCAGCAAGGGCACCTTCTCCCCTGCAAAGGTGTTCATCTTCGATGGGTTCTGAAAGTGAATGGGAAGATGATAACGAAAAAACTGACGACAGTGTCAGTGTAAGTTTCCTCTCTTCATTGACTTCGGTCTCTTCAACCCAGCTGAGTTCCTCAATCATATCTCGAACTTCAACGAAACGGTCCCGACCCAGCCGTTTGGACCCCACCTTCCTCAAATTAAAGTCAAAACCTTCTGTGTTGGGAAGCCTCAGAGAGGATGACGAGAACGGCGCAGAAATTCGTGGTTATCCTCTGGCCGATATGAACCTCAACCGAATGGGATCTGACGACTCGTCCGGCGATGGAAACCTCCATGTTCCCAAAGTGCGCGACCATAACCCTAGCTCTCCTACTAGGCGAGCGCCTTCTACTGGGAAGGCTAGCGCACTCCTAGCCTCCACTAGCAAAAGTTCTGGTAGACGCCGATCAAACATTGGACCTGTGCGCAATGAAAAGGGCAGACGCCGATCCAGCATGATCCCGCAAATCTCTCCGCAAACTGGGGAGGACTTGGGAAAGGGCAACGCTCGCCGCGTTCTCATTTCAGCTAGTCCAGCGAAACGGTCAAAGAGATCCTCCTTGACTCGGTCGACCACTGCAGGCACAGTGCGAATCAAGACTGGCGGGTCCGTGAGCGTGGCAAATCTGTCACTTATGTTCGATCCAAACATAAGTGGAGACTTGAACCCCAATAGGTCGTTCAAGCCGACGTGGCGTTGACTAGTATCCATGTCATTCTTTCAGGTCATCCCTCACATACACCCTATTTTTGGACAGCGTGTGTAGTTGTACGTGCTCTACCTCGTAGATTGTTGTGTAATGTCCGGATTCAAGATGTTTCCACCTTTACGACCATTATGCCTAGCCCAGCTTTCCGCCCGACAATGTCTGTAACTTTATATTCTTGTATACCCATAGGATGTTGCATAAGGGCTAATTGTATTCGAGTCGGTCCATTCCTTGTCGAACTTCAAGACCTTTGAGGCCTCAAATAGTCGCATTTTTATGCTGTGTTCCTGGAGTTTCGGGTGCATAAAATGAAGGGTGGTATTATGATGCTAAATTACACGTTTCACTTCGAAAAAGGACTAGGGGGAACAAATCGTGAGCCTGATGGGCGAAGAAAGATTTCAGATTACACACCTTCAAGTAATATACTTGCCAAGCCACCACCGAGAAGAGAACGATAGCTTGCAAAACTGACCACCACTTAACTCGCGCATTTGTAGATTCTGCAGTGTTTCTGTGTGCCCTTTCTCTAACCACAATGTACTCTTGTTCATCCTTCACTGAAACCAAACCAGAGGCCAGTCGTCGAATTTCTCGTTCAATTGGGGCAACAACGTCTATAAACAATAAAATTAGTATCCATTGCATCGACTGAGGACGCAAGACAAACCATCTCCCGAAACGTAGATGACACCATGCACATTGAAGCTGTTTGAAGGATTAGGTGTTGGAAAAACAGGAAAGAGTTGTACACACCTAACCGTCTTGTCTGCAATAGCGCTCATTTGATTGGAGAAGCAATATTCATGTCGCCCGTCTGTTTGCGCAGTAATAGCTATTTGGCCAGTGGACTGTCTGATTTGTTTCCCAAGCACCTTCCCTATTGGGTCCGACAACTGGATGGTGTTGTGAGACAAAACTACATATTGGCAGAGGAAAGTGCCTACCCAAAAGTCTATATCTAGGTGGCCGCCATCGCCAACCTGGTAGGTTACAGTCATCTATATTTTGAGAGGAGTCAGACAAAAAGACTTTGTGAACAGTGCAACACTGACCTTGTCATGTACATGCAAATCTTCAAAGAAACATTCTTTTTTTCCAGCAGGAATTTCAATGAGGTGAGCAAGGACAAAGGTAGGTAGAATAAGGACGAAGGTTAGACATGAAAAAAGGAAAGAGATGGCATATGGTCGCGGCATTGTGATGACTTTTGGTGAGGTGGAGACAACGACACAAACAAAAAAGGACCCCGGCCAGGGTTTCGGGGTCCATTTCCTATCATGGCAATATTTTGGACGCCGCGATTTGCAACTCTCCTTGTCCTTATTCACGTTAAACACGATCATCTCTACATCATGGCCGAACCTGCTAATGCTCTTGTGCCCAGAGTACGTACCATCCCATCCTCTTGTCTGATCACGGAGCCGCTGCCTGATTAGATCTTGCGAGGTGGTTGTCCGAGATCGTCTGACGAACTCTCCTCCTTTAACTAGGAAGAGGAGGTCGACGTTCACTTCGAGCCCGTGATAAAGCTCACAGAACAAGTCGACACGAAAACACACGAGGAAGATGAGGAAGTTCTTTTCAAGATGTGCGTTCGTCTAATCGACACGATCGCGATATATCAGACTGACTAAGGTACTTACTATCTTCTCCATTTAAAAAGGCGCGCAAAGCTCTTCCGATTCGACGGGGACTCCACAGAATGGAAGGAACGTGGAACTGGCGATGTTCGCTTGCTCTCGCATAAGGAATCCAAGAAAGTCCGGCTCGTGATGAGACGCGACAAAACCTTGAAAGTTTGCGCTAATCATGTTAGTGAGTACAATGAAATTCCTTAGTTATTATGGTCTCGAACTCCCTTTTCAATAGTCAGTGGTGATATGCGATTGCAACCAAACGTTGGCTCTGATAGGAGTTGGGTTTGGAAGGTGGCTGCTGATTACTCTGAGCAACCCCCGACTGCGGAGACGCTCGCTATCCGCTTCGCCAACCCAGAGAGTGAGTCCCATTAACAACCTCATGATAATTCCATGGAAATTAATCTGATTTCTGTCACCTAGATGCGGCATTATTCAAGACGGCGTTTGAGGATGGACAGAAGAAGAATCTATCTCTGAGCAACCCCGAGCAAGGCAGCGGAAAGAAAGCTGGGGAGAATGAAGCAGAAAACGAGGAAGCAGAGAACGAGAAGGAAGAAGCAGAAAACAAGAAGGATGAGAATGCGGAGGTTGAGGAAGCGAAACAGGAGGAAGTGAAGGAGTAAATCGCCTCCATGTCGTCCTGAAATGTTTTTCGCGGCTCTTTTACTTTCCCATTTTCATTACGGAGAATCATAAGCTGTTCTTAAACGTTTCCCTTACTTCCATCCTGCCATACTTGTAGATTTTTGCCAACCACGGTGAATCAAGTACACTACAACCACCCATTGAACTATTACTATGGATATACTGATATATGAAGATGTTGAGATATCTACAACACATGAAGGTAGCTGTAAATTCATAAAGAAATCATCACTTCTTTGAATAGGCTCCCTCTTCAGTTGCCCATGCTTCCCAGAATTGAGCAGCTTGGCCTCTTTTCCAGTACCCAGCTGGAGTAATGCCATTGACCACATCAGCGGTAATGAGGACATGCAGGACGTCCTTCGAGGTAGCAGAAAAAAATTAGTGGAAGTAAAATACCCAATGAAATTATTGAAGACGCTCACCGAACCTCTGAAACGAACATGAACTCCGTGCTCAGATTAAAAGGTCCAAAATGTTCTGTTCACTCACGGTACTTCGTACATCGGCTCTAGCAGTAAATTTTCCTGTGATAAATTTTTTAGTCAAACGAAACGTGCTTTGGAGCGAAAACCCTTACCATGATCCCTCGCAATCCACGGGCTCCTCCGCCACGTTCGAAAGCTTTCTTACATATCTCATCAAGCGCAGCGCTGGTAAACCGAATTTCGACGCCAGAATATCCGAATAGCGACATATATTGTGACACTAGGGAACCTTTGACTTCAGTTAAGATGCGTCGAAGGTCTAAGATGGTTAAAGGTGCCAGTGTCGTTATAGATGGAAGGCGAGAAATGAATTCTGGGATAAATCTATCCAGAGTCATCAGTAAACATTGTGAAAAAAACGGGGCATTAAATCTACCCATATTTGACGAGATCTGGAATGCAGGTCACTCGTTCAAAAATCACCAAACTGGTATAAATTCTGCCTCCTCACCGGAAGTTTCCACTAGATCCAAAGGATTTGGTTGAACCTTGCGATTAGAGGTAAAGAATGGAAGTGACTTTTCTGAGCCTAGGTTAGCGGTGAACCCGATGGACTGGAGATAATCTAAGGAACGTTTTACAAGATGTCTGAATCAGTTGTGACTCACGCCTTTCGCTACACGTTGTTTAATTATCTTGTCCAACCCTACGAATGCTCCGCTCAAAATAAACAAAACATTGGATGTGTCGATATGGTACACATCTGGCTTTGCTAGAATGCCAGTGAGATTACGATCGGAACCATAGAATATGACATACAAGGAGCAATATTTGGCGCACGTTGTCCTCCCCTTGGGTTGGGGTCGAGGTGCGGAGGGGGGATATCCACAGATCCACCCCCTTTTGATTGAATGCTTACCACTGAGCCTTCCATCATCCGTAAAAGAGCCTGTTGAACGCCCTCTCCACCGACATCCCTGGAACCTTCGTTTCCAGAGCTTGTTCGCCTCGCAATTTTGTCGACTTCGTCGATGTAAACGATACCCGTACTGGTATACAAACGTTTAAGAGGATAGAAGTAGAATGTAGGCGAGAATTACCTCGCCTTTAAAGGATCCCAGTTGGCAGCTTGAAGCTGAAGGACATTAACGAAATCGCTTGGAGAATGGAGAAAAACAGAAATATACCAGTCGTTGTATGGCCATGTCAACATCTTCACCCACGTCTAAACAAAGTAAGGGTTAGATAGACTTCGGTTATTGATATATTGAAACTTACAGCCTGCCTAATATTTTTGATTCAATAAAAATATACAAGATAGCCCAAAGACTCGCCTGTGTGAATGATGTAGCATCGCTAACCGAGAATGGTACATCGAGGATTTTGGCCAGAGTTCGAGCAAGCAAGGTTTTACCTATTCAAGTTAGGGTGACGGTGGGTATATGATGTGGACTCCGACAATCCACAAGCCCTACCAGATCCCGTTGGGCCTCTGCGGACGGGTTAATAACTGCCCAAGAAAACAGCTCGGCGCGTACAATACCATAACATTGCTCTTTTCAAATAACGGAGGTTTCTCACGCCCACGCAATGACAAGGGTAATAGTTTCTTGCGTAGTGGACTGAAGCGAGCAGTAGACACACCTGGTCTCTCTGTCGACCTCATGCACATAAAGGACAAGAAAAATAACTCACGCTGACCTGTCTCCGAGGACAAGCAGTCAGTTCCGTCGAATGAGCCAAGCACCTCTGGCTCAAAGTAGCCAAGGTTTGCTCGAACACGGTTATAATGATTGAACACGCTGAAATTAAACAATGGTGTTAAGTTGCCGTCCTTTACGCAAACTAGATAAACGTACGCGACAGAAAGAACCTTCTTGGCCTTTTCCTGGCCGATAACGAATTGATTGAGATATTCTACGAGCTGGACCGGACAGGTGTGTTAATAGGTGAGGTCACGGTAAGCTGGGACAGTGCTATATGTATGTACCTCACGCGGGGTTACAACACCAAACCCTGGGGGATAATGGGAAAGGTCTTGGTCACCATATTGCGATTCACTCTCTCTAGGTTGAGTGCGCACTGTCCGCGTCCTGGTATTTGATCCTGCCTGCCGGAAGGCAATGGTGATGGGTTTCATGTTTCGTGACGAGAGCATGAAGGGTATCGTAAAAGTTCAATAGAATCTAGATTGAATGAATTACGATGTCTAGGTAGTTTTTCTTGAGAGTAGTCAAACGCTCAAAGCTACTTCAAGCCCAAATCGGATGCTCAGTGCTTGTTCTTGTTTAGCATCATTGCCTCTAACCTCAGATTCAAATATGTAACAGAATCCCACTTCCTCTTCCGCCTCTCGCCAAACGCTTCTTAGAACTCTGCTTTAACCAATGCCTCAACGATCGTCTCCCTCTCCTCCAATAAGTCGTAATGAAACTGATCCGTACGTCGAAAAATATTCTCGTGTCACACGACATCAAGGACGGACCAAAGACGAGGATTACAAGGGACAGCGTACGAGAAGTCGTAGTAAAAGCAGAGAGAGAGAAAGTGAGTCACATCGTCATAAGAGGGACCGAAGCCGAAGTAGAGATGGTGATCGCAAGGAAAAGAAGTACGATTCCCCAAGGCGACATTTTAGCGGTTCCTGACATAATTTTGCAGGAGAAAACGGGACAAGTCAGAGGAGAGAAAGGCAAGAAAAGCAGAAAAGAAGCGGATACGGGAAGAAGAAGAAGCCCGACGCGTGGCTGAACTCAGCATATACAGCGCAACTGACAACCCATTCCATGACGTCAACCTTGGCCAGCAATTCAGTTGGCACAAAAAGAATGAAATGGATCGAAAGAAAGGCCTCACTCTGGCGGAAGCCCAGAGAAAAGATGCCTTGCGACGTCAGGAAGCTAAAGAAGAGCTGGAACGTCTGAATCGCCGCAGAGCTGAAAGAGAGGTCGAGGCCAGGTTGCGGGAGGAAGAAGAGCTGAGGATGTCGAGGTTGCAAGAATCTGCGCAGATGTCCGAATGGTTGTCTAAGGATGGTGACTTCCAGCTGGAGCAAGAAAGACGAAGAGCAGCTATTCGTATCAAGGAGAAACGCGCAAAAGCCATCGACTTTCTGGCTCTGAACTTGAAGTACGTTAACCCACCTATGGAAGGTGACAAAGAAGAAGAAACCGAGGACGCTGGGCTTGAGATTGACTTGGATGAACCTTATAACATATTTGATGTGAGCGCTAGATCTAACACCGCATATTTGCTCTATAATAATATCTTGGTTAGAACTTGTCATCTGAGCAAACTCACGAACTGCATGATGATATCGAACGTTATCTTGCACTGGAAGCATCTGATATCAACCTGGACTTCTGGGCAGTAAGTCCACTTCATGACTACCACCAACTTTTACTAAACCAAAACATTAGAATATGATGGTTGTCTGTAAGGACCGTTTAGATCGAATTGAAACCAATGAACGTATGGGTGTCGAGGCCGCTGCAGCAGTGGAAGGCGACATTACTGCCTTGCTTTCGGGTAAAACCTATGATGATCTTGTTGGCCTTCAAAGAGGGGTACAACAAAAACTTACCAGCTTAGAACCTGTTGACACCGATTATTGGGAAGGGTTGCTGAGCAAATTGCTGGTCTGGAAAGCAAAGGTGTGTGTGATCTTATTTTGACAACATAATTCAGATCCGTCTTTTAACCCACCCTTTCAAGGCTAAACTGAAGAACCTTCATGAAGTAGTCGTTCGAAACCGACTCGAACAACTGAGAAAACGTCAGCGCGACGAAGCCTTGCAGGCTCAAGAAGAATTGCTAGCAGGTGTTGCTCGAACAGCATCCAGAAGGACGGCCCCAGATGTCAATGCTGAAACTGAGCTGGTCGAAGAAGTCATCCCAGCTGAAGAGATGGAAATGTATGACCGCGCCATGAGTCCTCCTCTGATCGATATCACAAAACTCTCCACGGACGAACGAGAAATTGACATCGTTCTCGACGTTGATGATCGTCAGGCACTAGTAAGCCAAAGTATTCATATTCATTTCCTGTTCTCAACGTTACTTGTGCAGTTCCAACAGCGTCGCGCCGTGGCCGCCTCTCGATTTGTTCCGAAAATTTCACAGCCTGAGGCGGTCGAGGTTCAGAACGAAGAAGCTGCCAGTGGTGCCGACCTGGCCTCTGAAGCTCTTTACAGGGCAGAAGCTGAAAAGGATTTAGACGAAGAAGAAGAATTATTCAACCTCGAAGAAAACATCGCCAATCCAACGACTTATAATTGGGAAGATAAGTATCGACCGCGTAAACCAAGATATTTCAACCGTGTCCACACTGGTTATGAATGGAACAAGTATAATCAAACACATTATGAGTACGCCACCACAATGTCTTTCACGTTCCTTGCTTATTCTCCCGATAGCACGGATAATCCCCCCCCAAAGGTTGTCCAAGGATACAAAGTATGTCGAATTGCATTTCTCATGAAATCGACTAACCTTTCTTTCTTTTAGTTTAATATCTTTTATCCCGATCTCATTGACAAGTCAAAGGCGCCGACATATAAGATTGTCAAGGAACCAGGAAACGATGAGACTGTCCTTTTGCACTTTAGTGCAGGTCCTCCTTATGAAGACATTGCTTTCCGTATAGTCAACCGCGAATGGGAATTTTCGCACAAACGGTATGGCTTCTCATCTCTGGTGACAGTCCCTATAGTTCAATGTGAAACAGCGGATTCCGAAGCAGCTTCGACAGAGGATGTTTATCTCTATGGTTCAATTTCCGGCGTAATGTGTGTGGTCATCTTTTTGTATCAGTCATTTGTTGATATTTGCTGAACAGTTCTACCGCAAATGATTATGATCTATTTTGTTGATTGCACATGGTTACAATTTCCCAAATTTCTTTGGTTTACACCCTTCAATTAGACTAAACTGTTAGTGATATAACTGTAGCCTTGAAAATGCTATCCTTTCCAATCTGTGCTTCTACTCTTCCTTTTGCTAAAACTGTTCAAGAAATTCACTAGCTCCTGCAGTACAGGCATTTTGTTGCCATCACTTAGAGAATGATCGTCGGGCCAACCTAGGCCTCCTGCTATGCTGCACTGCACAATGGGCCAACTGGGTCGAGTTGTCGGGATATTTTTAAACCACATGTGTCACTTCTGTGTCATTGCGGACGACTATATAATACCCCCAAACAGGCATGCCTCCCCTCACTTTAACTACCAGCTGTCGCCGTGCTTTCCAGCAACCTTGGCAATATGTCCCAGGGAAACGAAAAATTGTGGTACCGACTTCCCTGAGCGACTTTAAGGATTAGCTTTGTGCCCCGAACTTATAATGAGTACTTCCTTGTTTGGGAAAGCAAGACTTCTCCTGTCCCTGGTTTCCGGACGAAGAAGAATTCAGATCATGTTCTTCAAGGTTGTTCTGTAACCTTCTGTTCACGATGCAATAAAACAGGAATCGAGTTCTGACCATTCAATACACCCCTCACCTTACCTCAACCCTTATTCTCGGGCTCTGTTCCTGGTCAATAAGTGGTTATTCCATCTTTATCCGGCACACACCACAACTTTCTCTGCTTGCTCTGTCGCGGCATCCTTTTGGCATTGCCACGCTCCTATTTCATAATAATTATATAAGCGCTCGAGAAGAATGAACCTTGAATGGACCCCTCTAATTGAAATCTGTATTTATGCAATTGGATATTCCAAGGATATTCTTCACCTCCTTTGCTTGAAGACTTCCAAGCTCGCCACCAACATCTGCGAACTTTTTATTGAAAAGGCTGGCTTCAAAAAACAGGCCTTTGCGGCTATCTTGTTACCGAACGGGTTATTGGGAGGAAATGACATCTTTGCGACGCGCCTGTTCATTCCAGGTTCCAGGTTTGCTGTCGTCTTCGAAAGGAACAGCCAACTTCCTCCCCTTAAATCCTTGTATTGGTTCCTATGGTCTACAGGCTTCAGGCTCTCCCATCCAAGGACTTTTCAATGACTTCGGCCATGGCCGCCTGCCCTTACCAATTCCACAGTTTTGAACTCTTTACAAAGTTTACATAGGAGTTTCTTATTTTTTGAAATAAAAAAAATAGAGGATCTGACTACTCTCGGGCCTCTGGGATGAAACTCCGTTTTAACGCAAGAAAATATCATGATGCTACTACTGTATTCAGTAAGTAATACCAGGTAATATATTGAGGCACTGTGCCTCTTTCTTGATTCGTCGTTCGTCGGGGATTCGGGGACTCGGCGTGGTGATGGGTTAAATTTTTAAAATTTCCCCTCAATTGACCATATCCGAGTCAATTGTCAGGATCATGTGACTCAATATCACAAATCGCGACCTTCAATCCAAGCATTAATCTCCCTTCAAACCCTCATCTTTCTGCACTCTCCCATTCTAATCGCTTGAACACACCACATTGTATCCGGTAATATAGGATAGCATGGCCGAGTCTTCAAGCCTTGTCAGTAAAATGGACATTGACGAGGCTGCGATCGATGAAGGCCTTTATTCTCGACAATTGTGAGCGCCTATCGTTTCTCCAACTCTCTTCGAGTGTTAACCTATTTTCCTCCTAGATACGTCTTGGGACACGAAGGTATTTTGTCAAACCTTGCTTCTGTCAACTACTTGAAACTTAGATTTCCGGCCCAGCCATGAAGAAGATGGCCTCATCCAACGTCCTGATAGTGGGTATGAAGGGCTTGGGTGTTGAGATAGGTAAGACAGTGCATTCGATGAAATAAGGAGGCCTTTAAAGAGTTGAATTATCAAGCTAAAAATGTTGCCCTTGCGGGGGTCAAGTCGGTGACAATTTATGACCCAGAGTCAGTCACAATTCAAGATCTGAGCTCGCAGGTCAGTGAGAATTCCCTATATTTCATTCAACCTCACTGGGTCCACCTCCTATAGTTCTTCTTGCGAGCTGAAGATATCGGAAAACCACGGGCTGCAGCTATGTTGGCACGACTTGCGGAATTGAATACCTACGTTCCTGTCCACGATCTTGGTGGAAAGCAGGGCGATGATATTACCATTAATCTTATTCAGGGCTTTCACGTGAGTAGTGTTACCATTCTCGGCTTTTATTTTTAACTTTGTAATAGGTCGTCGTACTGTGTGGTGTACCGTACAAGAAGCAGTTGGAGATCAATAATTGGACACACGAAAATGGCGTCCACTTCATTTCAGCAGAAAACCGGGGCCTCTTTGGGTGAGCTCACCCTCTCGTTTTGATTCTACATGTTGATAATTCTGAGGTCACCAGCTCTGTGTTCAATGATTTCGGACCCAAATTCACCTGTGTTGACCCAACTGGCGAGCAACCTTTGACGGGTATGATCGTTTCCGTTGAGAAGGTTTGCTTTGGTTCGTCCTGAATGAATATAGCAGTCTTGATATTTCCAATACTAGGGCAAGGAGGGCGTTGTAACATGCCTTGACGAGACGCGACACGGTTTGGAGGATGGAGATTTTGTCACATTTAGTGAAATCCAGGGAACAACCGAATTAAATGGTTGTGAACCACGGAAGGTCACAGTCAAAGGCCCATATACTTTCAGCATCGGAGATACTTCAGATCTTAGTGACTACAAAACTGGAGGTATTTTTACTCAAGTTAAGATGCCGAAAATCTTGGATTATGTGTGTTCCTTCATATTTTTTCGCGCAGAAACTCTCCTGAAAGTGATTTAGAAACCTTTGCGAGATTCTCTCCTGGTTCCAGAATTCCTCATTACCGACTTCGCCAAATTTGACCGCCCTGATACGCTCCATGTCGGCTTCCAGGCCCTCTCAGATTTTCATTCGCGGCACAACCGATTGCCACGACCCAGAAACGGTGAAGATGCTGCTATAATAGTTGCGTTGGCAAAGGAGTTGGATGCGGATGCGGATGAGAAAGTGCTCAAAGAACTGGCTTATCAGGCTACAGGAGACTTGGCCCCAATGAATGCAGTTCTTGGCGGCTTTGTCGCACAGGAAGTTCTCAAAGCTTGCTCTGCTAAATTTCATCCGACCTTCCAGCACATGTACTTCGACTCTTTGGAATCCCTGCCCAACACCCTACCAACCGAGGAAGAATGTCAACCCATTGGCTCGAGATATGACGGGCAGATTGCGGTATTTGGAAGGACCTTCCAAGAGAAAATCGTAAATCACCGACAGTTTCTTGTGGGATCAGGAGCTATCGGGTGTGAAATGTTGAAAAACTGGAGCTTAATGGGAATTGGTTCTGGACCAAATGGAATCATCCATGTTACCGACTTGGACACCATTGAGAAGAGTAACCTGAATCGTCAATTCCTTTTCCGCGCCAAGGATCTCGGCAAATTCAAGGCAGAAGTAGCTGCGGTCGCTGTCGCAGAGATGAACCCTGATTTATCTGGAAAAATCCTGGCTAAACAAGAACCTGTAGGCCCTGCAACTGAGAGTGGGTGGTGTTTCAAAAATCCAGGAAACTCATGAGCTTACTGTCATTCATAGATATTTACGACGAATCTTTCTTTGACGACATTGACGGTGTCACTAACGCTTTAGATAATGTTAAAGCTCGTAAGTTTTTTACCCATGGTTAGTGTTACATATCTGACATGTCATTTGAAGGTCTCTACATGGATCAACGTTGTGTATTCTATCGCAAACCCCTGCTCGAATCTGGTACTCTGGGTACTAAGGGAAATACTCAAGTCGTCATCCCCGATTTAACGGAATCCTATGCATCCTCTCAAGATCCACCGGAGAAAGAGACGCCCTCATGCACTATCAAGAACTTCCCTAATGCCATCAATCACACAATTGAAGTAAGCAGATTATCTACCATAATAAATTCCTTCTTCAATAGTATTATAGTGGAGTCGAACTCAATTCGACAATCTGTTTGTTAAACCCGCCCAAGCAGCCAACGCATATCTTTCGGAGCCCAATTACCTGGAAAGTACCTTGAAGTACTCAGGTCAGCAGAAGGAGCAGATTGATCAAATCGTTTCTTTCCTGGTCACAAACAAGCCCCTGACATTCGAAGAGTGTATTGTCTGGGCTCGTCTACAATTTGAGCGAGACTATAACAATGACATTCGTCAGCTCTTGTTCAGCCTTCCAAAGGATGCTGTGACGAGCACCGGACAGCCTTTCTGGAGTGGTCCCAAGAGGGCACCTGAACCCCTCGTGTTCAATTCTAACGACGTAAGTCCTTTCATTCGTGAGATTCACGTCAAGACACTGATTCGCCTTTTCGATCTGAAGCCTACCCACTTGGAATACGTCATCGCTGCAGCTAACTTGCACGCCTTCAATTACGGTCTTCGTGGCGACACTAACTCTGCCCTGTTCCGTAAAGTCGCTGATTCAGTGATAGTGCCGGAGTTCACTCCCAAGAGCGGTGTCAAGGTCCAGATATCCGACAACGACCCGGTTCCTCAAAACACCAGCAACGCCGGTAAGCTGTGATTACCAGATAGTCCATGTGCCCTACTAATGTCAAGTGCTATGCATCAGACGCCGACGCAGAAGATCTAACGAAAAATTTGCCCTCTCCATCCTCATTAGCGGGGTATCGTTTAAATCCCTGCGACTTTGAGAAAGATGATGACACAAACCACCACATCGATTTCATTACTGCGGCCTCTAACCTTCGGGCAATCAACTACAGCATTAGTCCAGCTGATAGACATACCACAAAGCAGATTGCTGGCAAAATTATCCCTGCTATTGCCACTACGACCTCTCTCGTAACTGGATTGGTTTGCTTGGAACTTTACAAGGTAACTAACTGATCATAACTTCAAAACTGGGCTTCTGCTAACGCTAATGGGTTCATGACAGGTAATCGACAAGAAGAACAAACTTGAGGACTACAAGAACGGATTTATCAATCTGGCTCTTCCATTCTTCGGGTTCTCTGAACCGATCGCCGCCAAAAAGGCGACGTATGGTTCCGTTGAGTGGACCCTCTGGGATCGTTTCGAGTTCAAGAATGATCCTACGTTGAAGGACATCGTCACTTACTTTCAGAAAGAACATAATCTTACTATTACGATGGTGAGCCAAGGTGTTAGCATGTTATGGAACTCCTGGATTGGAAAGAAGAAGGTTTGGAACCCTCATTTCTTTTTTCGGGAGCACATCCTCTTATTTCTATCGTTTAGAGCGACGAGAGACTATCCATGAAATTTAGCCACTTGGTGGAGCACGTTAGCAAGAAACCCATTCCGCCTCATGCTAAGCATCTCATTGTTGAAATCATGGTTGCAGACGAGAGCGACGAAGATGTCGAGGTAAGTTAATTTTGTTCGGCCAGGAGACGTCATGCATTCTTATTGCAACGCAGGTTCCCTTCATTGTGGTGAGGATCTGAACCAGGCAGGAAGAAACGAACTGTTGTACTTGTACAAGATACTTGAATTCTTGATCAATAGAAGTTGTCTCGATACTCGCACCATGATTGTAAGTGGGATTGAAGCATATTGTACATTGCATTCCCATCCCAAGACGACAAGTTGCAACTATGTGAACAAAGTTTGCATAGCTAGTTACCTACGAAAAAAAGAAGTCATACGGGGTTTATGGAGGGGTGAAAGCGGATAAATTGAATGGGTTAGACGATTGACAAACAACGGGGGGGCGGGAGGAAAAGGGAGTTGTTGGAACGCGAGTGTATATGGGGGAAAGATGGAGCGCAAAGAGGTTAAAATGTGTTTTGATGATTTTGTGAGCAGTATATAGCTATGGCAACACCTTTGATCGAAGAGGTGTTGAAGTGAAGGCGAAAAGAGAAAGAAAAAGGAGGACATAAAATGTGGCCGTAATCAGCGCAATTAGTGTTTGGGAATAAGGGATAAATAAGGACGTAGGACTGAGAAAGCGGAGGGGGGAAGGATACAGGTGTCAAGATGGATGAGGCAAATTTGACAGCGTTTCGTTGCAGAGAAGGGTCGAATAAAAAGGAGAGTCCAGTTCAGAAATGGAAGATCCTGGCCTGGGCATGCTGATAACAGTCGATGTCCTCTTTCTCTCGTATGACGGAACAGGGCAAGGATGATGTCGAACCGGGAAGACACAGTAACGACAAGAACGGGGTCGGATGGAAGTTCCGGTGAGATGTTTATGGATGTGGGCCTTACGTTACCCTCGGACAAGTCTTCAAAATGGAAGGGGGGGCAGAAGGCGATATAAATGGCAATGAAAATGCAACAGTAAGCCCGCATTCACAGTTGAAACGAGAAAGGAAATAGTACACGCGCATGATGGGAGACAGTCAGAAAGAAGCAGAAATAATCCGCGATCTACTTGAAAAGACGTAGTCGGGTAGCTGGCTGAGCGTAGTGTAGTGCCAATGGCGATATAATGACGACGAATGATGATGAAGACGATGATAAAAGAGACAGAATCTAGAGAGACGAGGAATGGAACAGAGAGAGGAGAAAGAAGCCGCGCGATTCGTGTTAGCTCCAGAACACATCAAGGGCTCAACACTCGAGGGACTGCATCTACCAGGCGGATTGCATGCTAACGGCAGGTATATGGATATAGGCAGGGCCAGGATAACCATAATGACCGGTTGCCTCCATCCACCGGGAGGCGTCATTGATAGACGGCAAGTGTTGAGCGGCCAATCCGTGGATGTCGCCGCGATTGTAATCGAATGGCGTTTGAGAATATGAGCGCATATGATTACGCGAGAATGTATTATCTTGATCGTAGGAAAGGGACTGAGAACGTGAATGCGATGCCGCAAGTGAGGCGAACTGCTCGGCGAAGTGCTCGAAGGGATTGTACGTCGCTTGACTCACGCGAAGGGGGATGTCATACACGTAACCCGACTGCAATTTGACAGGCATGTATCCAGTAGACGGTGGATTCCAATTCTGGTTGTCAAGAAGTTGGCAGTTAGGTAGATAAGTAGCCATGGGCAGTCGGGGCGCTTGCACGGCAACGTACTGGCCACTGACGCGATTCCTGTCCCGAAGAATCGGTTCATCCCCAGCAGGGCTCCATTTCGCTGGGGGAGGTAGGGGTTTCACAGCTGGGATATCGGGTACACCCCATTTTTCGCTACCCAAGGTTTGACCGTTGACCGATTGAGTAGTCTGGGAACCTAGCTTGCTGGCACGGCGTTTTGGCAAATACTCTTCCCTAAGTGGACCATCCTCATCCAGGTCGATTTCAAGGACGTCCATGGCCATAGCTTGCTCCTTTTCCATCCTTTCCCTCAACCTTTCCTCCAAACCAAGGAAGACAGGTTGAGGAATATTTGCAGCTGACGTGCAGGAGGGTGGAGCCTGCATAATTTCCTCAATTGCTCGGCGAATGATCGAATGAGGGTTAGAAGAAGGGCGTGAAATCGGCTGTGGGAAAGTAGGCGAGGATAGCGAGATGTGGTAGGACATGACGTGGGTGAGCCATTGTGACCACTGCTGGGAAGAAATGGATAGATCGTATGAAAAGATGTCGAGCGTGAGCGCCTCGATCCTGTTCAAGGTCTGGATAGAAATGTTGGAAATAGAATGCCTGTATATAGATTTAGTTATATGATAACAACATGAGCAAGTGACGTACCAAGTCTTGTTGCTGAACGTGTGATCGTCAAGCCACTTGTTAGCCAACATACAGCCGAGAACGACCAGGCGGAAGGCAGCGCTCGCCTCTGAAGCGCCTGTTTCGAATCCAGCGTGTCCATCTCCAAGAAGTGCGGCCCTGAATTTTTTTTCCTTTGCGAATTCGGGACTGAGTGCCGCAGCACCGAAATATACAGGAAGCCGCACAATGTACCATACGGCAAGCAAGACTGCAGAAGGCTGTAGTAACGTGGACAACAGGAGAGAGTGGATAGATGGCATCAAGTCACTGGGTGGCTTAACAGCATACGGACCAGCGTTCATACTAAATGATTTATTGGTTAACACCCATCAAAATAGAGAAATATTTTCAGACTTACGAAGCGACGGTGAAAGCGTGGGGTAAGCTAAAACCCGTGGTGCAAACTTTCCAAACATAATTCGCGATCCATTCCGACAAAGGTTCCGAAAGTGTCTTGTATCCCACAGTAGCACTGGGAGTCACCATCATGTCCACAATGGGATCCGGTTCCTTAGGAAGGTCAGAAATGGATGGGAACACCGGCGGAGGCTTGTAAACCTCCAAAACGGGTTGAATGTCTTCATAGTGAATTGTAATTGCATTTTGCATTCCACATCGGTTGTCCATAGAGGAACGAGATTGAGGTTCCGCAACGGCACGATCTACGAATTCGCCGAAGGGAGTGACTGGTTCCAATGGGCTGGCGTTGCTGTCCACACCACTTGCAGGCGAATGATCATAGACTGGAGAGAATGTACCGAACGAATGGTTCTTGTTAGGCGCCGAATTTCCAACGGATCGACTGTCAGTGGGACATTGGTGGCGATTAACCCCTAAGGTATCGATCATATCGCCGTCACTGACGAGGAAATCGACGTCCCATTGCATGTGACTGTCGAACTGCGCTTGATCCACAGCGGTGAAACCTGTGTCAACCTGGTCTTCGATGGCACTTATGCGGGATTGTTCCGGTTCATGAACGCCCTTTGCCATTTGAGAGACTTGAGACCGATGGTACGTGGGCGGGATACAAGCTTCAGCGTGTGCCCCTTTAATGACTGACGCGTCTTCCGCGACAGTCAACCCTTGACAAAAATCCTCCGTAGCGTAGGAAATGCAGTTCTCGTCCTTGTATAGCCGCTGCTGAGGCCTCCTCCAGGAGGGCAGAGAGTTGTTCCACTCTTCACGGGTCCTGAAGGGGGGTGGAGTCCCCAGAGGCGGGGCAGGCTTTGAACCTGCAAAAATAGGGATTATCTGGGCGTTGATAGATTTACTGATGGGATGGGCTGGTTGTCTGTTTAGACGAGGGACGGGAACTGGCATCTGCAAAATTGGAGGTAACTCGAGTCAAGCGCCAGCAACACAGCTGATGTGCAGATGGCAACAAGACTGGGTCGGGTGATGCTCCTTTTGTTCCGGAAGGAGCGGTTTAAGAGAGCGAAAGGGTTGGTGGTCGTAATAGCAGTCGTAAAGTAGCAGACGGCGGAGGGGTAGTGGTGTTGGCAAACGCACAGCGAAGGCGTGCCTTTTAGGACCAAGGAGCGAAAAGAAAAAAAAAAAAAGAAAAGGCAGATCAAGGAGACACGGATGAGCCCAGCTGCAGATAGTTTTTAATCACCCCCGGATATGTGTCGGATACCCGTCCTCGCTCGCTGCCTGAGTTGTCGGTGGATGGAGGAGAGGAAACCTGGCAACTCTATCCGCCTTGTGAGAGATGGGTTTGCAAAACAAACAAGGCCCGTCCCTTATATACTCATATTATGTAAGCAGTCCACATGGACTACCCCTGAAATCACATTTCATCGAGTCATGACCAGCCATTGTTTAACCATTCTTACCAAGCCATAAATACATACGCATGTTCCCTTCATCAGCTCACGAACGTGGAACTATCACCGGATCTGTGGCCCATAGGCCATGATGATAGCCCGCAGTTGTTTACAATTGATTATCAAACCCGGTAGTACTGCGGTACTAGTCAAACTCGCATCGGGAGATAGGACTCTAGTAGTAGGACAATTGTTTTGTCTCTGCTGCGATAAAATACATGTCGGTGCTACAAGATTTTGGTCTAACAGGAATATAAAGAAAATCATGAACAAGTTGCAGTGGATGGGAGTTGGGCGAATGGATGAAATGCATGCGAGAAACATGTCAAGTCCGAGATCTAAATGGTAAACCATTCATTTATCTTTCCTACGTTTTGATTTCCCACCACCGCCCTTCGTTGGACCTTGCATACCATCTGTAGTGCTATGTATCGAATTAAGGTCCATCACCACGTCCGATTTTCTCTTCCTGGCACTCGTCCTGGCAGGAGCCGAGCCACCGCCAGTACTAGTGGTCATGAAACCGTCAGCAGCACTCGTGTTCAGCTCGGGAGAAACCTGCCTCAGAGACTGAACCGGTGAGGTGGTGAGGTCAGAAGTAGATGGCGTCGGCGCCTCCTCAAAAAACGTAGCGGAGGGCAGATCACTGTAATTCACCTCAATGCCACCGACGTTTGTGTCATGATGCAATGGAACTTGTGGTTCGGCGGCCATACTGGTAGCATTACCCGAGCCAGAGGCAACCGAGGAGGAACTGGTGGAGAGATTGTTAAAGAACGAGTCAAAATCAAAGTCAGCGGACGAGGAGTCGCCTTCAACACTCTGTATGCTGTCATGAGTTTGTCCAATCATGGTTTCCTCTAGCAGTGCAGGATCAAGACCGAAAGTCTGGATAAGTGAGTTGATACTCGAGTTCAGGGCGTTGACATCCTTGTCAATGTCTTCAGCTGCTTGCCATTGGCCTTCCATCCTCTCCTCATGCTTTTGTTGCTCCGGTTTTTGATGACTCAAGGTGGTTGTGGGGGACCCTGCGTCATAATTGTCGAACGGAATCAAACCTTCGGTCGATACTAGTGAGATAGGCATGGCCGTGTTCAAGGGATTCTGTGACGGATGGTTGTTGGAGAAATCGTAGGAGGGTTGGTAAGGCGTGAGGAGACCGCTGGTATTCACCGTTGCACTGGGATTAATCGTGGTGGTTGGAATCGATGAAGAACCTTGCTGAATTGGATCCTGGATCGTCTGTGAGGCCAGTGAAGCGAGAAGCTGTTGAATCTGTGACGGCGAAAGTTGGTTCAGGACCCCATGTATCCGGGGGTCAAACTCAAATAAGGATGGTGAATGGCGAGTTGGAGTGACGGATCGCGAGAGCTCTTTCCCCTGTTCTTGTTGCTGCTGTTGTGGTGGGGATTTTGGCGGTTGTGGCTGCTGGGGTGCAGGTGCTGTGTATGAAGGTTTAGCGTAGTAGGGAGAGGTGTCTGTGATAGTGATATTATCTGTGGGGGAAGGAACGGATACTGGCGTTTCTATTGTAGGATACGCTTGAGAAAAGTATTAGCCAAAGTCATCACGAACGTCAAGAATCAACCGACTTGTTTCATACATCGACTCATCAGCATCTAGAGGCATTTCCGTCAGTTCTTCAACCATGCTTTTCGTTGGGCCATCTCTTTTCGCGTCCTCGATCATCAGTCTCATCCTCCTCTTCGTCCCATCGCCCAACCCTTCATCTTTGACATGCGAGTTTACCGGAACACTTGGCGAAGCTGCAGCAACACCGCTCGCTCCACTCCCAGCAGGTTGGTGCCCAAAAACTCCAGCAAGAAACTTGACGATACGATTTATCGTATCTTGCTGCTTTTGATGCTTTGCACGCGCGGCGAGCGCATCCTGCCATAGTAATTGATTAGAGCGTTTTAATTCGTTCAGTTCCGCTGATATCGTCGTTTGATGCCGTTTTATAGCGGTAATCCCATTTACGATTGAGTGTATATCAAGAACTTGGCCTGAAGACAGTTGAGGGTTCGGTTGGGCTGCACCATTGCCAATGGCTGCAATCGGGCCCGTGGCATTACCACCAAGGAGGCCAGCATTAGTCGTTGGGTCGCGTAAGTCGATGGAACCATCCTCGCCTGGCTGTGGCATTTGTTTCTTCCGTTGTATGAGGCATAGGAGGTCGGGTTGTCCGCGATGGAAGTTCGAATGTGCGAAATTCCAAAACTCAGTGTCGGTGTCGCTTTTGAGCACTCCTTGTTGTAAATGTGGGATTTTATGGAAGCCATACATGTTTAGCTGTCGCACGAATGAGCTGAAATTCCGGTGTTTGAACCATTTGCCGAGAACTTCGTGTGCAAAACGTTCATGGTCAAGTACTGTGCAGAGTTTATTACTTCACTCAGAGAAATGGTAATATACCACTTGCCAAAAAATGAATCGCCTGCTTCTGACCAACGAATTAGGTCGGCATTACTGGGATCGTTAACCATTCTGTCCGAATATGCGTTAAATAGACGCCCGAAACTCCAAATATGTTACCCAACTCATATAGCTTTTGTAGGAAGGCCGGAATCACTTGTCTTGCCGCTTTTGAGATATGCGTGGAGGTCGTAGGAAGCCTTTGCGCCCTTGTCAAGGCTACCTGATGGTCTGAGGACATTTCGAATGACGATGTTGGTTATGATGGAATTAAGAAGTTGTGTGTATTGGGATCAATCATTTTGTTTGCTTTCATCCCATTTGCCAAGCAAATCTCTCTGTCTCGAGCTGCCTCCACTTGGCCTCCACTCTCAGAAACGTCGCGACCAGGATGAACAATATACTGCAAGATAACAATTCCAACCTCAACCAGGCATCCCCGGCGGACTCCATAACCCTTGGCCAACTAAAGGCCATGGTCGGAACGGTGCAAAAGCCCAAGGTATGCCTTCTTTCTCCCTTCTGAATTGGAGGTATTAACCACGATTTCTGTAGCAATCCATCTATGACTTTAAATACGATGACGAAGATACCGTCATGAATGAAATTGAAGAATTCTATTCCTACATTGAGATGCCACAGGTTGCGGAGAATATGAAGGCTTGGGAGGGTTCCTTCCACGATGGCATGTCTTCGGGACTTCATATCGACCTGTTTTAATTTCAAAATTACAGGAGACTGGACCAAATCTCCTCTGTCGAAAAGACGCGCGCATGTTGAGTATCTTCTCGAGAGTCTGGAGCACCGAGATACCGAGATACGATTTACGAACGCACGGCGACTCTTCTATGTACTGCAAGGTCTTTTTCTTCTTTAATACGTTCTAGAGTATAAGCTCATCACTCCATTTGAAATTAAGGAACCTTTGGTGAGACTCAGGCTCCAGAGCATCAGCTGCATTGGATCTTTGAGAATTGCAAAGTCGTCCGAGCTGCAAACGGAGTCAGCACCATCGTCGAGGCCTTGAAGATTGCCGGCCGCAAACACGATCTATTGTGGTGCGAACTGGCGAAGATATTTCCCCGCGTTTCTTACTGACTTTACGTTATTTCGTAGCAACATCTCCGACCAGCAAGCTGCTCACCTCCATGTCACGGCCCAGGAAAGGGCTGACCTCATCGAAGAAGTCCTGACAGAAGTATCGGTGTATCTCGGGATGTTGTATCATCTAATCGAAGTATTCAAAGGTCATGACGACTTTGCAGATGAGTTGAGTCCGTGGTATTCATCAATTTCCGCAAGCGACTGGGGCGCTGAAATGCAGATCTACCCCCAGTGAGCCTGGACCCTCCACTGCCCGTTTATCTCTTCAACATGGTATCGATGCTTCGTGACAAGACTGCGAAGGGCTATCCGATCAAGAAGGTAAGAATATGATGCACAACAGAACCTTGATTTATTTTGTCCTGAATAGCTACTTCTTGTCCTGTGGAAAACCTTGTTGACATGTTGGGGCGGAGTGCGCGAACATGCTCGAGTCAAGAAACTTGCACGAGAGCTGGCTGGGTTACCGCCTGCCGCTGAGAACTGTGAGGAATATACTTGTTAAACATCACTCCGTTTTTGACCACTTGATTTATATTAGCCGATAAAATCAAATCCTCTCCCCTCGACATCGACACCTTCCGCACAGAGACCTCTGTCAAATACCCAACATTTACCGCACCCCCACAACCACCTCAATCATTACTTAACGCACCGATTGCTAAATCCGTCAATCCAGCTCTTCTCACAAGCCGCCTTGCAAAGGCATACTCTCCTATTCCAGTGCGACATCACTACCATCACGAAGACCATAATGAAGCTTCTCAAGGAGGGTATCCTCAGGGGATACCCTCCCAATTTCAGCAACAGAACCAGAGTGGCTTCCGCCACAATCCCCAGCCCGCGACCCCCGCACCATCTCCCCCACCGTCTCCTAAACCCAAAAAACAACAATACCAGACAGACCAAAATCGACCTTTCCTCTTCCCATTCTCCCGAAACCAGTTTGGAAAGAATGCAAGATTGGTTCCATTTGCCATTGATGAGGCCGATCGACTTTATAATCGACATATGTACGTTAGTTTGGCATTGGCACAGATGTGGAGAACAAGAGAGGATTGTATGACCGCTGAGAGTGGCTTGGATCGCATGCCAGATGCGGAGGCTGAGTTCAAGTCCTCGACTTTCAATGTAAATGTGAGTTAATTATTTTTTTTCGCGATCGTACCAAAAATAAAGCGCTTTCACCATAGGAGGCGGAATCTGGAGAGCCGTTGCCTGACCTCGCCTTGCTCGAACAAATGATAGAAGAAGCCACACAAGCAATGAAGAAAGCAGAAACGACAGCAGAGAAACGCAAGGTTAAGGAGCGTCGGGAAGATCTCACGCGGCTGAAGCGTGTTGAGCAAGTTTACGTGGGTGCGATTTTATGGTTACGAATACATTTCTCAACTTAATCCCATTACAGGGCGCCATCCTTCCAGTTCTGTCAGGATGGGTTCTTATCCTGCTCAAGTTGTTGCTGGCCACAGTTTCTGCCAGTACAAATATGCAAGCACCTCAATCGTCCACTTCTTCTGTTTTTCCACCAACCGCCATCTCTCGTGTGTCTTCTTCTTTCGAATCCAGGACACACCTTTGACGCCTCATTACTAAAGCTCAAGATCATCTCCCTTCAGTGCCCCCTACATTGGATGATATCGATGTTACTCGACATCGTGAAATTACATCGAAAGCCGTATCAGCCATACTTCTGTTGGTCATGAAATGGTTCAAAGTTTCGCGTGAGTGTGCTAGGACAGTTGCATGAACTCGTTTTCTTATTATTATTTTAAAAAATCATGAACATTAGATGTCATGAAGTTCCATCATCTGGGGCAACATCTACTCGACACCAACTGCCTGCTGTTAATCTTGAAGATGTTCGGCCTCCAAGAGGTAACCAACTCCGTTGTATCCAAAGTTGACTCACCCGAAAACAAGTTTCGTTTCTCTTTTTTATGCTTTGTGATTTACTCAATACCTGTCCTTAGCTTTTTCCGTTACTGTCTCATGAACCTATCAAAGAACCCCCAACCCACAGGACCCGAGGACACCTTATTCCGATCTCCGAAACAAAACGTGAGGAAGGTCACAATCCTTCCTAGTGGAGAAAATCGAGAAGAGGAAATCGAGCTGATCACTGAATATTCATGGCGAAACTTTTTTTCGACCATTAACTTCTCGAAGATTATGCAAAAGTTATCAAAAGGACGTTCACATAGAATTTGGATGCTGGTGCAGTACAAAAGCTCTGTAAGACTTTCACCCAATCTTTAAACTCAGTAGCTAATAGGTGCAAATTAGGCTGTATTGAAACGGGTACTTCGAGTAAACCATCCATTACTGCAACTGCATGTATTGAAGTTGATTAAGAGCCAAGTCCCGTTCTGCGGTCGAAAGTGGAGGCAATGTATGGATATCTCAACCTTTTTCTTCCCAAGTTGTTCATGAGTTGAATCAATGCAGCGAACATGAAGGTCATAACGTCAATCTATCTGAACTGTAGGCCAGACCTTCGAGACGAGTGGCTAGCAGGTATTGAACCTGATGACGCTGGAGAAGCCCAGGTAAAAAGGACTCCCTTATCTGAGGCACCTCATGATCTAAAGTCCTTTCACCCAGGCACAAGAACAAGCTCTTCGTCATCTTGTCAAATTCTGTGAGTTCAGCATGTCTATTGTCGTCTCTAGCTTTACGAAACCTCTTTATACAGATAACACCAAGAGATATGGTCCAGCGGCGACAGCTAACCAGCAAGGTCCGATGCACCGACGGTCAGGAAGCATGTCGCAAATGGAAGGCTTGCACGCAGATCCAGCGCTCTCCAGCCTCATTCGTCCCTTAGGCACCCCGAACGTTGTCGATTCGGACGTGTTCCCGCCTGTTCGTTCTCGTGCGCCAGATCATTCCCTGTTCCTTCCTTTTATTCAGGAAGATATTGCTTTCGAGGAAGAATACGAGGAGTATCTCTCCGACCTCGGTTGGTCCGACGAGCAAGTCTCTGTGGATAGCTCCACGTCTGCTGGGGGTACATCTGCTTGGCACAGGCTACCCAATTTTGTCTCGGAAATGGCAGATGGTATCAGTGATAGCGAAAGTGTCGTATCCATCGGCGATCTTGGTGATGAAAACCGCCTTGATCCCACAAGAGATGACCGCGAAGTGGTGGACGAAAATGTAAACAATTGGGAGGTATGTGTATTTTTCCTTTCGTCATTCTGGTGATTAATTATGCGCCCTTTAGCACATGAGCCCTAAGACTATGGCAGCTCTGCCCAAGTCTCCAGCAGGGGGACGTCGGTCAAGCTCGGGCACAAGTCTTCGGCCTGTATTACCATTTGCGCTTGATGAGGGAAGTGCTGTCGATGATGAGGAGTTGGAGCCTCCTCCACATTTGGGAAGAGAACCATCGGGTGAATTTCCAGCTGGTGCGAGTGTCGATGAAGTTGAGTATGCATATGGGTAAGCCTCCTCTTCATTTAAGTTTTTTCTCTCCCCTTGCCTAACCTGCTAATAGAGTGTAACTGCGTTGGTGCTAAAGTGGGAGGATTTCGGTGAACTTTATACATTTTTCCAAGTAATGTATTAATACGAAAAGACTGGAGTAATGAAAAACCGAGATTGCAATCTGGAAGTTGACATTGGCACGAACCCTTTTTTTCTCATTTTTCTCAGGTACTAGGATTGATCAGGGCTTGTGAAGTCAGTCAAGGGCAAAAAAAAACTCGAGCTGGTGTAAGAAAAGACAAATGCAGGACAGTAATACCCAGAATAACCCCTGGGCGGAACAGTGGAAACTTGACGGCAAGGGAGGAAGGCATTGTTTGTGTATGGACTTGCTTTGGACTGTGTTTACCATGGCATCTCCAATTTGGACGCTGTCGGGGCATGTTGAACCTGGTGGCTGCAGACACACTGACACTTCCCTTCCTCCGTCCCCACTTCCACAGAGGACACAACATTTGCTAGAACACTGATTTGCATTTAAGGATCGATTTGGAGCAGTGGAGGGGTCCGTGCGCGAATTGTAGATATTCCCACGTATCTGACATAAGCATGTTGAATCGTGGCTTGTTTGCTTGCCTTCAACCACCATCTTCCCCCCACCAAACTAGCAACAAACAGTTGCAACTGTGCACATCGTCCTCACATCTGCTCAAACAAAGTCATGTCGCAACAACCTCCGGGCATGCAAACTATGATGGCAGACCCAAACCAGCAGGACATGTCTGGTAACTACTACCCGTCTGAGAGTGACCTCACTGGTGGGCTGCCCATTAACCTCGATTCTCTTCGAGATGGTCCCCCGGGCAGCAAACCGTTTTATCCATATTCAACATTGATCCGGTATGTAAACAAGTGTGGAGAGCCAGCTGTTTGGCTCCTTACACCTGCGACATTTTGATAATAATCACTTTTCGCTCGTCACATAGCTATGCAATCAAAGGCTCACCAAATCAGAAGTTATTGCTTGAGGATATCTACTACGCTATTGAATCAAGAGTGCGTGCAAGCGGGATTCTTGCATTTGCCGAGGAAAATAATTTAATCAATTGTTTCTATAGTTCCCATACTTCAGGACGGCTCCTAATGGTTGGAAGGTAAGCCATCTTGCTTTACGATCATCAACTTCACATTTGCAATGAAATGCACATTTCGCGTCCAAACGCGTCGCGTACGCGATGTTGTTATTTGACTGGCTCTATTTGTTGTTGGGAGTTTATTTCCCCGTTATTGCAAAATAACACCCATCCAAACACAGTTTTGATTTCCCTCCCCACAGAACTCTGTTCGCCATAACCTATCTCTGAACCCATGCTTCGAGAAAGTACCCCGCCCTCTCACCGATCGTGGCAAAGGCTCGTACTGGACCGTCAACGAAAACGTTGATCCTCGAACAGGGGTCCATCGAATCCGCAAGAAGAAAACGAAAGGTTCCAAAAATCGTACTTCAGAAGAGGCCGATGCAGATTATCACCCTCCTGAAGGGTCATACGAAGATGCCCACAATCAATTCGTTGCCTCTCCACCAATGCACACCGAAGACCCAGGGGCGAGCCGTCAGCAAACTCAGCAACCTCCTGTGTATCCTCCCTACTCGTGCGTTTCTCCTCAATTGTTTTTGGGTTGTTTCTCAACTCTTCCAGTTACAGTCCCATGACGTTTGATCCCAATTTTGCAATGATGCCAGGCATGCGGTACCCACCACCTATCGCAGGGCACATGCCTCCCGTACCTATCTCTGCAGATGAGGGCCTGGAAGTCGATGAGCATGGAAACGTGAATTGGCGTCTTGCTTGGCTCAAGGAAATTGGACATCTTCAGCAAATCACTGCAGAACAGGAGAAGGCGAACATCGACCCCGAGTGGTACAGGATGATGCTATTCCGAGTGCGAACTGCGTTGATGCCACCCGAGGTGATACACGCGATGGCACCACACATGCAACCGCCACAACCAAACCCTGAAATGCAGCAGGGACAGCAGCAGGGCCAATAATGATCGAAAAGGGAGGTTTTACGGATGTTCGATTTCTTGTAATGTCCACGTCATGTTTGTTTTACGTACTGTATTACTTAGTGTAACTATTTAATTTGAACGGCCGAAGGAGAGGTTGTGTGTAAAAGCCGATTGTCATATTTTTTGATTTGTCAGCGCTCGAAGTCTAGATATCGATCATGGACTCTCATCCGCTTTCACCATGTCTCCAACGGCCATCCACGCAGGTCCTGTTCAACCTCCAACGCAAGCAGCGGGCGCCGCGCTTGCCATTGGCTCGCTCTCCACCGCCGAGGACGGTCAGTATCAGGCCTTGATATCTGAGCTAGCGCAAAGCCGACAGGTCGATAAGCAACTGCTGGATCGCATTGTGGACGAGGGTATGTCACCTACTCGGTGTAACTATTCTCAATCATAATCTCTCCCATATTTATAGCCACCGTCTTGGAACCTTCCACCTATGCCTCTGTATATGTTACCCTGACCTCGTCGGACTATGACTCTTTGAACCCCAAAATTCCCTCGTTTCTAGCCCAGCTTTTATCTAGCCTCACCCCCCTAGGCACCCTTCATCTACTCAACTTGAGTTCCGCCATGCAAACTCTTCCCTCCGAACTCACTCTTGCTGGGTTTAATGTCCTGTCGTCCATCCCGGACAGTCGGCACATTATTGCACAAAAACCTGCACAAACCCCCAGTATCTCACTGTCCTTGAAAAATCAGTCTGCGAATTCGGTGCCTTTGATGAAGCTGAAACGGAAGACCGATCCAGCGAAGAAGCAAGCCCTTTGGGCAATTACATCGTCCCCCTCCATACCTGTAATCGATGCGGAGTCGCTGCTCACGTCAGAGGATCGAGCACGGCCTATCCCAACATGCGAACCCATAAATGCTGCTGCGCCTCGTCAGAAGAAGGCATGTAAAGGATGCTCATGCGGACTTGCGGAGCTGGAGGAGGAAGAGCGCAAGACTGCCAAAGTTGTGCTTTTGGATGGGTCCCAGAACGGAGGGGCAAGAGAAGTGGATCAAGCTGAGAAAGAGCGCCTTATCCAGGCTGCCAAGGCTACACCAAAGGCAACTAGCAGCTGTGGTAGCTGCTTTTTGGGAGACGCATTCCGGTGCGCAAGCTGCCCTTATCTTGGTGCGTTCTCATTCTTTTCATTAACATGAATCTGAATTGTTCCTTCTTTTGTCGTAGGCCTGCCGGCGTTCAAGCCAGGGGAGAAAGTCGAGATCGACTGGGGTATGGACGACCTATAACAGAATTGCACAAATGGGATTCCCTGTTGATAGAGTATAGCTTGTTCTCGAGGAAATTCTTATTCCTTTTGATTGTTTCCCGCATGTCGAAAGGGCTTCCAAATTTGGCTATTGCAATTTAGAAGTTTTTTATGTACTTACGTACTCTTAGTCTGCATCAACAGACGATGACCACCAAAGCACTTCATCCCTCTCTTCCTTCCAAACCCACCTTTCTCAGCACTGAAGACTCCTCGCCATTGTACGAATATGCGCACAACGCTGAACAACCCGAAGCCTCATCTTCCACCCCTCCCAAGCCCTTATGTGCGATGTGCATGCATGTATATGCTAAATACACCTGCCCAGGATGTTCCATGCGCACCTGCTCCGCTGCGTGTTCGAGCTCGCATAAATCTAGAATGAGCTGCACGGGCGAGCGGAACAAGGTAGCGTATGTCCCAATGAATAATTATACGTGGGGGAAAATGATGGATGATTATGTGTTTTTGGAGGATATGGGGCGCAAAGTGGGGGACTGGGGGACGGAGGTAGTGAGGGGTGGGTATATAGCTGGGAATGCAAACGCGCGAGGAAGGGGTGATTCGAGAAGGACGAGAGGACGTGGGAGGGGTGGGGGTGGAGCGAGTGGGCAACCGAAGACCAAGCGCGATATATTGAAAATGCAGCTTGAGGCTAGAGATATCGAGATGGATTTATTGCCAGTTGGGATGGAGAAAAGGAAACTCAATCAATCGACATGGGATTTCAAGTATGTCTCTAGCTCCTGTACACCAAAAACACTTCACTGAATGAACTCAGGCATCAAAAAGCAATGTTGACTATCGAATTCAAAATTTATAAACCAAAGGACCCCCTAGCACCATCCTCGCAGCCCGTACCATCTCCTTTGAGACTATTAACACACCGTAACGACATGAACACCTCCTTGATATATCTCCTCAGGTCCCATATCCCGCACGGCGGAAAGTCGAAGAAAGTGACAGGGCATCCCGAATGGGTGAAACAGCTTGTGCACCCTGACCCCGATGACCCGGATTCGTTTGTCAACCCACAATGCGTAATGGTAGCACCGCTTGACCCCACATCAAGCTCGGGACAAGAAATAAAGAAAGCCCATTATTCATTTGACGCGTCGAAACCATTAGTGGATCTATTGGTCAACACGCATTTTGTTGAATTTCCGGACATTGAAGTTTGGAGCGAATTTTCAGGGATAGTGATTGATGCACAAGGAGTTATGCAGCTGCAGGAGACTAAATCATCAAAACGGAGGAAGCTAAATCCCAAGGCGGGGAAGCAGGCCATAGTTGATCTTTTGGGAGGTTATGGAAGCGAGAGCGAGGACGAAGGGCCTAGAAATGTCCTAGAAGCCCTAGGCGACTATGCGGGAAGTGATGAAGAAGACGAAGCTAACCATGCGAGAGATGCGGACAATATTAGTGTAGTTGGGTTTAGTGACGATGAGTGCGACATGGAAGTTGATCCGGCGGCCCTCGTTGAACTAATGCGTTCGGTCAGAGGCGAAGGACCTTGGACGGCTGATGTCGGTGAAGAAGTTGTAGACTGGGGAGATGACGACACGGAATGATATTAGGCAGGATCTACATAGTTATACGTCTTGCCGACGCAAGTCTAAGAGGCCTTTCATAAGGAGTTGGATTTCGAGTACTGCCTCAATGGATTTACTCAGAGGCGTTTCCTGAGTATTGCGGATTGGCTGAGCAGTCTTCACTTCAACCTCCCAGAGTGTATCTGCATGGGCTGGGATGGGGAGTTGAGTCTTTGGATCAACCTTTTGGTGATAAGAATTATCCGAGAAACGGAGATCGTTGTGATGGACATACTTGCTCTTGCTGGAACATTAAGATGAGCAGGGCGCCTCTTCTAAAGGCGTAACCTCGCTTGTAAATTTGAGATCTTCGCCTGCGATGGCTTGACTTTAGCTGTCGTGTGTTGTGGCAGAAGATCGACTTACACATATCCCAAAGCCGCCGCAAAGCTAAGAGCATCGCCGATTACCTGGCATGTTGCCCAAGGTCTGACCGTCGCTTCTGGATGCACACGAACGGACTCTGGTTTGAGATACGAGAAAAGTTCCCTATGAAACGGTTGATCGGCCGCTTCTCAAGATTAACGATGGATGACGGACCATGCAGCATTGGGCTCCGAGATCTCCTTCTTCGCTCGGAGTAAAATAGGTTCCGTTCCCTCATCGCGCTGTAATTGCGCGTCTAGCGGTTCAAAGAGGATTTCGCGGCTTTGAAATGGTTGAGAAGATTCGCTATGGAGAGTTATTCGATTGAGGATAGGTTTGAGATCTTGCGAGAAAAACTCTCCAAAGAGTGCTACTTCATATGAGTGTGAAGACATGAGTTGTTGATCGGTTTCCAACTTGGTCACCCACCATGATCATGAACGACATGTCTTCCGTCCCAGCTCATAAATCTGCAGGTAATGCATCCCAAGCCCACCAAAACGTCTTTCCCATGTTCTGACATTCATAAATAGGCGAGCCATCGCGGACGCGTCAAAGGCCCGCCAAAGACTCTGACCATGTTCTTTCTTACTACCAATCCCCGATACCAAACCAACCTCGAAACCATGCTCGTTCAACCAGCCCAGTGAAGCCACATAGTACTCGACCCACACGGAAACTATCCACCGCTTCGGCCTCCTCCTCCTCTGACTATTCTCATGATTCGGAAGCAACCGACGCTCGAGATATTCCTTCAGAGGCCTCCTCTAGTATAACAAGACGATCAGGCACGCCGTCAAAGGGTGGTGCAGATAGGCGAAGGGTCGCCATCGTTCAAATGGATTCTCTCAACAGTGACGAGGACAAAGCGTCTTCAAACACCGTTTCTGCCACTGGTTCTATTCGATCACGGCGTGGACACAAGTCCAACCTTGCAGGCCTTGCTCTCGTCGCGCCCCCAGATGCTGCCCTCCGAACTTATACCCAACTCACACCTCCATCAACGGCCCCAATCTCAGCTGATTACTTGAACTCAAGCATGTCGACGGCACATCAAGATAATAAGGGACATCATCGTTCTGCTTCTGAAATCACTAAACTCTCATCTCGTGATGTTGGCGGCTTGCGTGCCGCTCAGGGCCCAACTCCATATGAAGCCCGAACAAAAGGAAGAAAAGACGAGGACAAGCATAATGGCAGCGTTCCTCGCTTGCAAGAAACGAGGCCATCCCGTTCGTCCTCACCTACTCATAGTACCAAATCCAGCAAAGGTGAAAGTGAAAGGGGACCACTTTCACCTCTGAATAGCAACCACCCCTCATTAGGCGCGATCTCCATGTTTTCACCAATCACTACCCCGAAAATTGGAGAAGGAAAGGACATCCACGTTCCGGTCGCGCCCCCCGTTGTGGTAAGCTTGGACAATGCCAAGTCGCGGAAACACATCACAGCGTCACTGAGATCCGAAAGTCCCTCCCAAACAGCATCTGCAAGCGTTATCGGGACTCCAAGCTCGTTCACTACCACTACGTCGTCGGGATATCTTCGCTATGAACCAGGTGAGTTTCTGCCTCGATGTTCTATTATCTAGCCAAGGAGATCTGACAAGACCCCCCAGGGATTCACGCAACCGCTGGCCCACTACCACCTCCCCCTCGTGCAAACATCAATATTGCCCTTTCGACACCTCCACCCCCAAGACCTCCAAGACTCCATTCTCCTGCTCCAGCTAGGACCAAGAGTGACGTCGAAGCCGTTAAACAAGCCCTTCAATTACCTCCTTCCATAGCTTCCATTCTCGTTTCAAAGTCGCCCAGCCTTTTGCCCACTAAGATTTCCCATGAATACCAAGAGATTGAATCGTTGAAGGGTTCTAACAAGTATGTTCTGACTTTCTTTTGATTATAATTAACCCTGATCCACATTTAGCAGTGATTCTGAGCTGTGTAATATGAAACCCCTTCATCGGAGGGAAGGGGCATCTCTATCCAATTCATTGGATGACTCCGTTACCCGAACCCTTTCCCTCAACCGTTCTGCAACGCTCTCAACAGTAACATCAGTGAGAGGGAAAGGCCAGTTAATTGATGAGGCACCGGCAGAAGAACTGGTAGATATTCCTTCAGTCACCGTCGTGGAAGTACCTCCATGCTCCAACATTAAATCCCCCGAAAAGCCTGATCACTCCAAGTTTGACGAATGGTTAAAAGGAAATCCTCAACTGGCACAACCCTTCGGCGAAGAGTCTGGTAGACGAGCCGCTTCTCTCGAAAACCCTCGTCGCAACTCAGGGGAGCGTTCGTTGTCGCCAACATATTCAGAGAATAACGGAGACGCACCGAGTCCGCCTCCCAAGTCGCTCAGGAATAGCTTGACAAATAATTTCAAACGATTCTCCACCCTTCCCCTGACACCTTCACGTTCATCGCGCTCTGGTCGAGCGTCGTCTGAATATTCCTCCCGGTCTCCTTCGCCTCCGCTTCACCACCCTTCAACGCCTCTTCCTGCTGCTCAAAAAATCAAGTCAATAAATCCTGCTGCTCTATTCTGCCATGAAGTCTATTCCCAAAACACCACAATGCAACGATGTGTGATATATGCAGCTAAGATAAATGAATTATATACTCATGACTGTGGGCTCTCAGAGTGGGTAGTCGAAACGAAGGCGCGAGGTTCGTTTAATCTATTTATTTTAAATCTGCTTCACAAAAAAAATTATGCAGGTCAAAATACACACCCACCACGAGGATCTGCTGAACCTTTCATTCCACAACCCCGGCAGACATCACGGTCTTCAATGATATCCGAGGCGACCTTTCCTATCCGACCAGACGCATATACCGCAACGGACCTTTCTAAAGGTGTTTACAGAGATATCACACCTCCGGGCGCACCCCCACCCCTCCCTTACCCCTCGCTAGCGTTGAACCCACCCCATAGTCAACCAACACGTTCCAATTCTACCGTCGCAACCGGAACCTCTCCTTCCGTCCGTTCATTAGTACCGACAGTATCCACCAAAGGTGCCGGCTTCTTTGCATCCTTGGGTCGAAAGGCCAGTCTTTCGTCAAGGAAAGACCGTTTCCCCCCTGGTATCTCCTCACCAGTTTCCTTGTCTGCCATCGCTAAAAACAGCCCAACGGTCCTAAATATCTCGCAGCCTATTAACATCATCAAGCCTCCTTCGACAGTCCCAGGTGGCCCTCGCGCACCCCCAAACCGGGTGCGGCGTTCCCAAACTTTCATGAGTACAGTTTCGCCTACCTCATCTAACGGCCGCGGGCGGGATGACCCAATTGCGCGTCGTCCCTCGTTGTTCAATCTCACGCAGGACACTCATCTCGATATCCAACAAAATGCGGATTTTTCTCATCAAGTCAACAGACTTCACACACTCTTACCACATGCCGACCCAGATATTCTTGCTGGCTACTTACGCCGTGCTGGGCAAGATATGCTTGCCATTGGACAATACATGGAGGACGAACGAAAGGGCACCATTCAATGTTCTGGCTTTTAATCACATTGCTCTAATTCACTTTCATTCTTGTATTTAGTCTTCAAGTACACACTCTACCATGTCCCGCTATCCTGAACACTAAACTTATTTAATATGTACACCATACACAAGTCGTACATGATATGTTTAATAGTTAGCAACCTTCACCTGCTGATCATCTCATAATCGCGGGACGGAATCCCCTTGAAGCGCGCTGAACAGATGTGTTGGGCACGGGTGCAAAAACTGGAGGAACGTAAGCATATGTACGATAACAAAAATTGCAAAAGAATTCTTTGACCTGAACGACTGGTCGAAGGGTGGTTATATGGAACCTGCCACCCGTTGCTGGTGGCAATTCTAGCAGGTTGTTGCAGCAGCATATTCTCAACTTCGTTTGCACTTCCTGACCGATCAGAAAGATTGGCAGATGTGTATGAACGATCGCCCGCGCTGGCAACGGAAAGTCCAAATGGCTGTCGGTGATGAACATTCCTAGATTGATGACTTGTGGGTTGGCCTTGTGCTATTCTCTGATGTGCCCAGTCTGACGTTTGCTGTTGAACACTGGCAGGGACGAAACCCCCTCCGTTGGTGCGTGTCACCAGTGGGGTACGTTGGACCTAATTATACAGATATTAAAATTAACAAGAGGCACACGTGCGATTGGCGATTGTACGGAACCTACTCCATTGGCTTCCATCCCGCCCACAAGCGTATTGACATTAACATTGCTGACCAAATTGCCTCTTTGATGCCTAGCTTTCTGCTCATCATGGTATTGATGTGGCGGCTGCATTGCAGACGCTTGACCACTTTCAATTCCACCAGGGCCGGGTCCAAATAGCGCTTTCCGTTTAAGCTTGTCAAATTGAACCTATCGGTCATGAGAGCACAGCAAAAAGTATCCCATTAATTAAAGTCACCTTAAGTTTGGCGTATTCTCGATCCCTTTCTCGTGACCCCTCCTGCAGTTCACGCACTTTTCGTCGCTCGAGTTCGAGATCGCGCACAAGTTCTGAGAAAATATCTTCAAGTAGCTTCGGGACATTCCCCACGTTTCTGCATACCTTCTTTTTTGCTGTTGAGGAGATTCAGCTCTCCATTGGCTAAACGCATTCAGGGCATTGAGTCGTTAGATGTTGACAAAAGGCGCTGACCTTCCCTAAGCACGTTGTCTAATTGCTTCTGAAGCTGGGCATTTTTGTCGTTCAAGTTGCGCACTACAGCTTGTTGGAATGTGCTGGGTGTGTTCAAACGTTCGTCATTACGGAATTCGGTTCAGATATTGGGTGATTGATTACCTTTCTTGGTGGATCTGGTACTGCCAGAAGGAGATGGCCCTTGGAAATGGTACGCCACATAAGATCCGGAGCCATAAAATAGAGCTTAGCCCATACCGACTGCAGATTTCTAGGACGGTTGATGGTGTCAAACCAGAAAGAACAGACTGTGGGAACGTATCAGCGGACGAAAAACTAAATATATGCGCGTCCTACAGTTTTGTAGTCATTCGTGGGATGCAGCGAGCAGACCTAACGCCCATAGCATATCCTCATGTGGGAAAGCACACGAAGGTTTCACTCACGACGACGTCATCACTTGAAGGCGAACCTGTCAGCAACACCATTGGCAGATTTGCGAAGGAAAACCCATTACGGCTCGGTCAAATTTGTCTCGCATGCTGTCACCGAGTGAATCGTCCAATCAACGTCGAGATTTCAGCGCACGTACCCGGGCAGAGACGAGAGGGATTAAATAATTCATTTGCACAATCAACTAGTACCGAGCGTGAGCTCAGAATAAACCTGGCTGCGCTAAGGAAGAAATGTGGACGCACTACAGAATATATGAGAACCTGGAGAGAAGATGTGACACCGAATCAATGTGATCTGAGGCATTTTTGGCCCTTACATGTTGTCTAAACCAAATCGCGAATTTAGCAAGATTGGATGGCTGCCAGAACAATTTTAACTGAGGCTTACCACAACAGCCTTGTCAGTCAGAGGTCGGCGACAGGTCAGACGATTGCACTTCAAATCTGCATCCATCTATGAAACTTTTATGGAGACATAACCAAGAAATTGGCCGCGAGATGGCGGTGAAAGGACAAGGGCGTGGCGGCCAAAAAAGGAAGGTGGTTGATCAACGTAGTGGTGGGTTTGCAGCCAAGCTACAATATTTAATTGCGTTAGCGCACGCACGAAACAATTATCATATGTATTAACGCAGACATCGAGTAGTAGTACATAGAGATCTTGAATCTCGAATCTTCCAAAACGTATCGGCACTTTTTAGTCACTACTCTTTCCTTGGACGACTACAAGTACACTTTCAAAGAATGATGGAATCAATAATGCATTTACAAAGCGTTGATGTCTATGGATATGTGTAGATGATGGCTTGAGTGTTCGAATCGACCAAATGGATGAAATAAATTAGAGGCAAGGAAAACGGAAAGACCTAGTGTATTGGTATTGCTGCAGAAAGAGATATGTCGGACTTCATCATGTGTTCAAGTATCGTGTTTTGTGCAAACTTGAGACATTAGCTCGACATCATGCCCAAGTCTTCCTCGCCGCCGAAGATGTCATCAAATATTTCCTTCCCTTCCAAGGAAAGGGGAGGGAGTTGAGATTGAGCAAAAGAGGGGTCCTCCCGTGCACTTTTGACTCTACGAATTCGCTCGGCGTTCCAGATTTCCTCCAGAGATGCCGATAAATTTTTCAAACCCAGGAGAAACCCTCGGTCCGCCTGGTCGGGGTAGTGCGGTGGAAAGCGTGCATAGATCAATCCTGTATCGGGGTCCACCTCTGCGTGATAGCCTTTGGAGCTCGAAAACACATCACATGGTTGATTTCGAGCAGACAATTCAGAATAGGGAAGCCAATCACGGCCAGTCGTGGTGTGCGCGAAGTCAACGATGCGAAGGTTGATCTCTCCGCGCTTTCGTCGACCACTGGAACGTTTAGCAACAGGACCAACGAGAAGATCTTCACTATGTGATCGTCGGAGTGGGGGGGTCCGATCATGGCTCTGGGAGTTCGAACGACGTTCAAGCGACTCGCCACGTTTGCTTCGAGACGATGGATGCTCAAGGGCTGACGATCGGAATGCTTCTTGTGATTCTCGATCGCCATCATAGATAAGAAGAATGCTGCATCCGTAAAAGCGATAGCCCTTCAAGCGATAAATGATACGAGCCAGGGCGTACAGCTTCTGCAGCAAAACGGGTATTTGATGTGCGAGCAAGCATTCGCCATCGAAGAGGAACGACCTGAGAACGGAATCGAATTCCTCCGGTTTGATTTCCCGCCCACTATACTTGTCTTGGGTAACATAAGACTGAGTTACGTGATTCCAGACCTTCAAGATATGTTATAGGCTCGGTAGTTTGTAAACGATAAAGGTAAAACTTACCTGCATGCCACAAACGCGTACCCCCAAGGATCTACTCGTAGTGCGATCACATTTCTTCCGTTGGCTCTTCTTCTTTGCAGGTGTGGCATCCATGCCATACTGACGAGTTCCCATTTTCAGATCGATCACGCAGGGGTGTTTGAGCCGTCCAGTAAGGTCCTCCATCAAGATGAAATGATTTTGACGGGTAACAGGATTGGCTTCCTGTTGTTCATGAATGACGGAATTCGGGAGAAACGATGGTTCGTAGGGAGGGGGGGCGATTGGAGGGGGACCAAGTGACCGCGACCTGCTCCGCCGCCGGTTGATGGACGGAGGAAGGATTTGTGAATCATCGTTGCCAAATAAGGGGCTATCTTTGTTTTCGGACGACAGTCCTCTTTGATCTTGATTGCGAAGTAGGGACTCGCTTTGGACGCGGCGTAAGGTGGGTTCGCATCCGTCTGAGTGGGCGCTCTTTGTTCGATCGACGTGTCGGAAGAGTTTCCTCCGCGTGCGAGACAGAGGGCGCTTCGGCACATGATCACATTCTCCGTCAGCTGTATCGCCTTCGTCTTCAGTTTCAGGGTAGTCGTGAGTGAGGCGCTTGCGAAATCGGCGGAGGACCGTATTAAAAACGCGATCCTTGAGCTTCGTATTAACAACAGTTGATCCTGTTCCACCAAACCAGGGCGACCCAGGAATCACTTTTTCCGAATGAAAGGCGCGCATAGATGGACGATGCGAGTGATGCCCATCTTCCACCAAGCTTTGCATCCCAGGCCCGATCCTAGTCCGCACGGCAAAGCGGTCCGGGAAGGCGTGCGCCACCTTGGGTGAATTAACGGGAGTTGACGTATCCATCTCCGTTTCGGTATTCTCGCAGGGCGGTGGGAGTCGCAGGAAAGAAAAGTCGTTTCCGGGAGGCGTTGTTGCGAGTTCTGGACTCGAGGCAGTACCCCTCGGCAGTTGAACAGGTTGTAGCCTCCTTTGCGTGATGAATGAAGAACGAGAGATAGTGGAATGAGAAGAGGATCGATTTCGCCCGCCGCGGAGCATCCACTCAGGGATGATATGTCTGTTGCGGTCCAGAACAACTTCAGGCATTTCTGCCTCGCACTCAGCTGTGGTAATGTTGACTTTGAAGGGTTGCTGAGGGTTGCCGTTTGCCAAATTTGCATGTGATGATATTTGAAGGGTGTCGGTGGCGCCGGCAGTATGAGAAAGGCGTCGGCCAGAAACTTGAGAATCAGCGCCTGAGTTCGAGACCCGCCTATAGCTGACCAGCATAACACCGAGATAACGTGGGATAAATCCGAGAAGGGGAGGTGCCTCCCGTTCTACGGACTCGTAGAACAGGTTTTCTCTTGAGACCAAAGGCTAAATATAGGAAATGAAAGTCAACGAAAGTAATTGGAAACATGTATGGACGACTGAACCTTGCAAACCGCTTGTTTTGTAAATTTGTAGATTGCGCTATGCCCACCAACTTGGTTTCGGAATGGTCGTAGAGGGATATGGGGGAGCCGTTCTTCGGGGACACTAATATCGAGAGCAAAAGTTTCGTCATCCAATGTCCTCAACGGCGCATTATTTAACACCTCTCCATCGTCCGATAAAGAAAAACGCCGAA
>Ga0307509_10001248_pt1 | contig 43101 bp, 27 predicted proteins | sample 10_EM_MG_FD_202245 | JGI IMG/M metagenome (GOLD analysis project Ga0307509, IMG submission 202245) | Populus trichocarpa ectomycorrhiza microbial communities from riparian zone in the Pacific Northwest, United States - 10_EM | ecosystem: Host-associated > Plants > Roots > Unclassified | place...
TGTCGTCCATCCTGGTCCTTTGTTCTAACTTGTCGGGCAAGTTTTGGAAAAGACGGGACGGGACGACGAAATGTCGTCCGTCCTCGTCCTGCCCCAGGACGGACGGACTGCCCCGTTGCGAACACTGGATATGATCACCTGGTAGTATTAGGGGAGGTTATAGGAAGGAGACAGGCCTGCTGTTTGCCAATAGGATAGGGCTTCTCTGGGCTGAGCGCCGGTTTCTATGATAGATATTTACATGTAATGGGCTACTATACACGATTTCACACAAAACATAAGAAAAATATATGGTATGATACTTAAGGATTAGACGAGATGAAGACTCAAGGGTGATTTTATGGACAAGGTCTAAGTGGGACTCGAGGGGAGGGGGGGGGAATGAGGAGGGAAATAAAAGAAGGAAGAAGGAAAGAAACATAGCCGGTTAAATCAGAAAGAACGCCGATTAAGAAATGCTGGTTATGATACATTTAAATCAACAGAGGCCTTGCCAAGACTAATCCTACATGCGAAAGCTATATATGGGGTGAAAATCTATGAGGGAACAATGGAGGAGGGACATAAACGAGAAAGCTGAGAGAAATAGAGGTAGAAGACGATGAGGAAATACCGGTTGAGTGCGAGGGGGAGGATTGATCAGGGAGTGTTGGCTGGGTGTCAGTTTTACTTGGAGGGGCTAAGAGCGGTAAGGACGATACAAATGAGGGTGGAGGTAGTAGGGTGGGTTTGGCTGAGGAGAGATCGCTATCTGAGGGCTTGGGAACGAGGTCCTTAAGGCTCGATACCCCTTCTCGGTCATCGGGGTGAGAAGAGAAGGGTGGAAGTTTGGGCGTTAACGTTTGTGAGGTTGCTATTGGGATCTGATTTCCGGATGGTATGCCTATCGGACACTCGTGGCAGTGTATAGAGGACGACGCGAGGGATGTTTAGACACCACGATGTGTTGCACGGGAATTGGCATTGTCACGTAAGACCCTCACAACCTCATCATATCCTTCGGAGAGGGCCAGTAATAGCGGGGTTTGGCCCTCGTGATCTAGTGCGGTGGTGCTGACGTCTTGCCGTTTTAAAAGGATCTTGACTACGGCGACATGCCCAAGCACTGCCGCCCACGAGAGTGGCGTTCGGCCGTCTTTGGTGTCTGGATGGTTGGGGTTGACGTCCTCCCGCTCTAAAAGCACTTGAACTACACCCTCATTCCCCATCGCAGCCGCCCACAGGAATGCCGTTTGGCCATAGTTGTCTGCCTGGTCGGGATTGATATCCTCCCGTTCCAAAAGTATCCTTACTACCCCCTCATGCCCGTCCTTGGCAGCCCACATGAAAGGCGTGCGACCATTGGTGTCTGGCTGGTCGGGATTCACGTCCTCCCATTCCAAAAGTATCCTTACTACCCCCTCATGCCCCTTCTTGGCAGCCCACGAGAGTGGCGTTTGGCCATATTTGGTGTCTACGTGGTTGGGATTGATATCCTCCCGTTCCAAAAGTATCCTTACTACCCCCTCATGCCCCTCCTTGGCCGCCCACGAGAGTGACGTTTGGCCATAGTTGTCTGCCTGGTCGGGATTGATATCCTCCCGTTCCAAAAGTATCCTTACTACCCCCTCACGCCCCTTCCTGGCAGCCCACGAGAGTGGCGTTTGGCTATTATAGGTGTCTACCTGGTTGGGATTGATGTCCTCCCGTTCCAAAAGTATCCTTACTACCCCCTCATGCCCCCCGATGGCCGCCCCCAAGAGTGGCGTTTTGCTAAATTTGTCTGCCTGGTCTAGATTGATGTCTTCCTGTTCCAAAAGCATCCTTACTACCCCCTCATGCCCCCCGATGGCCGCCCCCAAGAGTGGCGTTTTGCTAAATTTGTCTGCCTGGTCTGGATTGATGTCTTCCTGTTCCAAAAGCATCTTTACTACCCCCTCATGCCCCCCCATGGCTGCCACCAAGAGTGGCGTTTGGCCATAGTTGTCTGCCTGGTCTGGATTGATGTCTTCCTGTTCCAAAAGTATCCTTACTACCCCCTCATGCCCATTCTTAGCCGCCCACAAGAGTGGCGTTCGGCCATATTTAGTGTCTGCCTGGTTTGGATTGATGCCCTCTCGTTTTAATAGGATCTTTACAACCCCCTCGTACCCTGTTATTGCTGCCCATGTGAGAGTCGTGCGCCCCATGCAATCGATTTGATTAAGATCCCACTCCTTCATCTCTAATATACTAGGGAGTATCTCCACTATCCCGAGAAATGATACTCCGTGGAGTCCAGTAAATCTCATAGGTCCTTCTGCCCCGTTAAAATATGGGCGAATGCTAAAGGGGACTCTTTCGTTCATGTAGCGCAATAACAGTAATTGAGCAGATATATGCGCATCAAATTTATCGAGCAGTCTCAGCGCAAGAGCCTTGGCGTTTTCCGTCATCCCCATTCTTGCATGCTTGCCCCAGTAACAGGAAGCATACTCTAGAAGGGGCATTGTTAAGCGGGCCGTGACTAGAGTTGGCGAAAGATCACGGACCGATCCATAATTCAGGTAGGTCAAGCAAATCTCGGCGATTGTTGGATGGGGGCTATGGAATAGGGTTGGGTTATTTAAGAGATGCTCCTGCAGAGTGAAGTGTACTAGTCGAAGGGTGGACGAAGACGCCTCGATGGTGACAAGACCAAGACAGGATGCTGTGAGTGTCCGTAATGCAGGAATGTTTTCCGGCTCCAGGTCTGAGGATCCTATCTCCACCCCCAAGGCATGACAGAGCTCCTGGGGTCGTAACGGCCGTTCCGAATACAGCACCCACATCAGAACCTTTAGCCCAAGTACTGATTTATTTCCCTCCTGCGCCTTCATTCGGGTTAGAGTTGCCGTGTAGGCATCGCTCAGTCCATTGCCTTGTACCATCTCTTTAAGTTTCTTTCTTCGCTGGTGAATTGTCACCTCCCCTAGAACAGCATCGATGTGTAGCGCAACAAGGAGGAATCTACACACAATCGCTTGTAAGTATATATTAATGATAGACCGGAAATGCTAAATATTCCTACGTACATATCAGATGTCTTTCCCATCATAATCCTGATGATATCCGCCCGCAAGCCATCGCTCATTGCCTCCGGCTCGGGGTCCATGTCTAATCTCATCTCCAGATAATTCCTGATATCACCTGTCTTCGGACTGACGGGTATCAAAACTACCCTGGGGAAGTGTCTTTGGATATCTTCCTTGACATGTGGCCTCCCGGTGAGGAATATCCTCGTGTTAGACGACTCCCGGACGATATCTCTAAGCGACCTAAGAAGCTCTGGCAGATTCTTCGGCAGGAATTCGTCGAGCGCATCGATGCAGATGAAAACTTGGGGCAATGAAGCAATAGTTATCTTCAACATTCGTATCAAATCTGCAGGTAGCAGTGCCCTGCCACCAATCTCTTGTTTCCCTTGTTGGAACGCTTTGCGTAGGTGGGTCGGGATGTCACCCTTGCCGACTAGCTGTTTCAGAATAGCTCCTATCATGCTGGTGATGGTCTGCTCTTGCTGAGCAAGGTAGTCGCAATAGAGGCATGCAACGGTGATGTCTTCATTCCTTGCCTGATCGCATAGGTTGTCGATCACTAGTGAACTAATATTCCTCGCCATCAGCCATAGTCGCCCGTTTCAAAGTATGCTGCCACTTACCTCATATATGTCTTCCCCACTCCCGGACCCCCGGAGCAAAACAATACAGCCTTATCGGCTCCACTCTCACCCCCCCTCCACTCCTGAAACTCTCGTGTTTGCAAAACCCAATCCCCAACACCAGCGAGCCGATCGTTACGCACGCCGTGATGTCTGTTACTTGGCTCTAGTGGGGAGAGCCAGCGCATGATCTGCGCATCCTCGTCAGACTTGTAGAGGGTGGTATTGAAACTACCGGTTATGTTGCCGGACTGGTAATTGCCGTGGCCGATGTTGACGGACTGTGTATGGAGAGTGTGAGCCATGGTGTTCTGTATAAGGTTCTTATTATAAGTAGAAATGGTAGGGATATTTGTAGTGGTATTGCAAGAGTTTAGAGACTTTCTGTGAACTGAGATGAAGAAAGCGGGGTGATGTGGCTCGTGGTGTGACAATGCTTGAGTGACATTCAACCACGTTGACCCTTGGAGGATTCATGACTAATATGTGGCATGGAAGATCTTCCCAGCCAGAGTTTCTCCCCTTGAGAGCGCGATTATATACGTAATTACAAACTACCATCCTTGGGACCATGGCTGGAAACGCGGGTCATCAAAATCGGAGGAAATAGATCTTCTCTCTGTAATGCATTATATGGGGTCGGCGGAAATAGTTTTCGAGTTTCTTGCTGACACTACTCACCACCGACTACATCGTGCAAAGTGAATCGCGTTCTACCGGTTATGAGAATGTTTATTGCTAGTGTTTCCCCGTGCCCAAGAGATAGAATGGAGGGTAGGAGGGGTTGGTGTACGAGTATTGGGCGTTGTTTGGCTAGTCTAACTCGGTAAAGAGTCGGTCACTATGGCATGTTTCACTAAATTCTGGGCCCCGAGCTAGCCTATAACTACATATACTATATCATACACCAAGCTCACGGGTAAATATGGGGGGGCTCTCGGGGGAAGAAGGGCGAGGGAGGCCCCTTTTAGATTTCACCGGCGAAAACTATACACACCGAAACGATACATGGCGAGTGACGAGCGGTGAAACGAAACGAAACGCCAAGCAACTCACAACGAAAACGATCACACATTCGAGGGCGGGGAAAATCCTTTCACTAACAACCTCAGGCTCACGCTCAACAACAACTCTTGATACTCGATGCTCTCTCTGACTAACTAACTAAACAAGCACTATCACAGGAGTATATGTCCGCGGAGACCTCATATCCATCCATGAGGCACCACACTGCTCCATGTGAGTCTCTCCTTCCCCGTTTAGCACTCCCTGCTAACTAAAAGTAAAATAGGTACTTTCCCACCTGCGGGCTTCCAGCTCTTTCCGGCTGATCCTACAGTACTTCCGCTTTTCTCTCGGCTTTCCCGAAAGCTGCGCGATCTCAAAACCATCGCGCATTCCTGCATTCGCAATTCTTTCCCGAACATACAAACCAAACACCCAAAGCCGAATCGTATACCCGAAGCCAAAGCGAGTCTCCGAAGGCAAACCCATGCCTGAATCCTCAGCACATCTCCGAACACAAGCCTATGCCCGATACCGGAGCCATATGCCCGGATCCCCAGCGCATATCCAAAGCCATAAACAAGCGCGCTCCCGGAAGCTATCTGAACAAAGGAGGTATCGTGAGAGTATGGCGAGCACCATTTTCAACAGCCCCCCACCGTTCCTGGGAATTGGTCGATTTTACCATCCTTCACCCGCGCACATAAATGACTCGAGTTGATTCCGCGATAGGAACAAGTTCAGAAGCGAGTGATGATCATGATCTATGACCGCTTGGTGACTTCAGCAAAAGACCCTGAGGCCCCTGAGCACGGTGGCGGCATAGCTTCACCCCACTGGTGGCTATTGAAACCATCACCGGATGCGAGCACAGAATGGAAACCGTGGGAAGTGAGGTGAAATGTTCTCGGTTAAGGTCAAGGGGGTAAGTTAGTCTAGAAGAGTAGGGCAAATTACCGACAGAAACAGGGCTTGGTATGAGAGATGATATTTTTGGGGAATCACTTTACCGGACCATACTATCTTCTATTCCATAAAACCTTTGACCATTCTGAAATTACTACAATAATAGTATCAGAAGCTTTGATATTCCTGATAGGATTGGTGATGATGGATGAATCTAGGATTCTCAACAAGAGTGGTCTTACTGCAACTTTTATTTCGCTTTTCGTTTCTCTCTTGTTCTCACATTCGGTAAAGTAACAACTACCACCTTCCGTACTGTCAGAGGAGCAATTAGGAAAGCACTAGTGTGCTTGAATATGCTACTGGCATGCATGTTTTGTCATTGGCAGTGGTGATGTTTGCTAGATAAAAGGGCGGCTCTGCGAACATTGACAAGCGAGGAAGAGGAGAACCAGAATTGTTCTGTGGATGGGACTTTGTTTGGGCGCTTCTTTTTATGTTCGTTTTCTTTTGATTTCCGGTCAATTGTGACTTCCAAAACCTTCCTGCCAAACACCTGGCAAAGCACGCCTGTCCCCGGAGGTGACCCGTCAGTAACTTGCCAATATTCCCGCCACTTTGAAAGAGGCTAAGCGACGTTTAAAGTTTGACGGCACTCCGAGGGAGTGCCTGACCGCTCAACGAGGTGGACAGCTCCACGAGACCTTTCCTATCAAATCCCTATCGTACAACCACAGCCTTTTCAATGTCTGTCAAAACTTGCTCTACAATAGAAGCCCAAATCAAACAAGCAATTTAGAGGCTTAATGGACAAAATGATAATCCTATGTGGCTTCATTTGCTCAAGAGTTTGAGGTGTCTCAACCGCGAGTCGGCGCGCACTTGAGATCATGATAAAAGTAGTGGAAACCAAGATCAAGAAAAATTGAATCGAAATTTCAAAACAAATGTGAATAGCAGTAAAGGATAGGAGTGGGAAACAACGGCTTCAGAAGGTCTTCTTTCGTGGTATTGGGCGTTTAATTTAGATGTGAATGTTTCTTCTCATGCACGAGTGCGGCTGATAGATATATCCGTCACGTGCTTTATCAGGGCACACTGCAACAAGAAAGTTCACCAAAGTTTTCTTATCAGACCCACGTGAGGGATATATCTATCGGCCGCACTCGTACAATAAAAGTCTTGTTGAGCTGTCTATCTCGTTGAGCTCTCCGGCACTCTCTTGGAACCGTCAAACTTTGAAGGCTTTGGAGATCGCTTAGCATCTTTCAACTTGGGGGAAACTTTGGCACTGTTACACAATTGGCTGTTGGGTAAACGCTCTACTTGGCGGATTCAAAAGTCTCCGGAAATCATGGCGCTATCTCACACCTTTCGCCTGGACACTTGGCGCCAAGATTTCCGGACTCTTTTGAATCCGCCAAGTATGATACAGTAAAGCACCTGCCATACAATACCGTAATGTACTCTGGTACAAGGGTAATTGGGGCCCGGTAACACGAACACACTCGCGCAGCGTATTTCTTGAGAAAACGTAGCGAAGGTGATTGTGTTACAGGTCCCGACTTTTTGCCGCCACCAAAACACCCTCACAGGATATCACTCGAATTTCCTAATCTGGCTTAGTCACCATACAAATTCCGCGCCTCGTAATGGAGGTGGGTCCGACTTTTAGCTACCCCCAAGTACGGTAATGTACGGTAAACTTACCTGGTGTTGTTTGGCGACCGTCAATCAGGCTCAAATCATACCTAAGTAGAGTGCTGAGTCCTTTGAGCACCGAAAAGATCGAGAAATCTGATTTACCCACCAAGCACAGCTAGAAACCGCCCCATCCGGCAGGCAGTCAACTTGCTGCTTCACACCATTCAGGGGGTTAACAGCGACAACAACAGCAACAATGGTAATAATTATTATAATAACAAATAGCGAAGCGAACAAGAGGCAAGTCCTGGCTCCAAGACGCAATCAACCCTGGGGTCTATCTGCTACTGGAGGGAGGAAGGCTATACAACTTGAAGCTTGGTAGGTGTGGGATACTACCGGCCACATATCCCCTCTATCAGGACTGGAATTGAAATGGATGGCGCGCGGGCCTTCGGCGGGCCACGCTACTTGCGACAAGCTGGTCGAACCCATCCTGCGCCTGTTTCTTCTGGGCATCTGCCACCTCCGGAGGTGTTTCTGGAGGAAGCGTCCAGCCAACTATCAATTTACCACGGTGGGAGGATACATGAACACTCATACCGGGAAAACAGAGGCAGAGGGTAGCGGGGAATTCCCGGGAGAGTCCATGTGTTGACTCTGAAACCCTCGAGAGATCACGGGGTGAGGGCCCTTCCATGTTCATTCGGAAATACCACGGAAAGCTTGGACTTGCAATTGGCATGGGTTTTCTGATGTGAAACTTAGGTTTAGAAGCACTGGGATAGCTGTCCATCTTTGAATATGGCCCATGAAGCTCTTCCCAAGTAGCTTCACCAGCATGCTGGTATTCTGCCTACTAATTTAGAATGGTAAGAAGCTGCCCGTGAACTTCCCACGGGTCAGGAAAAAGGGTCAGATCTGCATTAAAGTTTTTACACATGAGAAACCAATTCATGGAGCTGAGAATACAGGAAGCCTAATCACCAAGTTACTTTCTTGAGACAGCCTTGTAATGGGTCAAGCTGAGCGATATATTCTCAAACCTGGCCGACCTAGTGTTCCGAAAGTCCCGGGGCCCGGTGGGGGGACCCCCAAGACCTCCGGCCTGGACTGGACTGCCTCTAGCAGTCTGTATAGATGTGCAAAATTGAAGGATGGTCTTATTTGCTTCGGGCAGGGGGGCCTTGAGATGAGACAGGGCAATTCGCAGGTAGGGGTAAGACTACAGGCTTCCTGAGGAGTGGCGGGGGAGATCCGGGGAGGGGGTATTTTTTTTGTATTAAAATATTACCGATCTTAACTTTGTTTGTTTTCTTTATTCAATCCCTTTTGTCACTCTTAATTAGCCCGTCGAGTGTGTGTGGGGGGTTTTCTTTTGAGTTTAGAAGAGCGGAGTAAATTGTGGTGAGGTGAGAACATGTATTATACCGACTCACTCACACACGCACGGAAATGTAAGGGTTCGTTCATGATATTATCTTTTTCTTTTCTTTTCCGATCAGGGAGTGTGAGTAGAGCGTGATCGACGTCTTCTAATTCTCGTAAATTGCTGATTCCTGGTGTGCGGAAATGAGCTACTCTTTCCCGTGAAGAGAATCTATTGCTTAAAGAGAGTACAGGCCCCTTGCTCCTCTGCTGTACGGGCTTTTATACTCTAATCTCCCACTCTCCGACACCCGTGCATTGTGTAGAACAATATATATGATTATTTATTTCCTGACTTACCCCGTACCAACGATGCGGCAGAGATGCGGGCACTACTAGGCAATTTCCAGGAAGACCTACTCAAGTTCTTCAACGTCTTCATCGAGAAATTCTCTAATACCTATCGTTTCAAGCCGTTATACACATCCCCCGTCACCATGAACCCCTTCATTTGACCCCGGCACATCGGGTGAGGTGAAAAAAGTGGGGCGGGATATTATACCTACCAGAGCCTCCTAGCACGGCATATAACACCAATGGGAAGGGATATTATTCCGTCCAAGCGTATTGGTGCTTATGATATTGGATTCCCGATTCGGGTTTGATACACCCGTTGAAGACAACTACGCTGCGAAGGGTGGCAGGTGGGCGGATGGGTAGCTGAAGTCGAACAGCCAGTGGGTAGGGTAATATGCGAGAGGGTTAGCAGCCGGAGTGTCACACCTTACGAACCATCTTTTTACACACACCCTCTCTATCCCCCATCGTCTGTAACATTGTGCGCGGACAAAAGTAAGCGAAGACCCAGGGTGGCGTGACAACGGATCGCTTCCGGACAACCTCGCACAACAAACCCCACCAGAAAGATCATTACCACCCAACCCATGCCCCATAATCACGTCTCTTTTTTTATACTAAGCACTGATTACTGCTATGTATTGAAATTATTTTTTGTTATTTTTGTTGGTTGATGTTGAGATGGTTGAATTTATGGAGGTTGTCATCACCGGGCAAATTGTGTGTTAGTTGTCGTTTGTTATTCTGTAGTTAATTTTGTTCACGTATAATACATTCACACAGCGGTGGTGCGAATTTTTCTTCGCCCAGCAACGACAAAATCATCAATTTCCAACCGAAGAAAAAAACAAATGAAGATTAAACCAATTCCTATACAACCTTATGAAACTCTTGAAAGCAATTGCAATTAATTGGCAGATACAAGGGTAGTTGACATTGAGTGCAATGCAATTGTGTCTGATAGGGAAGCCAATCTGGACCCTCCTTTCCTGCTTGCTTCAACCTGTATCTAGACAACCAACATGCCTTGCTGGAAGAAACTACATGAGGAATATGACTACCAGTATCATGCCTTTGTGGTAATCCTGTTTTTTCACCAAAATATTTTGTCTTGTTTTTCTTTATGTGATGTTGAAATATGCTGAGTTTTGAGTATTTCTTCCTTCTCTTTTCCCTCAAACTCTTTCTCTAAAATCAAATCCCAGGCACCTTGTAAGCTATACTCCATATGCTCAAGCAATCCCATATCAGGGAAAGCAAAATATGTATTAATAAGAGTATATCTGAAGCCCAAAGAGAAAAAGAGAAACCAAGTGCAGAAGGTGGTAAGTTGAGAGTTAGTAGGTAAGGAGCGACATGATTGTACTCAATCTCATATAACACAGGAAATGTTATGAGGTCTGTAATGTCTCCACGTCTAATTAAAGTGAGGTTGGTTTGCAAGGTGCCCTTGTGGGCAGCTTTGTTTCCCTGGTGTATGGCATGGTGGGGAATGAGTGATCTGTGACCAAATGACTATTGGTAATAATCGAAAAATGTTTTGTGTATATCAATTGCCATTTGCAGTAAGGGGTACATTGTTGCGATCAATTCTTAATCAGTCATATCTCTAGCTTACACAATCTCACTTCGGCAGCTTTGGCCTTATCAATGGCCTCATTTATCAACCATATGATTCCTACTAACACTGGGGCCGTCCTGGTGTTGATGTAAATAAATTGCTGACTTGATTGCAGACTAAAACACTTTTTGTAAATGGTTTTGGCAGCTGCCACAACTGCTAGTACTGCTTATATTTTGTCAGGTTGTGGATCTGGGTATGTTTGGAATTCAGACTCAGCGAAACCTGTAAGTCAACCAATACCGGATAGCAGGCAAGTATAAGGTGCTGGCTGGAGGGTGGTGTGGCCTTGATGGTACTGGGAATGCTTTTTGGAGGAAAATGCAACCCGGGAAATAAGAACTTGCAGCCTAAAGGTAGTCATAATACAAACCCCTATAATGGTTAGCTTACGCTCAAATTTAGTTGTGAGAGTATAGTTTTCATAGGAAGGTCAGAACAAGGCTCTTATTCTGTCTAGGTTTGAGGATTAGATTGTGTGCAACTATAAGAGTGATGTTGTAATGCAATTAGTATCAGGAGATATTAACTTGATAATAAAGGTCATATTCTATAAAGCATGACTCATATTCAGAGTAACCTGAAGGCAGGTTCTGGTTGTGACTCATATCTTTATAGTTATGTTAACTCTTTCTCTCAATGGTTATCTCATTATTTCTTGTAATTGTTATTTACAACTTTGTCAGTCCTGAATATTCACGTTGTTACTATTATAGCAAGAGTGAGCATTAGCGTAAGAATGTGAATTAAATTATATGGAGTAGGAAGTTTTTGAGCTTGAAAAAGGGGATTAAGGTCAACAAACCTTCTTGTTATATTAAAAGGGAACAAGTAAAATTCTGTTTATCTCAAGTAATTGAAAGCTGATCTATTAGTAAGAGAACAACCTTGAAGCTATAGGTATTGCTACAAAGCAACAGAAGAGAGAAAGAAAGAGAAGAGATATGAAGAAAGAATAGAAGATATTGAGATCCACTAGAAGTGACCCAGTAGAACTTAGCAGTATCACATGTTTCAACAGAATAGTTGTTCCTACCTTAAGAAAACAACCTTTATTGCCTATAGAATCAGATAAGAAGAAGAAGATATAGAATAATACAAGAGAGCAGAGAAGGAAGGAGAAAAGGAGGGGTGTAAGGATGAAGGTGCTATCAACTTGAGCAGCGTGTTAGCGTGTTGATAAGTGAAAAGGTTCTCGTGTGTATTCTCAGTAGAGGGTGCTAGCAATGGCTTCCCTTAAGTAGGAAAGACTCTCCGAGTCCCCATACATGTGATAGCCCTATGTCTTCACATATGCCCTATCTATCCATTCATGCCCTAGAACATTGCTGGTGTCCACACTTCAGTGGTCCTTCATATGTGTGAGCGTTCTCTTTGCCTCTGCTCCCTCAGCTATCTCTGCCCCCAATTCAGTGCTCCACTACTCTGATTATTATCCCATTATGTAGAGGTGGAGGTAGAGATAGGAGCTGACATACGTGGTGACAGGGGGTGGCTTGGGACCTTAGAAAATTTAAGAGCAAATATCAAGCTTCGCAATTGTGCCCTGAGGTTTTCAACCAGCCTGAGCCATCCTATTGTGAGACATGGCAAATATCACAGCATTTCCCTGATTTTCCAACATAAATATCGATTTAGTGCCATATCTATCACCGGTTCTCAAGGTCTTATCTTAGGTTCTTATAGTAGCTAATTCAAGATATGCTTCCACAGATACTGAAATAGAAATGAGTGTGCCATGCTTGAGAAGGTCGAGATATCAATGGTATATTCACTCTTCCAACCGCCTGCAATAAAGTGGAAGCTAAAGCTCTAGATTCCAGGGTCGAACATCGGGAGTAGGCGCTGCTGTAGCCCACCATCTTGCTGCAAAAGGGACACACTTCATTCTTCTTGTCTGGAATGCATCAGAAATTTTCAAGGTTGATTACATTGAAGACCTTCATGGACATCATGGAACTCCCCTTATATATGTGAAAGGATGCCACCTCCCCTCTCTGAACAGCATCCGTCTGTTTTCCACCAAGTTTATCTACAACACCCCCCCTCGAAGACTGGATATGGTTGTCTGTCGTGTTGCAGTGATGGCACCAATGTTTACCCCGGAACTACGACTGGGGACGGAATCGAAACCCACTGGGGACCGAACTTTCTGGCCAACGTCCAGCTGTTGATTATTCTTGCACCGTGCTTGAGAGCTTAGCCTCCGGGCAGAGATGTCCGTGTTTTACTTTTTATATGCCCTCATTATATAATTGCCATTTTGATCTTAACTACCCTCAGCTCTTCAGACGAAACTACCCTCTCGGAACACCATTAAGCTATGGAGCTTCCAAAAAGACCTTGATGGGTTGCGGCTTTGAGTTTCGAAGGAGCCCAGATCCCTACTCTCGGTCAGACAAGCGGCTTAACAATGTTCGTATTTATAACATCGATCCAGGGCCCATAGGCACGCCAGGTTCTAGGAGATGGATTAAGGTGGGGAGTCTCTGGGGGCTAGGAGTTATCTCGTGACGTGGCCGATCTGGTGGTTGGTTTTGAAGGATCCGCAGAAAGCTGTCAATCATTCATAGGCAGCTCTGAGCCCGGAGGGTGGGGTGAGGAAGGGTGGAAAGACTCTTAGAGAATAACCAAACGTAAGGGAGGCGGCTCATTGGAAAACCTGGTGCTGTGCTAATTAGGATTCTGCAGGTCCGCCGTAGATGAGCTCACTTCACCGGAACTTGAAAACAGAAGTAGGAACTCGCCGAACTCATGACCAAGGATGCTGGAGAGGTATCAGCGAACGTCCCAAGAAGGGCGAAAAAAGGCTCGGGAAGATATAAAAAGCGAGTAAATGCCAGACGAAGAGGATAAGGGACTAATGGAGAAGAGAAAGGAGGCTCTTAGAAAAATATTAGGCGAGGAGGCAAAGGAGCGCGAAGAAAGAGCCAAAGCAAAACTTCCATCGTGACTTATGCCTCCTCCGGTGGGTACCCCCAGCAGGATAAAGTGTAATTGATTTTTGGGTTACATGTTGTAGTTTTTCAAGTTGGAGGATATATAGAGATGAATTGCAGAATTCGGCAGACAGCAAAATGAGGAAAACAATCAAACCAGGAAGCCATAATGAACCACCGTAAAAACACTTATGGTTCACAATCTCCGTAGCAGGGGTTAATCTCTGGTCCACCCACAATAGCTTTAGTCAGATAGGTTACAATAATTGCGAACACCAGTGAATGAGATCAAACACACTCATTGCTTTCAAGCTTTACCCCATGAGGAAAACACTAATCCGTCTTAGAGGTGTCTGTCTTTGAATATGGAGGTTAGCCCCTATGGGAATATGGATTATAAGAGTTTTTACCGTATCAGTTCAGTGAAACACCAGAGACTAAAGTATCCATGATTACTGTGCCACCTCTGTGACCTCAGTCTCAATACAATGGACAAATGCGCGGTATGCATTTGTCACCTCCGTTGGGTTACCAACCAAGTACCCCACATCACAGCCGTCGCCCGATTCCACAAACAGCTTAATAAAATCGTTAAAGAGCTTGTAAAACTTGGGGCTACCAGTCTGGTTGTGCGAAGCGAGAACCCTGGCATGCATGCTTAGGACTGCAAGGGCTCCCTAATGGTCTGACCTGGTTAGATGGATACTTATTTTGGGTTTGCAAATAGCAGGAAGACTCACGAATCTTTCGCACCGTCTCCGGTTGCAAGCCATACAACTTCTGGAACGTTGTAAAATCTCTCCTGCCATTAATCCCTTTGTAAAGCATGGCATCAGTGGCAGCATCTCCCCCCTCCGGAATGAACTCTCCTTCGGCAATGATCCTCAAGTCGGCTTCTGTGGCTCTACCAAGCTTACCTTTAAAGGTAGTTAGGAACCGGTTGCGCGCAAAGTGGTAGGTACCCATAGAAGCCGTCATCCTGCCAACAGACTCTTCGAGCGAATTTAGGCGGAGCTGATTTTCGGCAATGTTCTTATCCAGCGATTCGCGCCGCTTCTTGCCCAACGCCATTGCCTTCTCAGCGAACTCCACGCGTGTGGCAAGATCAACACAAGGGCCACGGAGACGTTCGACCAACAGATCAGAGATCCCACCCTCCAGGTCCCCTCGGCACCCTTGCATTGCCGATACCAGGGAGTTCGTGGCCAGTTCTGGTATTCCCTCTTCATGGATTTCATCTCTGTCAACCTGGCTGGGTTGTAATTCTGTGTCCTCATGACTTTGCAGAGTAAGGGAATTCTGCTGGTGGCTCGTACTTGACTCCAGGAGTCTTATTAACTCCTCCCTGGTCCCCGCAGCCTGAAGGCCAAGCCTCTTGCATTCAATCTGAATCTCTTTGTATGTGGCTGAATTGGTGTCCATCATGATTGTCTCGTTTGATGGAGGTACTATCAATCGTGTGCTCGTGTGTTGACAGGAGGAGAGGTTCTGGTGCGTATTCTCTATGGAGGTTGCTAGCTACGGTTCATCTTAAGTAGTGAAAACTGTGCTCGCACATGTGATAGCCCTATGTCTCCGTATATGCCCTATGAATTCTTGCCCTAGAACATTCCTGCTGTCCACACTTCAGTGTTCCTCCATACATGTGAGCGCTCCACTTGCCTCCACAATCCCTGCTCCTGACAGTGCTCCACTACTGGGATTATTATGCCACAATCGTTTGCGTATTGAAGAAGTGGTGCGATGAGAGAGTTGGTCTCTGGTGTCTGGTTGAACAACGAAGAAGCCACTTGGTCTTATGGAAATTAGGGTAAACGTTACCCGAATTATGTGAGCCTCTCGCTTCCGTCATCTAAGGAGTAATGGGCCAACAGCGTGGACGGGGGGGCGTCACAGCTTCTCCTGGCGAGTAGGTAGCTCTTGTGGGCAGATTCGGATCACCTGGGCATCACAACGCGAACTTCCTAGCCAATTAGCAACAGAACTTGGGTTTGGTTGCCAGTTCGCATTTATGTTTGTTCATTTTTTTCGTTTCCCTTCCACTTCTAGTGTAGTCCAAAACCAATTTTAGTTTGTCTCCTACTTGGCAGCAGTCTCTATTGGGTTAAATGCTATGGTACCGTAGCACCAGGGGGGGGTTACTGAACTGTCGACGATATATTCAAAGAAAACGGCAAGACCTTCTAGCATATCATACACCGAGCACTGTACAGTACACGATTGCCTGCAAAAGGTAAGACAAATATGGTATTAACTTAAAGATTAGACAAGACTAAGACCCAAGAGATATGATTTTATGGAGAAGGACAAACTGGAACTCTAGAGAAGCGGGGGCAGAAGAGAAAAGGGGAAAGGGGATAGAAAAGAAGAAAGAAAGAAATATAGCCGGTTAACTCAGAAAGAAGGCTGGTTGACAAATGCTAGTTATGCGGTTTGCATCTAAATCGACAGAGGTCTTGCGAAGGCCAATCTGACATGCGAAAATTATATATGGGGTGAAAATATGTGAGGGAACGAAGGAGGAGGAGGGACATGGATGAGGAAAGCAGAGAGATAAAATCCAGGCAGGAGGCGAGGAGGAAATACCGGTTGAGTGCGAGGGGGAGGACTAATCAGGTACAACAGTGTTGAACGGGTGACAAATTGTCAATTTTACTTGGAGGGCTAAGAGCTGTAGGGACGACACAGATGAGAGCGGAGGTAGAGGGGGAGCGAGTTTGGCTGAGGGAGTTCGCTATCTGAGGTCTTAGGAACAGGGTCCTTGGGGCTCGATACCCCTTCTTGTTCTCCGGGCCGAGGATCGGGGTGAATACTCGGGTGTTAAGGGTTGTGAGGTCCCTATTGGGATCTGATTTCCGGATGGCATGTCTACCAGACACTCGCGGCCGTGCGTGGGGGGCGGCAGGGGGGATGTCTAGACAACACGATCTGTTGTGCGGGAATTGGCATTCTCACGTAAAATCTTGACAATCTCATGATGCCCCTTGGAGAGGGCCAACGATAGTGGTGTTCGGCTCTTGTGATCCAGTACGGTGGTGCTGACGTCTTGCCGTTCTAAAAGGATCTTGACTACCGCGACATGCCCATGCCCAGCCGCCCACGAGAGTGGCGTTCGGCCGGATTTGGTGTCTGCCTGGTTGGGATTGACGTCCTCTCGCTCCAAAAGCAGCCTTACTACTGCGACATGCCCGCCCCTGGCCGCCCACGAGAGTGGAGTTCGGCCATAATAGGTGTCTACCAGGTTGAGATCGACGTCCTTCCGTTCCAAAAATATCCTTACCACCCCTTCATGCCCGTTCTCGGCAGCCCACGAGAGTGGCGTTTGGCCACAGAAGGTGTCTGCCTGGTTGGGATTGACGTCCTCCCGTCCAAAAAGTATCTTTACTACCCCCTCATGCCCAGCCTTAGCCGCCCACAAGAGTGGTGTTCGGCCACTCTCGGTGTCTGCCTGATTGGGATTGAGGTCCTTCCGTTCCAAAAATATCCGTACTACCCCCTCATACCCCTTCTCGGCAGCCCAAGAGAGTGGCGTTTGGCCATAGTTGTCGTCTACCCGGTTGGGATCGACGTCCTCTCGTTCCAAAAGCGCCTTTACTACCCCCTCATGCCCCTTCATAGCCGCCCACCAGAGTGGCGTTCGTTCACCGGTGTCTACTTGGTCAGGATTTACGTCCTCCCGTTCCAAAAGTGTCCTTACTACACCCTCATTCCCCTTCTCGGAAGCCCAGCAGAGTGGCGTTTGGCCATATTTAGTGTCTGTCTGGTCTGGATTGATGTCCTCTCGTTCCGACAGAATCTTCACAACCCCCTCGTACCCTTTTATTGCTGCCCATATGAGAGCCGTACACCCCGTGCAATCGCTTTGATTAAGATCCCACTTCTTCATCTCTAACACACTAGGGAGTAACTCCACTATCCCGAGAAATGATGCTCCATGGAGTCCAGTAAATCTCATAGGTCCTTCTGCCCCGCTAAAATATGGGCTAAATTGGGCCCTTTCACTCTTGTAGCGCAATAACAGTAATTGAGCAGATATATGCTCATCAAATCTATCGAGAAGCCTCAGCGCAAGAGTTTTAGCGTTTTCCGTCATCCCCATTCTTGCATGCTCGCCCCAGTAACAGGAAGCATATTCTAGAAGGGGCATTGTTATGGGGGCCAAGTCTAGAGTTGGCGAAAGGTCACAAACCGATCGATAATTCAGGTATGTCAAGCAAATCTCGGCAATTGTTGAATGGGGGTTACGGAATAGGGTCGGGTTACTGAAGAGATGCTCCTGCAGAGTGAAGTGCACTAGTCGGACTGTGGACGAAGACGCCTCGATGGTGACAAGACCAAGACAAGATGCCATGAGTGTCCGTAATGCTGGAATGTTTTCCAGATCCAGATCCAAGGACCCTACCTCCACCCCCAAGGCATGACGGAGCTCCTCGGCCCGTAATGGTCGTCCCGAATAGAGCACCAACATCAGCACCTTTACCCCGAGTAGTGATTTATTTCCCTTCTGCGCCTTCATCCGGGTTAGAGTTGCCGCGTAGGCGTCGCTCAGTCCATTGCCCCGTACCATCTCTTCAAGTTTCTTTCTTCGCTGGCGGATCGTCACCTCTCCTAGAACAGCATCGATGTGTAGCGTAACAAGGAGGAATCTACACACAATCGCTTGTAAGTATACATCAGTGATGCACTAGAAAAGCTAAATGTTCCTACGCACATATCAGATACCCTTTCCACCATAATCTTGATGATATCCGCCCGCAAACTATCGTTCATCGCCTCCGGCTCGTCGTCCATGTCTAACCTCATCTCCAGATAATTCTTGATATCATCTACCTTCGGACTGACGGGTATCAAAACCACCCTGGGGAAATGTCTTTGGATATCATCCTTGACATGGGGCCTCCCGGTGAGGAATATCCTCGTGTTAGACGACTCCCGAACGATATCTCTAAGCGACCTGAGAAGCTCTGGCAGATGCTTCGGAAGTAATTCGTCGAGCGCATCGATGCAGATGTAAACCTGGGGTAATGAAGCGATAGTCATCTTCAACATTCGCATCAAATCGGCAAGTAGTAGTCCCCTCCCACCAATCTCTTGTTTCCCTTGTTGAAACGCCTGGCGTAGGTAGATCGGGATGTCGCCCTTGCCGACTAGCTGTTTTAGAATAGCTCCCATCATGTTGGTGATCGTGTGCTCTTGCTGAGCAAGGTAGTCGCAGTACAGGCATGCAACCGTGATATCTTCATTTCTTGCCTGATCGCATAAGCCGTCGATCACTAGTGAACTAGTATTTTTTACCATTAGTCGTGGTCGCTTGGTTAAAGAACCCTGCTACTTACCTCATATATGTTTTCCCCACCCCCGGACCCCCAGAGCAAAACAATACAGCCTTACCGGCTCCACCCTCACCCCCTCTCCACTCCTGAAACTCTCTTGTTTCCAAAAGCCATTCCCCAACACCAGCAAGCCGGTCGTTACGCACGCCGTGATGTCTGTTATTAGGTTCTAGTGGAGAGAGCCAGCGCATGATCTGCGCATCCTCATCAGACTTATAGATGGTGGTGTTGAAACTACCCGTTATATTTCCGCTGTGGTAATTGCCATCGCCGATGATGACGGAATGTGTATGCGGAACCTCGGCCATGGTGTTCTATACAAAGCCCTTGTTAGAAATAGAAATAGCAGTGCAATCTGTCGTAGTATCGCGGGAGTTTAGGGACTTTCTATGAACAGAGATGAAGAAAGCGGGGCGATGTGGCTCGTGGTGTAAAAATTCTTGAGTGGTACTTAGTCCCCTCCACCCTTGGAAGATGCATGACTAATATGTGACATGGAAGAACTTCCCAATCAGAGCTTCTCCCCTTAAGCGCGCGGTTATATTCCCAATTCCTCGACTACCGTACTTCTACGAACTGCCATCCTGGGGCCTATGGCCAGAAAGACGAGCCATCGAAACCTGAGGAAATGGCCCTTCTCTCTTTAAAGCATTATAATATTATTATGCGGTCGATAGAAATAATTTTCCAGCCTTTAATGACCCCACTACCGAGGTACCGGTACTGCTCCTAAGTTTTGTATGTTCCACAGGGGGTAAGGGGAGCAACTCTACAGTAGTTTGTGGAATACAAAACTTAGGCGCTGTACCTCCGTAGTGTACCAGGGGTCGTTTGGTCTGGTTTGGTTAGTCTACGGTAGCTTGGTAAACCCATTCTATCAGGTGTGGCATATTTCACTAAATTTGAAAAGGGGGTCCTGCTAGTCTATGCACAGCCCTAGACCATACACCAAGTTCGTCGGTAAGGATGTCACTTCCGGGTGAAGGAGCGCAAGTAAGGTCTCCACCGCACGGCATCCGGGAATCGGTTATTTTTAGGACCCTCCGCGTATCGCTGACCCGCACACGGATGCCCCAAGTTTCTTCTGCGATATGAGCAAGTTCGGGAGCGAGTGACGATTTATGATCTCTTGGTGACTTCCGCATGAGACCCCTCAGCCCCTGAGCTCCGTGGCGGCATACCTCAACTTCTCCGGGGGCTGCTAAAAGTACCATCGGACGCGAGCACAAAAGGAAACCGTGAGAAGTGAGAAAGAAATTTTCTCAGATGAGATCAAGGAACTAAGTTAGTCTAGAGGTAGGGAAAGTTTGGAAATAAAAAGAGGGCTTGGGAGGATGGATGATGTTTTAGGGGAAACACTCAAGCACGCGGCTGTATCTACTGTTCCGTAAAACTTTTGACAATTGGAAATTACTACGATACTAGTGTGACAGTAAGAGGGTTTGGTATTCCTAGCTAGACTGATAGCGTTGGATTAATCAGGGTCCCGGAGTTCACATTTCCTGCACGGACACTCCAGGTGGGTGAGGTTTGAACAGGCGTCGTATCCGATAACATTGCGCAACATTCTGGGCTCAGGATTTCTCACCTTTTTTTATTTTTATTAAACATCGTGGGTTGCAGCTGCAGGGCTGTCGGGTAGTTGCTTAGGCTATGAAGCTGTCTTGGTTGTCACCAGTACTATCCATAGCGGGTCACTTGCAAATCTCCTCCCTCTCTCTTCTCCACATCAGCCTTTTATCTTCCGTACTGAAAGAAAGATATGCAGGCTAGTTTGTCTAAATTCAGAAGCACAAGATGTATCAGCCAACAATCGTCCCTACCAAGAAATTCTGCTTGGAAAGGTAAACCATCCAAGTCACGGTCAATTCCGCTCTCCTCATCTAATCGGCAAACCTCTCACCCGAGAAGAGCACACAGAAAGAAAGAAATCTAAGCGAAAGGAAAGCCCAACCTTGTCCGATTGTCCGACTATCCAGGCACAGGTGATCCTCCTCTTAAGCCTGCTCTCCCAAAGTTAGGTTTTTTCGCCCGTTGCCTGAAAAAAACCACTACTATTGTTGTCGGCATCCTGAAAAGAAAGATCATCCCCTCATACGGTGGTACAAGTCCTAAGTTTCGTAGGTTCCACAAGCGAGCTTGCTGCCTTCAACCCCTGTGGAACCTGCGGGACTTAGGCCCGTACCTCAGGAGTTGAGCCTCTGCCCTCACCCCTGTCAACCAAGATTAAGCAACAACTACCCCTGTAATAAACGTGACACCCCCCCACCCACCATTCAATACAGGCTCTGCGTACTTCCCTCCTCAAGCAAAGGCATATCATGAACCATTACCCATTCTGTCTGGGTCGTGCGCACACTAGCTAAGATATGCAAACCAAGTAAAGCCAGATTTATCCTCCGCGGTGCCCAACTAGCAGTTGGCGCAAACGCTCTATGCCGACTGCTGTTTACTGGGCTTCGCTCGCTTCTTATCATTTCTAACACTCTTCATCCGTTGACATACTCGCCGTCCCTCTTCCGTAAAAACTGGAATAAGTTACACACTAAGACGTCTAGAATCTGCATCCCTTGGATTAGGGGGAAAAAAACACAGCGAAAAATCTCCCCTTCAGCCTTCCGCGGGGGACAAACGAAGAAAGAGAAAAAGTTTGGACCTTATTACGAGAGGCGACTTCAACCTCTTAGCACGAGGTCCGATTATCCCATTTTTTTTACGGTATTCCCTGCTTTGCCACCACGGCCGTTCGAATTTTTTTCGTCCCTACCTGAGCACAGCTACTGTAGGATAAACACGTGATGAAACAAGGTATGCTTGTACTAGACGGGCTTGGCATTCCGGCATCTAGTCGCGTTATCAGATTACTCAACGGGACGCCCACAGAGGAAGTTTCAATTTCGTGAGGCCGTCATCACTCGTCACTCGGCTACTTTTAAGGTAGAAAGGAAGGTACTGTAAAGTTACCCACGATACGATACAGTACCATACTGTAACGTACATTAAAGTTACCCGGTGGCGTTTGCCGATCGTCATGAAGCCTCAAATCATACCCGAGTGCTGAGCCCTTTGAGTATTAAAAGACTGAGAAATGCAATTGCGTCACCAATCATGGTTGTTAGCTGCTTGATCTGGCCCGCACTGAATTTCAGGGTTTCACACCGCCCAAGAGACAACAGGGACAACAGCAATAGTAATAATTATTAATATTATGATAACAAAATTTAATAGAGAAGCGAACAAGAGGTAAATCTTAGCTCTAAGACGTAATCAACCAGTTGGTGTATCTGCCATTGGAGGACGAAGGAAGGCTATACTCGCGCTCTAGGTGTGGGATACTCCTGGCCACATATTCCCTGCTCTATCGGGGCTGGAATTGAAATGGATGGGATCAGACCTTCAGCGAGCTGTGCTTCTTGAAACAGCCTTGTCGAGCTTGTCCTGCACTAGTTTCTTCATGAATTTGCCACCTCCGGAAGTGTTTCTAGAGGAAGTGTCCGGCCAATTGTCAATTTTTCTACCACGGCGGGATGATACATGAACCCCCATGAATCAGAGGCCGAGGGTAACGTGGAATTACCGGCAGAGCCAGTGTGTTGACTCTGAAACCCCAACTCAAGAAATCTCGTGGTGAGGGCCCTTCCATGTGCATCTGCAAATGCCACGGAAGGCGTAAACTTGTGGTAGGCATAGGTTTTCTGATTGCGTAACCTAGGTTTAGAGGTACTGGGAAGGTTGTCCGTCTTTGGATTTGCCCTACGAAGCTCTTCCTCCATACCTACACCACCGTGCTGGTATTCTGCCTACTGATTTGGTATGGTAAATTTCCATGTGGATTTCTTGTGGGTCGGGGAAAGCTGGCTGATCTGCATCAAAGTTTCTACATATGAGAGAGCAACTCTTGCACCCGAGAACACAGGAGACCCAGTTACCAACTTATTTCTTTGAGACCAAGCCTCATAATGGTTCGAGCTGGGCGGCGAATTCTCGAACCCGGCCGACCTAGTGTTCCAAAGGGCCAGGGGCCCATTGCGGAGACTACCAAGAGCCCCGGATGGCACTGGACAGCCTCTAGCAGTCTTTCCAGGGCTACAAAATCCAGGGACGGCATTCTTCGGGTCGGGCGCGGGGGCCTGTAAGGTGAGACAGTGCTTTTCAGAGGCAGGAGCGCGACTACAGGCTTGCCAAGGGGCAGCGGGGGAGATGCGGGGCGGGGGTATTTTTTGTATTAACAAATTACCGATTTTAAATGATTTTCTCTCTTCCTCTTCATTCGATCCCTTTTGTCCCTCTCAACTAGCTCACCGATTGTGTGGAGGGGTTTTTTCTTTCTTTTTGGGTTTAGCAGAAAAGAGTAGAGTGTGGTGAGGTGGGAACATGTAATATACCGGTCCTCACACGCGCACAAACTGATGTAGGACTGATATTATCCTTTCCTTTTTCCTATCCGCGAGCGTGAGCAGGGCGTAATCAAAATTGTACAATTCTCATAAAGTTCTGATTACCAGTTTGTGGGAATACCTACTGTTTCCCTTGAAGAGAATCTTTGTTTAAAAAGGTTGCAGGTCCATAGCCCACCTCCCCGACACTGTCCTGGCTCCCATTCTCTAATCTCCCGCTCGCCGACGCCCGCAGATTGCGTAGGTCAATTGACATGGTTGTTTATTTCTTTTACTTATTTACCCTCGTATCCCCGGTACAGCAGAGATGCGGGTACTGGACCGGACACTTCCCAGGGCGACCTACTCCCTGACGTTCAAGTTCTTCAACCTTTTCGTCGAGAAATACGTTTATCCCTATCGTCTCAAGCTGCGATATACATCCCCCATCATCATGAACCTTTCATGTTGCCCCACTGCCACGGGAAAGGTGAAAAAAGTGGAGAGAGATACCTACCGGACCCTCCCAGCTAGGCACCAACACCCCTAGGAAGGAAATTGTACTGCCCGAGCGTGGTAGTACTTGCGGATTCGCTGAGGACTGCTCGCGCTACCAAGGGTGGCCAGTGGGGGGGGGTGGATAGCTAAAGCAAAACTTCTAGCTGACGATGTGCGAGAGGGTTTACTGCCGGGGTGTTACTCACACGAACCCCCTTACACTAACAACACCACTGCTATACCTAAACCCAGGAGCCGTGTAAGACCTTCCAGACGACCTACAGTAAGTCACCTCATTAGTATACCATATACGAGCATCCGAATACACGGCCGGGAATGACCCGAGAGCACAATGGAGGATGAATCAGGATAAAAGCTGCAATGGGCACCAAAAACTCCATTGATCTATGTTCACCTCCGGGAGGATTTCCGCAGGTCCCAAGTTCAGGGAGGACCTTTGTATTTTCTATTTAAGTCGTTTGTTGCACCATAGATATGAAGGAAAGACAAGATAAAAAATCCGAAGAATCTACGGGCTTTTCCTCTTTGACTCACTTCATGCCTTGTGCTATGGCCTGTCTTTACGCAATTGGCATCTCATAACAACAAGCATAAGGTGGTTTCCTCTGATTGCTGGTTCCGGCTATCACTACTGGGGGTGAGTGAGAGCTAGTGATCGCGTTGAAGGAGATGGCCTGTTTTTCACTTGATTCATTGTAGAAGCAGAGATTGGTAGGAAGGGGGGGTTTTTTTTTTGCTTGACACTTTATTCTACATTGTTTTCCTAGGTTGTAGGCTATATCACACACAGTCGGTGTCCTGTTGATATCCACATGGGCTTTTCGCCGGTATTAAATGCAACATACTAGTAATGTGCAGTAGCCAAGAGTTAACTTTAGGGTTTATATAACGAAATTGGGATCCTGGGTAGATGGCATCGGACATGCGGATGGGCTCGTCGCAGATTACGACCGAAGGAGTGTATGCATATTGGAGGCATGGAGCGGGTCTTCGTCATGTATTTAAGTCCTGTGATGTTTTATAGATCTTATCAAGAACAACACCCCTCCTTTTCGTGCACGGGAGGCCTCGAACAGTGGTAGGAGGGATGTTGTGTAAAATGAGTGGATGGTGATCACCTGGTAGTATTGAGAGAAGTTGCTGGAAGGAGATAGGCCTGCTGTTTGCGAATAGTACAGGGCTTCTCCGGGCTGAGCGTCGACTTCTATGATATATTTACTTGTAATGTACTGGCACATGATTGCTCACAAGACGTAAGATAAATATGGTATTAACTTAAGGATTAAACGAGGCGAAGACCCAAGAGATATGATTTTTATAAACAAGGTCTAACTAGAACTTAAGGGAAGGGGGTGGGGGGAGAAAAGGAGGGGGGAAAGAAAGAAGGAAGGAAATATGGCCGGTTAAATCGGGGGGAACGCCGATTAACAAATGCTAGTTATGATACATTTAAATCGACGGAGGGCTCGCGATTCGCGAAGACCAATTGTACATGCGAAAATTATATATGGGCTGAAAGTATGTGTGGGGGCGACGGAGGAGGGGCGTGAACGAGGAAAGTAGAGAAAAATCCAGAGAGGAGGCGGTGAGGAAATACCAGCTGAGTGCGAGGGGGCGGATTGATCGGGGTAGTGTTGGATGGGTGTTAGCTTTGCTTGGAGGGGCTAAGAGCTATAGGGGCGACACAGATGAGGGTGGAGGTAGTAGGGTGGGTTTAGCTGAGGTGGGGTCGCTATCTGAGGGCTAGGAACAGGGTCCTTGAGGCTCGACGACCCTTCTCGGCCATCGGGCGAGAGGGTGGGGGTGCAGGTTTGGGCGTCGGGGTTTGTGAGGTTGCTATTGGGATCTGATTTCCAGATGGAATGTCTGCCGGACACTCGTCGCCATGCATAGAGGACGGCGGGAGGGATGCTTAGACGCCAAGATGTGCCGCGCGGGAATTGGAATTGTCACGTAAGATCTTCACAACTTCATCATATCCTCGAGAGAGGGCCAGCGATAGTGGGGTTTGGCTTTCGTGATCTAGTGCGGTGGTGCTGACGTCTTGCCGTTCTAAAAGAATCTTGACTACGGCGACATGCCCATGCCCAGCCGCCCACGAGAGTGGCGTTCGGCCGTATTCGGTATCTGCCTGGTTGGGGTTGATGTCCTCTCTTTTCAAAAGCATCCTTACTGTCCCCTCGTGTCTGGTTAGAGCCGCCCACCAGAGTGGGGTTAGGCCATGGGGGTCTGCCTGGTTTGGATTGACATCCTCTCGCTCCAAAAGCATCTTTACTACCCCCTCATGCCCCTCCTTAGTGGCCCACAAGAGTGGCGTTCGGCCGTATTTGATGTCTGCCTGGTTGGGATCGAGGTCCTCCCGTTCTAAAAGTATCTTTACTACCCCCTCATGCCCATTCTCAGCCGCCCACGAGAGTGGTGTTTGGCCACATTCGGTGTCTGCCTGGTTTGGATTGACGTCCTCCCGTTCTAAAAGTATCCTTACTACCCCCTCGTGCCCATTCATGGCAGCCCACGAGAGTGGTGTTTGGCCACATTCGGTGTCTGCATGGTTGGGATTGACGTCCTCCCGTTCCAAAAGTATCCTTACTACCCCCTCATGCCCATTCTCAGCCGCCCACGAGAGTGGTGTTTGGCCACATTCGGTGTCTGCCTGGTTGGGATTGACGTCTCCCCGTTCCAAAAGCATCTTTACTACCCCCTCGTGCCCATCCATGGCAGCCCACGAGAGTGGTGTTTGGCCACATTCGGTGTCTGCCTGGTTGGGATTGACGTCCTCCCGTTCCAAAAGTATCCTTACTACCCCCTCGTGCCCATTCTCGGCCGCCCATAAGAGTGGTGTATGGCCATATTCGGTGACTACTTGGTTGGGATTGACGTCCTCCCGTTCCAAAAGTATCCTTACTACCCCCTCGTGCCCATTCATGGCAGCCCACGAGAGTGGTGTTCGGCCAAAGTCGGTGTCTGCCTGGTTGGGATTGACGTCCCCCCGTTCCAAAAGCATCTTTACAACGCCGTTATGCCCCTCTTGAGCCGCCCACAAGAGTGGCGTTCCGCCCTCTACGGTTTCCGCCTGGTTGGGATCAACATCCTCTCGTTTAAGAAGCACCTTTACCATCTCCTCATGCCCATCCTGAGCCGCCCACAATAGTGGCGTTAAGCCAGTGCGGCTGCATCCCTGGTTTGGATTGACGTCCTCCCGCTCCAAAAGTATCTTTACTACCCCCTCATGCCCATTCTTGACAGCCCGCAAGAGTGGCGTTCTATCAGAGTGGATGTCCGCCTGGTTGGGATTGATGTCCCCTCGTTCCAACAAGATCTTTACAACCCCATCGTACCCTTTTATTGCTGCCCATGTGAGAGCCGTACGCCCCATGCAATCGCTTTCATTAAGATCCCAGTCCCTCGTTTCTAATACACTAGAAACCATCTCCACTATCCCGAAAAATGATACTCCGTGGAGTCCTGTAAATCCCACAGGTCCCCCCGTCCTGTCAAAATATAGGTCCCAGGTCCCTTTGCTCCCACAGCGTAATAACAGTAACTGAGCAGATATATGCCCATCAAATCTATCGAGAAGCCTCAGCGCAAGAGCTTTAGCGTTTTCCGTCATCCCCATTCTTGCATGCTCGCCCCAGTAACAAGAAGCATATTCTAGAAGGGGCATTGTTAAGGGGGCTGAGAGTAGAGTTGGAGAAATGTCACAGATTGATCGATAATTCAGGTATGTCAAGCAAATCTCGGAAATTGTTGAATGGGGGTTAAGGAATAAGGCCGGATTACTTAAGAGATGCTCCTTCAGAGTGAAGTGTACTAGTCGGACTGTGGACGAAGACGCCTCGATGGTGACAAGACCAAGGCAAGATCCTAGTAGTGTCAGTAACGAAGGAACGTTTTCAGGATCAAAATCCGAGGACCCTATCTCCACCTCCAAGGCATGACAGAGCTCTTGGGCTAGTAACGGCCGTTCCGAATACAACACCCACATCAGAACCTTTAGCCCGAGTACTGATTTATTTCCCTTCTGTGCCCTCACTCGGGTAAGAGTTGCCGCATAGGCGTCGCTCAGTCCGTTGCCATGTGCCATCTCTTCAAGTTTCTTTCTCCGCTGGCGAATCGTCACCTCTCCCAAAACAGCATCGATGTTTAGCGCAACAAGGAGGAATCTACACACAATCGCTAGTAAGTATACATCGGTGATAGTCTGGAAACGCTAAATGTTCCTACGCACATATCTGATATCTTTTCCATCATAATCTTGATGATATCCGCCCGCAAACCATCGCTCATCGCCCCCGGCTCGGCGTCCATGTCTAACCTCATCTCCAGATAATTCCTGATATCATCTGTCTTCGGACTAACGGGTATCAAAACTACCCGCGGGAAATATCTCTGAACATCTTCCCTAACATGGGGCCTTCCGGTGAGGAATATCCTCGTGTTAGGCGACTCCCGAATGATATCTCTAAGCGACTTAAGAAGCTCTGGCAGATGTTTCGGTAAGAATTCATCGAGCGCATCGATGCAGATGAAAACCTGGGGCAATGAAGCGATAGTCATCTTCAACATTCGCATCAAATCCGCAAGTAGCAGTCCCCTGCCACCAATCTCTTGTTTCCCTTGTTGGAACGCCTCGCGTATATAGATCGGGATGTCACCCTTGCCGACTAGTTGTTTTAGAATAGCTCCCATCATGCTGGTGATGGTCTGCTCTTGTTGAGCAAGGAAATCGCAGTACAGGCATGCAACCGTGATATCTTCATTCCTTGCCTGGTCGCATAGGCTGTCGATCACTAGTGAACTAGTATTTCTAACTATCAGCCGTGTCGCTTGTTTCAAAGAATGCTGCCACTTACCTCATATACGTCTTCCCCACTCCTGGACCCCCGGAACAAAGCAATACAGCCTTATCGACTCCACTCTGACCCCCTCTCCACTCTTGAAACTCTCCCGTTTCCAAAAGCCAATCCCCAACACCAGCAAACCGGTCGTTGCGCACGCCGTGATGTCTATTATTAGGCTCTAGTGGGGAGAGCCAACGCATGATCTGCGCATCCTCATCAGACTTATAGAAGGTGGTGTTGAAACTACCTGTTATGTTGCCGGACTGGTAATTGCCATCGCCGATGTTGACGGACTGTGTATGCAGAGTGTGGGCCATGGTACTCTATAAAAAATTCTTATTAGAAGTAGAAATGGCAGGGCAATTTGTAGTGGTATTGCGGGGGGTTGGAGACTTTCTATGAAGAGATGAAGAATGAGGGGTGATGTGCTTGGTGGTGCGACAATGCTTGAGCGGCGCTCAGCCGCCTCCATCCTGGGAGGATCCATGACTAATACTATGTGGCATGGAAGAGCTCCCCATCCAGAGTTTCTCCCTTTCACAGCGCGATTATATACCTAATTACAAACTGGCGTCCTTGGGGCCATGGCTGGAGAGACGGGTCATCAAAACCGGAGGAAACAGCCCTTCTCTTTTTAAATCACCTCATGGGATCAGCAGAAATAGTTTTCTTGTTTTTAATAACATCCTCACCACTGGCTACATCGTGCAAGGTGAATCGCGTTTTGCCGGTTATGAGAACTACGGTATTATTGCTTTAGCGTTTTCTACAGTACTTGTACCTAGGAGCTGGAAGTGGGGGACGAGAAGGGTTGGTGTGCCAGGGGTTGATTGGTCCGGTTTGGTTAGTCTAGCTTGGTAACCAAATTCTATCAAGTGCGGCATATTTCACTAAATTTGGGGGGACCTCGTGCTAGCCTATTCCTCCATGCACAGTACGGTATTGGATCATACACCAAGTTCGTCGGTAAACACGCAAGTCACCCCCGGATGAAGAAGCGCAAGTAAAATCCCCACCCCACGGCAATGTTGCAATGAAGGGGGCGGTTCGATCAAAAAATGATTGAAGGCGAGGAACCCGCTTTTTCAAACCGGGGGGTTATAAGATAGAACCCCTTCTAACAAATCGGTAAACAATGATATTTGAGGGCAGTCGGAGGCAAAGAAACAAATGAAATGATAAGAAAAGGGAGCAAAATGTAGTAGAAAAGGCAAATAAACTAGCACTGGTACTCCACTTCCCCGGCTTCTGAGCAATAAATACTCACATATCTGGGCTAAAGGTCAGAGTTCCTGCTAGTTTTGCTTACTAAGAAATTAAAGAACCCCCCGGGTTCGATTATCAAAGGCCTTCTTTGCAACACTGCCCCACGGCACCTGGGAATTAGTCACTTATACCCCCCGCGTATCGTTTACCCGCACGCGGATGTCCCAAGTTGGTTCTACGATAAGCGCAAGTTCGGAAGCGAGTGATGATCTATGATCTCTCAGTAACTTCCGCTGGAGAGCACGGTAGCCGGATATTTCTACTCCGCCGGGGCCTACCAAAAGTATCACCCGATGCGAGCACAAAAGAAAACTATTAGAAGAGAGAATAAAATGTTTTCAGATGACATCAAGGAAGTAAGTTGGTCTACTTATTCTCCTCCGCACAAGTCAGCCTTTTATCTTCCGGTAAACCAAATCAATACGACTAGTGTTACTGCAATTCTTATTTCACTTTTCGTTTCACACATTGGATTCACACCTTGCATCTTCCGTAATGAAACAAAGAAATACAAGCTAGTTCGTCTACCTTCAGAATCACAGATGTGCGAGCTAGCAATCGTCCTATCAAGGAATACCTCCTGGAAGGAAAAACCACCCAAGTCACGATCAATTCAATTCTCCTAAACTAATCTGCAAACCGCTCACGCGAGAAGAATCCACAGAAAGAAAGAAATCTAAGCGAAAGGAAAGCCCAACCTTGCGCAGTTGTCCGATTATCTAGGCACAGGTAATCCTCCTCCAAAGCCTACTCTCCCGAATTTTAAAAAAAAATTCCCCCGTTGTCCGAAAAAACCCATTACTATTGTTGTCGGCATCCTAGAGAAGGAAAAGAAAGACTGTCCCCTCATACCGAGGTACTTGTACCTAAGTTTTGTAGGTTCCACAAGCGAGCTTGCAGCCTTCACCCCCTGTGGAACCTGCGGGGCTTAGGCCCGCACCTCAGTTGAGCCTCTGCCCTCCCCCCTGTCAGCCAAGACTAAGCAATACAACTACCCTTGTAATAAACGTGACACCCCACCCACCCACCGTTCAATACCAGCTCAGGGTACTTCCCTCTCTAAGCAAAGGTATATCATGAACCACTATCCATTCTCTCTAAGTCCGAGTCGTGCACAGGCTGGCTAAGATATGCAATCTAAGTAAAGCCAGATTTCTCCCCCACAGTACTGTGGGGGCAAAAGATGAATCAGGGGCTTTTGTTTTTATTTAATTGTGGTTTTCATTGCTAGCTAGCTCTATAGATAAGGTGGCGGGCAAGAGGCTACGATGCAGATGTTGGGCATGGACGAAGCGTGATGCTAGGAGATGTGGAGGCTATGGGGATTACGTGAGCCGGAGGTTGGTTTACAAGGGCCATAAGCCTCGCTGTATTTTACAGGAGAGACCACGATTGTGCGAACAAGCACAGCAGTGAAGACTGTGGGAACGGGAATTCGTTTGTGTGCCTTGGATTTAGGCCTTTGTTTCTTCATGATATCTTGCGTGTCTACCGGTGACTAGGTTTTCTTTTCCTGCCCACTACCTTCCTTTCTTTTCCTTACCTCGTCCTTGACCGGGAGTAGGGTTTTCAGTACCCGACTAGCAGTTGTGCGAGCGCTCTATGCCGACTGCTGTTTCCTGGGCTTCGCTCGCTTCTTATCATTTCTAACGCTCTTCATCCATTGCCCTACCGACCGTCCCTCTGCCGTAAAAACTGGAATAAGTTAAGCCCACACTAAGACTTCTAGAATTCCATCCTTTGGATTAGGGTGAAAAACAAACCAAAAACTCTGTCTTTCAGCCGCCCACCGACACATGAAAAGAAGAAGAAAGTCCGACTTTACTAGGAGAGGCGACTCCAACGCCCTAGCGTGAGGTCCAGTTATTCCAGTTTTTACGGTATTCCCTGCTTTCCCACCACAAGTGTCCGGATTGTTTCGACCCCTACCCGAGTACAGTTATGACAAACACACGATTAAGCAAGATAAATTTATGCGGGATACTGGACCACCTTGGCATTCTTGCATCTGGTCGCATTATCAGATCACACAAGGAGTGCCCAGAGGAATTTTTAATATCGTGGAACCAGCATCGCCTGTCACTCGGCTAATTCCAGGGTTCGAACGCTGAGGTACGGTAAAGCATCTCCGATACGATACGGTACCGTCCAGCGACGCACGGTAAACTTACCTGGTGTCGTTTGCCGACCGTCGTGAAACCTCAGATCACACCCGAGTGCTGAGTCTTTTGAGCATTGAAAAATCTGAAAAATCTGACTGCCCCGCCAAGCATAGCAAGTAGCTGTTTGATCTAGCCAGCACTGAATTTTACTGTTTCACAGCGCCCAAGGGACAACAGCAACAGCAACAACAATAATAATTATTATTATAATATCAAATACCAACGCGAACACGAGGCAAATCCTAACTTCAAGAGGTGATAAACCGTAGGTGTATCTGCTACTAGAGGAGAGAGGAAGGCCACACTAGCCATGTAGGCGTGGAATAATACAGGCCACATATTCCCTCCTCGGCCGGGACTAGAATTGAAATGGATGGAGTCGGACCCCCGGCATGCTATGCTCCTCGCGGCAACCTAGTCCAATTAACCCTGCACCCATTTCTTCATATCGTTTGCCACCTCCGGAGGTGTTTCCGGAGGAAGTACCCAGCCAGGTGTAGATTTTACCATGGAAGGACGATACATGAGCCCTTATAGAGGAAAAACAGGCAGAGGGTAACATGGAATTCCCAGTAGAGCCAGCACCTTGACTCGGAAACCCCGGCCTCAAGAACTCTTGTGATGGGGAGCGTTCCCTGTGCATTAGCAAATGGTACCGCAAGCATGGATTTGCAGTGGGAATAGGTCTCTGATTCCGTAACTTAGGTTTAGAGGCACTGGGAAGGTTGTCCGTCTTTGGATATGCCTCATGAAGCTCTTCATCTATAACTTGACCACCGTGCTGGTATTCGGAATACTGATTTAGTACAGTAGAAGCTGCTCTTAGATTTCTTGCGGGTCGGGTCGGGGAAAGCAGTAGCCGCCTGATCTGCATCAATGTTCCTACATGTGAGAAAGAAACTCTTACCGCTAAGAACACAGGGAACTTAACCACTAGCTTAGCTCTTCTAGACCACGCCTCGTAACGGGTCTGCTTGGGCCATAAATTATCAAACCTTGCCGACCCAGTGTTCCGAAGATCCGGGGGACTGCCGGTGGGGGACTGCCAAGAGCCCCAGACGGAGCTAGACTATCTCTAGAAGTCTGTCTAGGGCCTTGAAATCAGAGGACGGAAGCCTTTGGGTTGGACGGGGGGTCATATAAGGTGAGACAGTGCTTTTCGCGGGTATATGTACAAGTAACAAGTAGAACGGCAGGCTAGCCAAGGGATGTCAGGAGAGATACCTGACTACGGGGGACTGTTGGGAATAGCGATGTTGCTTGCAATAGAGGCAATGACGGGACTGAATGACCATACAGAGTGGAGCGAGGTAGTTCAAGTGGGCGAGAGGAATTTGTGTTGAAGCGATTAAGACATCTTGTGAAAGGAAATGAAAGTGTCAGAAGTCTTGAAGAAGCAAAAATCACAAAAGCGAATAGGAGTGTAGAAGTCGAGATTGTTTTGTGTTGTTGTTTGTTGAGTGAAGGCGAGGGAGCACACAAGCAAGGAAAAATTCAAGGTAAAGAAAAGTACCCCAGGAAACGACATGACAAGAAGCCACGGTTTCCAACGGAAAGAGAGCAAAGCAAACACAAGGGCGAAGGAAAATCCATAGTAGAAAAACTTTCAACGCTTGTGTGTCCCACAAGTGTATACGTGGGCTGCGCTGGTGCCTATGGGTGCGGGCATTCCCAACACGGGCTATTGAAAATAATCAATGAACAGAAAATGATCGGCAATGAAGGTTTTACGCAGCTGGGTAGAGTAGCTGAAGTAGAGACAAAGAGTTTGTATCGGGGGGGCTAAGGAGTTGATAATTGATTGAGTTGAGTGTAAAAAGGAAATTCTTAAGTTAAGAACAGGAAGTAAGGGATGAAGCGAGGAAAAGACGGGAGGAACAAGTAGGAGATTTTTTTGCAGCTTGGGTGTCCCTCCGCGGGCGCATACGCGTACTGTACAGCTGCAGCCTCGGAATGCCGGCATTTCTCATACCAAGTGAGGCTATTTCCAATAGGTGATATAGGTTTTACCGAGGGAAAGGATTGCACCAGATCCTAGGGCTCGGACGGGAATGGAAGTGCCGGGAGAGGTCTCTTGTAGAATTGCAATCACGCAGGAAAGAGAGAGGGTTGGCCAAAAAGATGGGGGTGAATTTTTTTTCAACACCAGGCTTGGTCTTGTATGGACTAGTCCTGGGCTGGGGAGGGGTCAGTGATATGATGTGACTTGGCAGAGAAACATAACACTGTTAGAAATGATCCCTGGCTAGCCGGATACTCTAAGCGGTGGGTGTAATGAAGAGCCCACGCGGCCGCATATTCTGTGCAGAAAGTATGGAGAGAGTTTCATTGAAGGTTAGAGTGTGAGAGAGATTGAAGGTTAAACAAGAGTTATGTTGAGACGAGTTTCATTGCATTCGTTTATGGCTAAGAGAGAACCATTTAGAAAAGGGAAGTGAAGAGAATGAAAAGAAGAAAAAGAGAGAGCAAAGACGACAAGGGAGCACCACAACCAATGACAATCGGGATGGCCTCATGACGAAGCTTCGGCTAAAAACCCATGATATCCAACAAAGGCGCCCCCAGAGGAAGTTTCAATTTCATGAGGCCATCATCGCTCGTCACTCGGCTAATTTTAGGGTGGAAAGGGAAGGTACGGTAAAGTTACCCACGATACGATACGGTACTATACGGTAACGCACGGTAAACCTACCTGGTGTACTGACCGTCATGAAGCCCCAAATCGTACTCGAGTAGAGTACTAAGTCCTTTGGGTATTGAGAGGCAGAAATCCGATTTGCCCACCAAGCACAGCTGATAGCCACTCGCTCCGGCTCGCACTAAATTTACTACTCCACACTGTGCAAGGGATAATGGCAACAACAACAACAGTACTTGTAATAATTATAATATCAAATAGAGATGTGAACAAGAGGCAAATATTAGCTTCAGGATGCAATCAGCCCATGGGCCTATCTGCTGCTAGAGGAGAGCGGGGGTTATACTAGCCCTGTTGGATGGGGATACTACCGGCCACATATTCCCTCCTCTATCTGGACGGGAATTGAAATGGATGAAATGGTATCTTTGTCGGGCCATGCTCCTCGCGATAACATCATTCGACTCATCCTGCGCCAGTTTCTTCCTGGAATTTGCTACCTCCGGGGGTGTCTCTAGAGGAAGTGTCTAGCTAGGAGTCAGTCTATCATGGCAGGAGGATACATTAACCCTCACGGAGGGAAAGTAGAGGTAGAGGAGCTCCCGGCAGAGTCAATGTGTTTACTCTGAGACCCCAACCCCAAGAAATCTCGGGGTCAGGGCCTTTCCATGTGCATTCGCAAATGCCACGGAAAGAATGGACTTGGAGTGGGCATAGGTTTTCAGATTCAGTAACGTAGGTTTAGAAGCACTGGTAAGGGTTTCCATCTTTGCATATGCCTCATGAAGCTCTTCCTCTGTAGCTTCACCACCCTGATGGTATTCTGCCTACTGATTTAGTGTGGAAAGAAGTTGCTAGTGAATTTCTTGCGGGTAGGGGAAAGCGGGCTGATCTGCATTAAAGTTTCTACATGTGAGAAAACAACTCGTGCGGCTGAGGACACAGGAAACCCAATCACCAACTTATGTCTTTGAGGCTAAGCTTTTTAATGGGTCGAGCTTGGCGATAAATTCTCAAACCTGGCCGACCCGGTGTTCCGAAGGTCCAGGAGCCACGCGGGGGTACCACTATACCAAGAGCGCCGGGAGGGGATGGACTACCTCTAGTATGATAATCTATCTAGGGACGCAAAATTCGAGGACGGTCTTCTGTGGGTCGGACGGAGGGGGTCTGTAAGGCGAGACAGGGGGTTTCGCAGGTAGGGCTAGGACTACAGGCCCGAGGGGCGGCTGGGGGAGATGAGGGGCTGGGGCATTTTCGTATTAACAGATTACCGATTTTATAATTTTTTTTTCTCGATTCCTTTTGTCCCTCTCAACTGGCCCGCCGACTGTGGGGGGGGTTGAGTTTAGCAGAGTGGAGTAGGGTGTTGTGAGGTGAGAACACGTAATATACCCCCCCTCACACATGTACACTGATGTAGAATTGTTCGTTCGTGATGCTATCTTTTTCTTTTCCTATCAGTGAGTGTGAGTAGAGCGTAACCGGTCTTATATTTCTCGTGGGGTGCTGATTACCGGTTTGTGGAAATGGGCCACGATGTTTCCTGTGAAGAGAATCTATTGGTTAAAACGAGTGCGGACCCCTTGCCCCCCTATGTGCGGGCTTCTATGCTCTAATACCCCGCTCCCCGACGCCTGCGGATTGCGTAGATCAATTGACAGGGTGGTTTATTTCCTTATTTAACCCCTTGTCATCGGTGCAGCAAAAACGCGGGCAAAAGCGCGGGCACTAAATCGGACACTTTCTAGTACTGCCTGCTCAAGTTCTTCAAAGCATTCGTAGGGAAATGAGCTAATACCCATCATTTCAAGCCGTCATACACACCCCCCGTCATTATAAACCCCTTCATCTCACCCCGGCACATCGGGGGAGGTGAAGAAAGTGGGGCATTATACCTACCGGAGCCTCCCAGGAGGGCCTATAACGCCCCCGGGAGGGAAATTGTGCTGTCCAAACGTGGTGACACGATGCGTCCTGGATCGGCGATGCGGGGTCGACACACGCTGAGGGCCACTTGCGCTCTCTATGGCTGGCCTGCGGGCAGATGGGTAGCTGAAGCGAAACTTCTAGTGGACGACGTGATGCGTGAGAGGGTTTTACCGCAGGGGTGTTACTTGTTTATAAATCTCCTTTAACCAACCCCACGTCGATACCTCAGGCTGAAGCCACGAGGCGTTTAAGAACTTCCGGAAGATCTACAGTACCTCAGTGGTATACTAAACAAGTATCTACATACACGGCCGGGAATGATCGGAGGGCATAGTGGAGGGCGGACTAGAATACACTGTGAAATGGGAACCAAAGCTCCATTGATCTATGTACATATCCAGAAGGATTTCCGCCGGTGTGGAAGTTCGAGGATCTTTGCACATTCTATATAACCTGTCTGTTCCACCATAGATAGGAAGGAAGGATAACCAAGCAAGCAAGCAAGATATAAATCCAATAATCTACAGCCTTTTCCTCCTTGAGCTTCACTCAGGCTCACTTCCTAGCATATCATAACAACAAGAATAAGGTGGTTTTTCACTGATCGCTGGGTATCGAAAGGTCCCCGCTGTTTCTAACCGGGGTGAGTGAGAGAGATTCATCTCGTTGGAGGAGATGCCCTGTTTTTCACTTGATTTAGTGTACGAGTAGAAACGGGGATTGATAGAAAGGTAATTTTTTTCCTTCTTGGAACCTTATTACACTTTGTCTTCACAAGTGAGGGTGTATGATCCCCTGTTGTAGACCATATCACCCTCACTTGGTGTCCTCTTGATATCCACCTGAGCCTTTCGCCAGTATTCAATATAGACAGACAGAAATGTGTAGTGGTCAAGCGTTAGGGTTTATATGAAGTTTGGGATCTTAGGTAAATGGTATCGGACAGGCAGATGGGGCTCGTCGTAGATTACGACCAAAGGAGTATTGTACATGCATATTGGACGCATGGAGCAGGTCTTCAGCATGTATTAATATCTAAGCCCTGTGCTCTATATAGCTCTTATCAAGAACAATACATCTCATTCACGGGAGGCCAGGAAGTGACATGAGGGATATTCTGTAAAAGGAGCGGATAGTAATCGCCTGATAACATTAAGAGAATTACTAGAAGGAGATAGAACGGCTGTGTGCGAATGGGATCGGGTTTGCTAGCTGAGCGTCGACGTCGATAGTATATATTTACCTGTAATGAGCTATCTATACAGTGCACGATTGCTCCCAAAACGCAAGACAAACATGGTATTAACTTAAGGATTAGGCAAGACGAAGACCCAAGAGATATGATTTTATGGACAGGGCCAAAGTGGAACTCTAGGGAAGGGGGAGGAGAGGAAAGGAAGGGAGAATGGAAGAGGAAAGAAAGGTAGCCGGTTAAATCAGAAAAAAGGCTCGTTAACAAATGCTATTATTTATGATACATCTAAATCGACGGAGGCTTTGCGAAAGCCAATCCTACATGCGAAAATTATATATGGAGTGAAAATATGTGTGGAAACGACGGAGGAGGGACATGAACGAGAAGAGCTGAGGGGGGGGTCTGGGGGGGGCGATGAGGGTTAACCGGGTAGTGTTGGGTGGGTGATAGTTTTACTAGAGGGGCTAAGAGCTGTAGGGGCGAAACAGATGAGGGTGGAGGTAGTTGGGTGGGTTTAGCTGAGGTGAGGCTATCTGAGGGCCAGGGACAGGCTCCGTGAGGCTCGACGACCCTTCTCGGTCATCGGGGCGAGAGGGTGGGGGTGGAGGTTTGGCGTCATGGTTTGTGAGGTTATTGGGATCTGATTTCTGGATGGCATGTCTACCCAGTGACTGTGTCTACAGGACATTCGGAGTCATGCATAGAGGACGGCGGGAGAAATGCCTAGACACCAAGATGGGTTGTGCGGGAATTGGAATTGTCACGTAAGATCTTCACAACCTCATCATATCCCCGAGAGAGGGCCAGCGATAGTGGGGTTTGGCTTTCGTGATCTAGTGCGGTGGTGCTGACGTCTTGCCGTTCTAAAAGAATCTTGACTACCGAGACATGCCCATGCCCAGCCGCCCACGAGAGTGGCGTTCGGCCGTATTCGGTGTCTGCCTGGTTGGGATTGATGTCCTCTCGTTCCAAAAGCATCCTTAATGTCCCCTCGTGCTTGCTTAGAGCAGCCCACCAGAGTGGCGTCAGGCCGCGGGGGTCTGCCTGGTTTGGATTGACGTCCCCTCGCTCCAAAAGGATCTTTACTACCCCCTCATGCCCCTCCTTAGTGGCCCACAAGAGTGGCGTTCGGCCGTATTTGATGTCTGCCTGGTTGAGATTGGGATCCCCCCGTTCTAAAAGTATCCTTACTAACCCCTCATGCCCGTTCTCGGCCGCCCGCAAGAGTAGTGTTTGGCCACATTCGGTGTCTGCCTGGCTGGGATTGATGTCCTCTCGTTCCAAAAGCATCCTTACTGTCCCCCCGTGCTTGCTTAGAGCCGCCCACCAGAGTGGCGTCAGGCCACGGGGGTCTGCCTGGTTTGGATTGACGTCCCCTCGTTCCAAAAGCATCTTTACTACCCCCTCATGCCCCTCCTTAGTGGCCCACAAGAGTGGCGTTCGGCCGTATTTGATGTCTGTCTGGTTGAGATTGAGATCCCCCCGTTCTAACAGTATCCTTACTACCCACTCATGCCCGTTCTCGGCTGCCCACAAGAGTGGTGTTCGGCCACATTCGGTGTCTGCCTGGTTGGGATTGACGTCCTCTCGTTCCAAAAGTATCCCTACTGCCCCCTCATGCCCGTTCTCAGCAGCCCAAGAGAGTGGCGCTCGGCCACGTTTGTCTACCTGGTTGGGATCGACGCCCTCCCGTTCCAAAAGTATCCTTACTACCCCCTCATGCCCCTTCTCGGCCGCCCACGAGAGTGGCGTTTGGTCATATTTGGTGTCTGCCTGGTTGAGATTGACGTCCCCCCGTTCTAAAAGTATCCTTACTAACCCCTCATGCCCGTTCTCGGCCGCCCACAAGAGTGGCGTTCTTCCATAGAAGGTGCCCGCCAGGTTGGGGTCGACGTCCTCCCGTGCCAAAAGTATCTTTACTACCCCCTCATGCCCCTTCTTGGCCGCCCACGAGAGTGGCGTTTGGCCATATTTGGTGTCTGCCTGGTTGGGATTGACGTCCTCCCGTTCCAAAAGTATCCTCACTACCCCCTCATGCCCTCTCTCGGCAGCCCACGCGAGTGGCGTTCGGCCATAGTCGGTGCCTGCCTGGTTTGGATTGATGTCTTCTCGTTCTAACAGGATCTTTACAACCTCCTCGTACCCTTTTATTGCTGCCCATGTGAGAGCCGTACACCCCATGCAATCGCTTTCATTAAGATCCCAGTCCCTCATTTCTAATACACTAGAAACCATCTCCACTATCCCGAGAAATGATACTCCGTGGAGTCCTGTAAATCCCACAGGTCCCCCCGTCCTGTCAAAATATAGGCCCCAGGTTCCTTTGCTCCAACAGCGTAATAACAATAACTGAGCAGATATATGCCCATCAAATCTATCGAGAAGCCTCAGCGCAAGAGTTTTAGCGTTTTCCGTCATCCCCATTCTTGCATGCTCGCCCCAGTAACAGGAAGCATATTTTAGAAGGGGCATTGTTAAGGGGGCTGAGAGTAGAGTTGGAGAAAGGTCACAGATTGATCGATAATTCAGGTATGTCAAGCAAATCTCGGAAATTGTTGAATGGGGGGGGTTAAGGAATAAGGCCGGATTACTTAAGAGATGCTCCTGCAGAGTGAAGTGTACTAGTCGGACTGTGGACGAAGACGCCTCGATGGTGACAAGACCAAGGCAAGATCCTAGTAGTGTCCGTAACGAAGGAACGTTTTCAGGATCAAAATCCGAGGACCCTATCTCCACCCCCAAGGCATGACAGAGCTCTTGGGCTTGTAGCGGCCGTTCCGAATACAGCACCCACATCAAGACCTTCAACCCGAGTACTGATTTATTTCCCTTCTGTGCCTTCACTCGAGTAAGAGTTGCCGCATAGGCGTCGCTCAGTCCGTTGCCTTGTACCATCTCTTCAAGCTTCTTTCTCCGCTGGCGAATTGTCACCTCTCCCAAAACAGCATCGATGTTTAGCGCAACAAGGAGGAATCTACACACAATCGCTAGTAAGTATACATCGGTGATAGTCTGGAAACGCTAAATGTTCCTACGCACATATCAGATATCTTTTCCATCATAATCCTGATGATATCCGCCCGCAAATCATCGCTCATCGCCCCCGGCTCGGCGTCCATGTCTAACCTCATCTCCAGATAATTCCTGATATCATCTATCTTCGGACTGACGGGTATCAAAACTACCCGCGGGAAATATCTTTGAATATCTTCCTTGACATGGGGCCTCCCGGTGAGGAATACCCTGGTCTTAGGCGACTCCCGAACTATATCTCTAAGCGACCTGAGAAGCTCTGGCAGATGCTTCGGCAGGAATTCGTCGAGCGCATCGATGCAGATGAAAACCTGGGGCAATGAAGCGATAGTCATCTTCAACATTCGCATCAAATCCGCAAGTAGCAGTCCCCTGCCACCAATTTCTTGTTTCCCTTGTTCAAAAGCCTCGCGTATGTAGATCGGGATGCCACCCTTGCCGACTAGCTGTTTTAGAAGAGCTCCCATCATCCCTGTGAGGGTCTGCTCTTGCTGAGCAAGGAAGTCGCAGTAAAGGCATGCAACGGTGATATCTTCGTTCCTCGCCTGATCGCATAGGCTGTCGATCACTAGCGAACTAATATTCCTCGCCATTAGCCCTAGTCGCCCGTTTCAATGAATGATGCCACCTACCTCATATATGTCTTCCCCACTCCCGGACCCCCGGAGCAAAACAATACAGCCTTATCCACTCCACCCTCACCCCCCCTCCACTCCTGAAACTCTCCTGTTTCCAAAACCCAATCCCCAACACCAGCGAGCCGGTCGTTGCGCACGCCGTGATGTCTATTGTTTGGCTCTAGTGGGGAGAGCCAGCGCATGATCTGCGCATCCTCGTCACACCTATAGAAGGTGGTGTTGAAACTACTTGTTATATTGCCGCAGTTGGAACTGCCATCGCCGATGTTGACGGACTGTGTGTGCGAAGCCTGGGCCATGGTATTCTGTACAAAGTTCTTGTTGGAAATAGAAATGGCAAGGCAATTTGTAGTGGTATTGCGAGCGTTTAGAGACTTCCTATGAACAGAGATGAAGAAAGCTGGGCGATGTGGCTCATGGTGACAACGCATGAGTGGTATTCAGCCACCTCCACCCTAACAGGATCCATGAGTAATATGTGACATGGAAGAACTCCCCAGTCAGAGTTTCTCCCCTTGAGAGCGCGATTATAAACCTAATTACTCGAGTACTATACAAACATCCGCCTTTGGGGCCATGGCCGGAAAGACAGGTCACCAAAACCGAGGGAAATAGCCCTCCTCTCTGTCAAGCATTATGTGGTCGGTAGAAATAATTTTCCGGTTTTTAATGATCCGATACCGAGGTCATCATGCACGGTGAATCGCCCTGTTCCGGTTATGCGAACGTTTATTCCTCGTGCGCTTCCCCGTGCCAAGAATACAGGAGGGGGGGACGGGAGTGATTAGTGTGCCAAGTGTCGTCTAGTCTAGTTTGGTTAATCTACTTGTCCCAGGCCATAAGTACCCGAAAATGAAGGGGGATCATTTGTGAGAAAACCTTTCCCATACCCTCCGGTGCATTGCATACCTTTCCGATACCCTCCTTGGCTAAAACATACCCTCCGGAAACAAAACTATGACCTCCAAAGTACAGACCTCCAAAGTACAGACCTTCAAAGTACAGACCTCCATAGTCCAAGCGATAAATTCTAAATTCTTTCCCTGACAACCCGCTTGGATAGGGCATATGAGAAACAAAACAAAGAAGAGAAACTTTACAAAAAAAAACGGGCTCGACCCGTCCAACCACCACCACTACAGCTTCTGACTTTCAAAGGGCGCAACTCAGTCCTCTCTTTCCCCAATATCCCACCAGACATGTAAGAAAATAAAAGAAAACGTAGGAAATGAGACAAGAAAAATAAAACTAAAGTAGAAGCTCAAGTCGGGGATGTTGACAGGTACGACGATTATGCCCAGGGAGACCACAGTTCTGACATGTTTGCTGACCCACAGGTCTCAGGTGGTCAGCTTCAGGAATAGGGGCCATATCAGTTCGGGCATGTGCAATACGGGGCCGGTAGCTAGGACGTGTTGCACGATTAACCTTTGGTCATCCAAACTTTGCGCGTAACTTGGATGGCGAAAGGCAAGGAGGAGGAACAGGTTGTGGGTTGATATTACCCTAGCGGGAATAGCGTGCATAATTATGCGCGAGATATATGCCACCATAGGGGAGAGCATATATCCGAACCCAAGCTTCCTGAGTAGGGACTTCCCGGAGGCATCTGGGAGACTACTCAGGAACCTCAAAGAGTTCACGTTTCAAGATATGGCTAACTGATT